>Ga0222695_1000032_pt1 | contig 106244 bp, 93 predicted proteins | sample AntAcemetage1398_FD_179834 | JGI IMG/M metagenome (GOLD analysis project Ga0222695, IMG submission 179834) | Saline water microbial communities from Ace Lake, Antarctica - #1398 | ecosystem: Environmental > Aquatic > Non-marine Saline and Alkaline > Saline | place: Antarctica: Ace Lake...
AAAAGGTAGTATCTGCATAGAAGTAATATTTGTAGTGCCATACAGCATGGATTCAAAGATGCAACTCGTTGATTTTGCTTCTCTTTGCTAATTTAGCCTACAAAGATGGGTTAGAACGGATTGTTTCTGAACGGTCTCGCAGGTTTGGACGATCACAGCTTTTGATAAAAAACAGGGATGGTATATTCTGAATCGCTTCCGCAGAATTCTGCGTAAGCGATATTTTTATTATTTCCGTATGTACGGAAATTGATTAACCGGTTGGATAGGGGCTGTGTGAATGTGTGTTATCTCGGGGACTGGCTGTTTCGATGCTGAAAAACACCGTTATTTCCCCTAATAACGCTCTTTTTTCCTGTAGTTTTTATTACGCTGGATGGATAATTTGACAAGAATACCATTACAGTGGATGTGATGTATAGGATACTGGAATTGTTTATATTATACCACGCTAATGTAGTTAAAGGTCTATTGTTAAGACACTTTCACGGCTCCTATATACACACAATATCCATTGAAGAATTTATTTGCCATTACTGGCATAATTTTTCGTGTTAGATTTAATCGGTTTTTTCTAGGTAATGTCAATTTTGGGGATGCTTGGCATAAAATTTGGGGGCTGATTTTGATGAGGCTGTTTGAGAGGTCCGGGCCAACTAATTTTGATTTATCTGGGCTGGTACAAAATTGGTACACATTTATTGAATCTTATTTCGTCTATTTCGATTATTTCAGGTCGTGAAATGGTGTTCAAAACGTTGTGTATTGGGCAAAGCCTTGGCTGTCGTGGTTTTACGTATCTATTTGTTTTTACTTATAATCGTACTCATAACCCGAAGGTCGTTGGTTCAAATCCAGCCCCCGCTACCAAAGTAATAACAGGGACTTAGAGCAAATTCTGAGTCCCTTATTTTTTGGGTAAAATTCTAATCCCCACCATGAAAAAATGAAAATCTGTGAAGTATGGAAATAAAAAAGGCGGGGTCATTTCTGAGCCCTGCCTTATGATGAGATATCTCATTGATATAAGAACAATTTGAGGCTTATCGAAGCTATGTTTTATAGCAGTAAAACGTAACCCACAGTTCAGCTGTCTTTATCGGCTAAAACTGTTTGTTGGCAGATTTCCACGTTTTCTTGCTGTCAAACTCGGGCTTGCCAAACTCGCGGGTTCCGCTTCGCGTGGGCCACCCCAATAATGGAAATACTTCGCTCCCCTTCAATAAAAAACACACCATAGGGAAACCGCCTCGTCAGAGCGCGCCGAATGACATCTTTGTGGACAACCGGAAAAAGCTGAGGATTCCTTTCGATTGACGCCATCACAGCATCCACGCACAAGAGAAACTGCGCACCCAAACCATGAACTTGTTGTTCATACCACTGGTATGCCTCGGCCAGATCGACTTCTGCCTCTGGTCTGACTATCAGGGGCTTTTTCATGATCCGGACCAGTTGCGGATTCGTTCTCTAACTTCGATCCAAGGAGCCCCAGCGTCAGGATTTAGATGATATGCTTCCAGTCTGCGATCAAGTTCCAATTTTTGATCTTCGCTGAGCAAAACGGCCTCCGGGACGGCTGCGATGCTGTCCCATATGTCTTCAACCATTTGAATCCGCTCGGCAACGCTCAGTTCAAGAATATCTGCTGTTTTTATGCTCATACCTACTCCTTCCATCATCATGTTTGATGCATGCTTACAATGCTTGCCTTATTGCTAAGTCTCAAAGTAATTGGCCATTAATCTTAGATTAATTGAACCCGCCACCCCGCTACCTAGTTTAGCTCGCCCTGGGTGGAAATCCCGAAAATAAATATCCAGATAATACAGAAATAGACTAACACACACACACGGAATGTAAAATTCATTTGTCGATGCTGGCATAATTTTTTCTTTTAAAACACTATACCGAGTGTGCCAAATTTGTGTCATTTTTATTTATTTTGATTTTTGGAAGGAACTTATATCAAAGATTAAGATTATGGAATGCAAGGGAAAGCCTGTGTGTCAAGCGTTTGTCTTGAATTGTAATTACAGGGACTTACCGTGCTCATAACCCGAAGGTCGTTGGTTCAAATCCAGCCCCCGCTACCAAAATAAAAACAAGGGTTTACGAGATTCTGTAAACCCTTTTTTCTTGCCCTAAAATTTCATTTCCCACCACTATTCCCACTATTTGAAAAATGGCAACTAGTAGCCTATTTCTTTACAACTAGTTGATAATATAGGTAGATACTTCCAATTTAAAATGGCAGCCATTAGGGAATTTTGGGACAACTATTTGATTTTATGGGAAATACTTCTAATCAAGGGTGGGTACTGCTAATTTGAGTTGATTATAGCGGGCTTGAGAACGTTCTTACAGTTTTTTGTTTACGTTATCCGAATACCTGAAATTGATTCAAATTTAACCAATAATCTCTTGACCATTTCTTTAAATAAATTCCATTTATCATTGAAATCAGTAAGTTGTATTAACGCATTCCCATATCTAAGTGTGAGAAATGCCTCTTTAAGGCCATCTAAAAATTCCATTGCTTTTGTATCGTTTGCAAATGTGTCAAACAAATCGACTTGATCTCGATAATCATTAATAATTTCAGATGTGTTATGCAAATATTTTTTCTTTACATCAACATCACTATCAATATGTTGAATTACAGATTTTATTAATAACTCTAGTGCCATATGCATTAATGGTAAATATACCACCCAATACGATTCATAACTTTCAATTATTTTATTAGCGGCCCTATAGTGCTGCATTCCTGTGTCAGCAAAAAGCCCCGCTTTGTTATATTAGCTTCATATACAACTTTAATTTTTCAGTCTAACTGCTCTCAAAAAGCGAGTTCTTATCAATTCAATCCCGAAGGAGTGACCGCCACCCGCTTAAGCCGCAGACGGCAGACGACCGGTGGCAGGTGCCCCCTCGGAAGTAATACCGATCCCGCCGGTGGGAACCACTCTCTCCCCGGCGAGTGCGCGGACTTCGCCCACCGTTTTTACCTAATTTTATGTTCCTTTGAATTTACAAAATCCAGGATAAGAATACAGTGCCAAAAATTATAGAAATAATCCCAAATAATCTGTAGGTGTTATCTGATGCCGAATTTACATACCAATTAATGAGTTCATCATACAAGTTTTTGGGAATTAAAAATATAAGCCCTCCTTCGATGACCGCCAATAATCCGATTAATCTTATAAACCATGGGTGATAACTTGCAGGGGAAGAAAATAAAAACAGGATACCCATAACAGCTTCAAAGGCTGCGAGAATCTTTCGATCAACCTTATAAAACAAACTTTTCACAAAATTTCTGGTTTCCTTGGTATAAAGAATAAACCAGCATCCAAATGCAATGCAGATCAAGCTAATTACATACAGAATCCATTTCATAATCAATTCCTTGTAGGGTTAATGGTTGTTGAGGAAAGACTTTGTTTCATGAAGGAACTTTTATATTCACAAACACCACAACATTTGTCAAGATATTAATAAGTTATGCAAATATAGTTGTGAAGGTCATTGATTTAATTATATTTCGATAAAAATTAGCAATACGCAAAATAAGAGTGAATTTACCATAATTATAATTGTTCTTATAGATAATCCTCAAATCTTTCCAGTCTTTCTACCAGCACTTCCGCACCCTGTCTGATGATGAATTCGCTTAGCCCAATCTCGTTAGTCGGATCGCCCCAGTCATATGTATAGCCAAGACGCGTCCATGGATATTTATACTCTTGGAAGTAGGATTCTATGATCTGGTTATTGAACCAATCGATGTACGCGTCAGTGGTGTTGTCAGGAAAGGTAAGCCCGCAAACGGAGTCGGTAATCTCGCTATCGGGACAGGGACGATAAAGATCATGAGGGTTAACCCACAGTTCAGCAAACCATTCGTTACCAGTGTCCTTCGGCAGGCCTAGAATCTGCTCAACGCGCAGCACCGGATTATCAACGGCTACTGTAAGGCCCTCATAATAAGTTTTCAGTTCGGGCACAGCCGTAACCCACGTTTCACCCCACCAAGTCTGTATACGTTCGCCTTCAGGGTAGCTGTCAGGAAAGCGGGTGAAGGTTACGACGAGAACCATGCCGTCATTCCACTCAAGATTATCGTTATCCTGGGTGATGGCAACCAGGCAGTCGTAGATTTCGTCTGTATCGGCAAATACTGCGTCCTCACAAGCTTCAACGTACAGATCCACAGGTGCTTCAGAATCCTTATGTTCACACCCGATGCCGACTATTAACACTACCAACACACAAAGCAAGGGGAAAAATAATCTCTTTTTCATCATCATTTATTACGTTATGTTTAAAGCTAAAAAATCGAGGAACTTCACCGCTGTAACTTTAAGAGATATCACGGTCTAAATCTGTTTCTTGACTTCTTTAATACTATCCATGGATAACGCTCCGGTTCACCTGGCGCAGAGGGTTCCAAAAAAATCTAAATATCGACACATTTCGTTAACCAAAAAAATTTCAAAGTGGCTCGGCCCCTGCGATCTGGTGCAACCGGTTGTTCGCTTTTAATTTCCTGTTAATTTCTTATATGCAAGTTCAAAAAGTGCTTCATATTCTTCGGTTTTTGTCTTTCCCGGGACAATGTAATAAACAGCCTGTTTCCATTGAGATTCATATTTCGTCATTTTAATATTTGTACTTTTCGCCTCATCTTCAGAAAGTTTGAAAAAGAAAGCAAAGGTCTTTGTCCCAATCCATTGTATGCCAAAGGCGTTAAAGAACCCAGCTTTGAAACCACAGTAGTGCTTGTTGAATTTAAGTTCTAAATTCCAATCTTTTTTCAAAATTAATTTTTCAACTTCTCTGGCGTATTTTATGTATTCAATGGCACTTTTCTTGTTGTATTCTTTTTTGTAAAATTCCTCGTCATAGATTTGCATGCCGGATGTGGGCTTAATGCGAGATGCTTTTGGATCTGCCTCCAATTTATTGACAAGATATAATGAGTTTTTTTCTTCTACCCATCTTTTCACTTCTATTAAGTCAACGGGATAATTGATTTTTTCAACGATATCCAAAGTTGACCTGAGGATTGATGGAGCAATGACAATAATTCTGACTTGGAAACTGTCCCAGCTTATTGCTATGTCGTCAGGCTTATTGTCGCACTCAAGCCATAATGATTTTATAGAATCAGGATTCGTTTCAGCCCAAAAGGCGTATTGAAGCACTTGAGGAATTATGGAGGCATCAACCGTAACATTTTTCATTTCTATGATGCAGATATTTCCGTCGTTGTCTATGCCTACAATGTCAGGTATTCCGGTTTTGTTCCCACCACGTATTTGACGTTTGATAAGGAAAATGTCCTCGAGAATTTCTTGTGTGTTGAAAATTTCCTTCTCGAATTCTTCCTCCGTTTTGAAAGGTGTGGATAACAGGCTTTTAGTTTCTCCGTCTTTTTTCCAGAATAAATTTGCCATGAATTACCTCATTATTTGGAAGCGAACATATTTATTGTATTGTTTTCTCGCGAAGTAATGAAAATCGAAGATAGCGAGAAAATGCAATAACCGTGCACATTAAAAAGTTAAATTTCATCTTCAGCTATCTCATTCCTATCATATGTTTAAAAATTACCAGCAATATTATTGTGTTTCACATCTTGAAGAAATATTAAAAAAAATAGCCAAGCGGCTTTTGACGCCCATATGGCATGTTATACTGCTGCGGCATAACAACCCCATTCGGGCGACAATATTCTGATATCTCCGAACTCTTTAAGATCCAGAAGATGCTTGTCGCCGGATATGATGAATTCACAATCTGCTGTTACGGCACACTCTAATACTCTATTATCGTCGGGATCTTGGGAGATTAAATTTATTGTGATTTCCGGCTCAACAATTTCTGCGGCTTCAATAACTACTGAAAAGAACTCATCTATTTCATCTTGATCAAAATTAAATTTATGATAAGCAAGCACTCTTTTTATTTCGGAAAGCAAAGGCGGTGAAAGAATCAAGTTTAAATGACCAGATATACATTTTCTGAAAATTTCATGGGGTGCTCCCTGCCATCCAAAAGCCGAAATAATAACATTGGTATCAAGAACTATTTTCTTGCCCATTGAATGGCCTCGGCAACATCAATTTTGCTCACGCCCATTTCTATAAACTTATTGGCAACTATTTTCGATAAGTTTTCAAAACGTTTGCTCAAAGGAGGCCGTTGGATTTTCCTGATAATGATAGAATCTTTATTTTTAAAAACGAAAAGCTTGTCATCCTTTTGTATATCAAGAGACTTTTTTATTTCCGGAGGAATTATCAAGTCTCCCGATTTATCTATAGTAATAATTTTTTCCATGATTTTCACCATAATGCTTTATGTTTATTGCTAAAATATCAGAACAGGTCAAACTTTTCAATTAAATAATGAAATCCGAGAGATAATTTCATGTAAAACAAAGATTGAAACTTAAATCTGCGTTAATCCGTGTTCATTCGCGGTTTCCTGCATTGAAGAACGAATTCCATCATAGACAATATTTCTGGATCGAATGAAAAGGATTTAGTGGTCTAAATATTTTTGATTTAATTCAGGCTTGTGCGATTAGCCCGTGGGATATTTTTACGACTGTCGGCATAATGACGAAAAACTCGATATCTACGGATTATTTTCAACTTCTTCCCAGTAAATATCAAACTTGTCTTCAGCATCGTTTTTTAATCGATTTATACTTTCAATATCTTTAGCCTTACGAATATTTTTGGATATCCTCCTCAGAGAATAAAGAAATTTGTTTCGCAAATCCGACCCTGCCTTATGAGCCTCAAGATGATTTTTCATTTTCTCAACCATATCCCCAAGAATTTTCAACCCGTTAATTCGGCATTTTTCTGTTTTATTTTCAACAATAATATCATTATGGATTTTAATTTTTTCGTATAGTTCCCATGCTTCTTCCACCATATCATAAGGCTCAGACATTGATAAAATCTGTTTTAGTCTGTCAAAACTTTTTATTATCTCTGATTTGTTTTTTAATTCAGGAAGATTTTTTGCAAACGATTCAATGGATTGGGTCAAAATTACCCAGCGATCCCTATGCTTGGTATAAAATTCTGATATTGTTTCCACATCATCAACCAATTTAAGAATTGGGTCGCGATTATTATAAAAAGTATTTATTAAGGAAAACGGGTCGAGTTCAGCATATATTTTGTTAATCAAAGACAGTCCGCGATCTATCTGTTTCTTTCCGGGGAAATACGGCCTTTTTGAATAAGGGGTATACCGGTTAAGACAACTTTCCCAATGCCTTATTTTCTCTGCCAAAAGCCGCGAAAATTCGTACTGATCATCATAATTATCAAAAATATCCTTTCCGAAAATTTCCTTTAAAAATCGCTTTGTACGTTGAAATACGAGATCATCAACCGATTTATTTAATACGATCTCCACCGGCTGGTCCGGGTTTTCAAATAAAATCTTTTTGATATTATATGGATCAAAACGTTGTTTATTTATTCTAAAATGAATTTTCAATTCTTGCGCCAGCCAAAAAGTTTTCTGCAAAATCGCAAATTCAGACACTTCACTTAATTCTTTTACATATTGAATAAATTCATCTAAAACAACATGTCCATTGGTTTCACTCATGTTTTTGATATAATACATTATTTGGTCTTGTTCTTTTAACTTTTCGTTATCAAAACCAAATGTAAGCTGTCTGAACCCTAACTCTATGTCTTTAATATCTTGCTCTTTCATCAATATCACTTTTAAAAACTATTTTCATTCAGCAGATTTCGTCTCAAGGTAAAGCATAAGAAAAGATTTACGCAACCCGACCCCGATGCGCAATGCGAGTTTGCCTATTTCATCTTTTTGGTATATATAATTAGTTACCCCAAACCGATCCGATTTAAAAGAACATTTCCGGATTTTTGATACATAACTATTTGTAAAAAAACAGGCTAATCGCTGAATCTTGCATTAAAATTATTGAGAATCTTTACCTTACGTATCTGAACCGGGTTTATACAACATCTATGGTCCAAGGTTATGAATAAAACAGATATAAAATCCATATTTCGACCATCACTTTTCTGGGATGCCGGCGAGATTGATGCGGTTCAGCATGCTGCTTACGTTATCGCCAGAGTTCTGGACTTTGGCAATATAGAGGATGTACATGTGCTCAGGAAAATATATCCTGATGATAAAATTGTCGAAACCCTTCGAACCCGAAGAAACCTGCTTCCAAAAACCGGGAAGTATTGGGCCGTAAAACTAAACATACCGCTTGAAGAGGTTCCATGTTTGAGGAAGTATTATCCTCCGAAGCAATCAGCGTAATTGAATTGCTGTCACCGAATCTGAATACGTTTTACTATCAGGGGGAAAAGCTTGATTTTTTTTGAAGATGCCGAACAAGAACCTTCACCGTTGATGATCTTAAGCGGTGAAGACTGGAAGTGGGAGAAGATAAAAGCATTTTTTTTAAATAATGTCGGATTGTTTGAACATGAATTGGGGCTATAACCACTCGAATATATTTCCTGTCTACTATGAACGGTAACGAATATTTTTATGAATTAAAGAACGGAATCCATTAACACAAGGATTGAAACATGTGTGAGATCAGGTGTAAGGTGTCAGGAGTAAGAAACGAACTGTTTTGTGGCCATTGCTAAAAGCTTGATATCATCTATACTGACATTTGGAGACGTGACCTCTTCCACTAATTGGGGGTTAGACACATTCCATTCCACAGTTTCGCACTTATTATCGCATGTCATTTCAACCCCCTATTTTTTAAATTTGATTTTCTTCTACTTCATTTTCTTTTTTCATAAAATGATTTAATTTTTGTTTTATTTCTATAGGATTAATAGGCTGCTTGATATAATCAATTGAATGCTTTTCCAACAAACCTTCAGCTTTTGGGTTACTTCTTTCGGTTATAATTATTATAGTCGGAATACACTTATATGATTCGTCTTTTTTCATCACGTCCAAAAACCGAAAGACGTCGAGGTCGGGGGTATTGAAATCAAACAGAACAAGATCGATAATTTCTTCATTTAGTATCTTTAATCCCTCATTGCCATTAGAAGCTTCAAAGGATTGTGTAACAATAAACTCAGATGATTTAACGATCTCTTTTATAGCTGTCCGTATAGGAATAGAATCTTCGATGATTAAAAAATTGTATGCCATAACATTTAATTTTCAACCTGTAAAAACCTGGGTTATAAAAGAATTAAGTATTAACGGTTAATTGCACTTAAAGATGAAATGATGATACGAAAAGTTAAATCAAGGGGGGCGAACGAGAGGATTTGCCGGAAAATAATATTTGTTTCACAGAACCGTACTTTTTAAAAAGCAAATAAATTTTGATCTCATGTAGCTGGTTAGTTGTTAAACAAAAACAAGTTGACCAATCATAATCAGGAGTATCATTTTCAAATTCATTATTGTTTTCTAAAATTGAAGCGTATTGAAGATCTATGCATGAATCTTGCCTAAAAGATTCCGTATACATATTGTCAGAAAATACGTTTAAGCCGAGTTCACTAAAAGGAGTGAAAAAGGAAAGAAAAATGGCAAGTATAATAGATATAAAGGTATGGTGGTTTGCTTTCATTATTTCGCCACTAAAATCAAACACATTTGAAAAAAGTTAAAAGAAATCTATTAATACTTTTATGATATAAATGTTATGAAATTGTCAACTCATAAAACCCTGTTAGCAAAAAAAGATGAAAAAAAATCAGATGTCTTAGGTTTAGATGAGGCAGTTGATTTGGTTTGAATTATTAAAATTGTTTATAAAAACATTCCACCTTGCATTTCCGGAAAAGATCCATCCCAAGCAAACATTTCCTGCATATCGTCCTTTCAAAAGCACGCCGAGTATTAGACGATCTAATACTCCATCTAGTACCTTTTACCTAGAAAATTTTCCCTGAAAAATACGAAAAAAATGGTACTTTCTTCGTATTTACAAGTTTATTTTAAAGCGATAAAAGGAAAATGGATGAAAAGGAGTCTACGATTTCACCTTTTATTATTTCTACCTAATCCTGATCAACCTTGCACTGTGGTAAGCATGTTGCGCTACGTCTGAATACTGCTTAGATGAAGAATATCATTAATATTGTAGAATTTATAAGATGTTATGCATAATGCGAGTAATCGCAACTCGAAAAGATCGAGAAGACGCAGGTAAAATCATGTCTGAAAAACCTACCTATAAAGAATTAGAGCAACGGATTCAGGAATTAGAACAAGCTGAATCCAAACAAAAAAAGCTGGAGGGCATGCTTCGGCAAGCTCATAAAATGGAAAGCATCGGCACATTGGCTGGTGGTATCGCCCATGAATTTAACAACATTCTCGGAATCATCATCGGAAATACCGAACTGGCTATCGATGACGTACCGGAATGGAATCCGGCCAAGGAATATCTAAAAGAGATACAATCGGCCTCTTTACGGGCAAAACACGTAGTGCGTCAGATTCTGGGCTTTGCCCGTAAATCCGTGTTTAAACTGATTCCGGTACAGATCGGCCCGATCATCAAAGAAAGCCTGAAATTAATACGAGCCTCTGCTCCTGCGACTATAGAGATTCGCCAGGACCTATCATGCGCATCCGACACGGTGATGGCCGACCCTATCCAGATCAGCCAGGTGCTCATGAATCTGTGTATCAACGCAAAGAATGCCATGCAGGAGGAAGGCGGTGTGCTGGAAGTGAAGTTGGAAGATACAATTCTTGATGAGAAGTCAGCAATCCGGTACGAGGGTTTAAGTCCGGGAAATTATGTGAAGCTGACCGTTAATGATACCGGACACGGGATGGATCCAAAGATCATTGACCGTATCTTTGACCCTTACTTTACGACAACAAGTCTGGCCGAAGGAAGCGGTATGGGTCTTGCCGTAGTGTATGGCATCGTCAAGCACCACAAGGGGTCAATCAGAGTTGAAAGCGAACCCGGAAAAGGGACTGTGTTTGAAGTGTTATTTCCTCTATCAGAGGCTGAAGCGAAGCACGACACCAAGAAACCGGAGGCATTGCCCACCGGGTTGGAGCGAATTCTGTTTGTCGATGATGAGGAATCCCTGCTAAAAATAGGACAAAAGATGCTGAATCAGCTTGGCTACCGCGTTGAAACGAAAAGAAATCCCATCGAGGCTTTAGAACTGGTACGTTCCGAACCCGACCGGTTCGATCTGGTCATCACGGACATGACCATGCCGCAAATGACCGGTGATAAACTGGCCCAAGAAATTTTAGACATTCGTCCGGATATGCCGATTATCCTATGCACCGGTTTCAGTGAGAAAATTGATGATGAAAAAGCCAAAGCCATGGGGATTGCAGCCTATGTTATGAAACCGATCAGGAAGATGGAAATTGGAAGGACCATTCTAATGTTTCTGAATAAAAAATAGTGTCCCGTTCAAGAATAATTATTCTATTCATGAATTCCGGTTATCTCCCACAGGTCAACCCTACCAAACATAAGCATCATAGATTTTTCATCAGAATCCATCACAAGTGGAATATTTAAAGGCAAAAAAATCAAGGGTTACAAGTTTGCTTTTGCAACGTTGAGGTCAATACCCCGAAGCCTCTGATAACCGGCTACAAAAATACCAGAGCTTCAAAATTGCGGTGATATCGGTTTTTCAATAAGGGCAGACCTTTTTTTGGGATTTGCTCTTTTCATTTTTATGATATATGTAAAACAGTTAGACTTGATTCAGGTTGATAGAATGGCAAGGTATAACACGGTTTTAGAACCCCAAATTCTTTCAAGTAGCCACAATATACCCACTTCCCTTTGACAGATCCGGCCAAAGTGCCAGGGGTCCATGCGGGTTGTTGCCTTCATAGAACATGAGGATGTAATCAAAAAGATCCTCAAGCATTTGGGCTTTTAGGAGATAAAGCAGAAGCCCAGACCAGGGGCTAACGCCCCACCCATTGACGGTGGTTTCAATAAATCCACTTATTAATTTTTGACGGTCTCGTAAAAAGTCCAACTTCTGCGTTGTGCTGCATTTCGTAATCATTCAACGTACGAAAAGTACGCCTCATGATTACAAAATTTACACGCCTTGAATTTGAACTTTTTACGAAACCTTCTAAATCAGACTTTTTACGGGTTTCTTAATTTTTGGCGTTACTTAAATAAAAGTATTTTTGGTTTTCATTCGGTGACTTTAAAATAATTTTCTCCATAAGTACGGGACAACAAAATGAAAAAAGAAATTGAAATTAGTATTCCACCTGATTTTATTGATGATTCCGAATATCTGAAAAAGTGTGCGGCAAAAAAACTGCATTTTAACATTGCGGAAATAAAAGCAGTACAGATTATTCGAAGGTCTGTGGACGCCCGTCCGAAAAGTCCGGTTTATAAATTAAAAACCATTGTTTATATCAACGAAGTTTTTCAGGAAATTTTCCACCCGGTAGAATTCAAGCCGGTTTCCTCGAATAAAAAAGTAATAATTGTTGGCGGTGGTCCGGCTGGTATGTTCGCTGCTCTAAAATTGATTGAATTAAATATTAAGCCCGTAATAATTGAACGAGGTAAGGACGTTCAAACACGGCGCAGGGATTTGCGAGCTATTATGCAGGAGCATACCGTAAATCCAGAATCCAACTTCTGTTTTGGAGAAGGCGGTGCGGGAACATACAGCGATGGCAAACTATACACTCGATCAACAAAGCGGGGTGACGTAAAAAGCATTCTTAACCTGCTGCACCAGCACGGCGCTGCGCCGGATATACTTATCAACGCGCGCCCTCATATCGGTTCTAACAAATTACCGAAAATTGTTGAAATGATTAGGCAGACAATTTTAAAAACCGGCGGCGAATATCATTTTAACTCGAAATTGACGGATTTAATTTTAGAAAATAATTCTGTTCGGGGAATTATTATAAACGGCAGTGAAGAAATGCAGGCGGACTCCGTTATTTTAGCCACGGGTCATTCCGCACGGGATGTTTTTTACCTGCTTTATAAAAAGGGAATAACTGTTGAAGCCAAATCTTTTGCAATGGGTGTGCGCATAGAACATCCCCAACAATTGATAGATAAAATTCAATATCATTCGGCTGAACGAAATGTTAACCTGCCCGCATCAAGTTATAATTTGGCTTGCAGCATTGATAACCGAAGCGTTTATTCTTTTTGTATGTGTCCGGGCGGCATTGTAGTTCCTGCTTCAACCATGCCGGATGAACTTGTGTTGAACGGTATGTCGGTTTCACGCAGAAATTCCCCGTATGCAAATTCGGGGTTAGTTGTGTCCATTGGAGAAAATGACTGGAAGGAATTTAAAAGCCATGGCGTATTTTCCGGTTTGGAATTTCAAAAACACGTGGAACGAATTGCTTTTAACGCAGGCGGAAGAACCCAGACAGCTCCAGCACAAAGAATAACGGATTTTATTCTACACAGATCATCGCAATCCCTTCCAAGTACTTCGTACATTCCCGGTACGGTTATATCGCCACTGCACGAATTGCTTCCTGAAGTAATCGCCAGAGGTTTGGAGCAGGGTCTTAAAATATTTGGCAAAAAAATGCACGGTTACTTAACTGAAGAAGCACAAATATTGGCAGCGGAAACACGTACAAGTTCACCTATACGAATTCCGCGTGATCACGAATCCCTTATGCACATAAATACAAAAGGTTTGTTCCCGGCAGGTGAAGGCGCCGGCTACGCGGGAGGCATTGTTTCATCCGCTATTGACGGGCAGCGATCCGCCGAAGCGGTTGCAAAATTTACAATAACTGGTTAGCTCAGACAACATCAACACCAAAACCATAGAAGCCAAATATGACCTTAAGCGTATCGTTGTAGCCTTTATTGGCAATAATAGCAGGTAGTTCGACAACTTTGAATTATAATTGAGGGAGGATACAAAATGAGACGAATAGCTCTATTAATCATGTTGACGATCCTGCCTGTGCCATGGGAATGGAAGAATGGAATGCTGCCCGTCACTATATTATTCCGATGGGGGCGAAGCCCCTAAGTTCTTTAAGACGTCTTTTTTAACCCTGACATTATATTCTTCAACTTCAGCGTCGAATACCTTTTTTCTTGTTTCGTAATCCGCTATTTTTTCATTAAATTTCAATATGATTTTATTATATTTCTTTGCCGATGCTCTGGATTTTAGATTTTTATTGTCTTTTGTAATCTGGTCTCTTTCCTTCATCAACGCCTTGTATTCTTTCTCAAATTCCTGCTTTTTTCGGTCAAAGCGTCTTTTTGTTTCAGCAAGATCACCCGCTTCATTTTGATCCCGGGCTTGGTTCTCCTCAAATAAAGGCTGTGATTTCAAGGCGCTTTGCTCATCCTTCTGATCGTCATACGCATTGCGTTGAGATTCACCATATTCATAAATATCGGTCTGTTGATTTTCAGGAACCGTACTTAAATCGTCCGTATAATGAATGTTCCCTTTTTCATCAATATATCTGTAAAATTCGGCTGAGGCCGACAGAGGAAGTGACACCAGCAGTAAACATATTAACCATCTTCCCAGCTTCATCAACCAGTTCTCCTTTATTCAATGGGGCTGCAAATTTTAGCTCCCGGGTTGATGCTCTGGTCTGACCGGGTTATGAGAACCGTTGATGTGGTCTGTTCGGTATGAAGCACGAGCAGCGTGCCGTAAACAATTTGTGTGAGCAAAACATCTTCTTTGGTCTCCGTATCGAGCCGCTGTTTTTCTTGATAGTATACACTGTACTGTTGTCCGAGTTTCACATCGTCTTTACTCCCCTTGTCAATGAACGCAATGTCGTTGTCTCCAATGATATTCGCCTGCTCCTCGGATATAATGAGTTGCCCGTTTAATCCTTTTTTGCTTTGAATCAGCTCGATTTTGGGTGACCGCCTTTTGTACGGCATTAAAAGGTTGCCCACTTCCATGGTACGGTAAGACTGGACAACCCTGGCTACAGCGAAACGGGGATCCATTTTCGTAATTTCAACCATACCTGTCAGATAGTGCTGAGTTCCGATGAGTGCTTCTGTTTTTTGGTCAATGATAGGCTTTGCGGTTCTATATACACTATATTTGTTCCCCACCGTAAGGGGGGGCATATCCCCCTTTGACCGGATAAAAACCAGATCCCCCGTGCTGATCAATTCTTTATCATCTTTCACTTTAAAGATAACTCCTGACGGGTCCACAGGATCTTTTCTGATGAATCCGATTTTGTCAATTGGGGAATAGTAATAATACAAAGGCTCTTTTTGGGGCTCTTTTTGGGGCTCTTTCTCGAGTGCCCGGCGCCTTGATACGGTTTTTCCGACAAAGCTTTGGGCCCCCTTTTGATGAAAGATTCGGATACGCTCTCCCGGATAAATCCAGTGAGGATTGGAGATCTGACGGTTCTCACTCCATAAATCAGGCCATAGCCACGATGAATCAAAGAACCAATCCGAAATATCCCAGAGAGTGTCTCCTTTCTGAACGGTATAGTAAAAGCCTGTTTGATGTTCCACAATTTCCTTATTTTCCTGTGCAAACATACGAACCGGAAAAAAAATCATTGCGGCCAAAATAGACAAACAAATTATCATCTGGAATTTTCTGTTGCAATACATCAGATTCTCCAATTTTAATCCGTTGTTTAACCAACCATTTTTTCAGTCAATTTTATAACCCGTCTATTGGTAATTTGTCAAGCTTTTCAATAAAAAAGCCCTCATGCTATACCTAGCATAAGGGCTTTGTTTACCAATCTTTTTGTTGTCAATCGTCAATTACATAGGGCTACATCATACCGCCCATTCCGCCCATTCCGCCCATTCCGCCGCCGCCCATTCCGCCGCCGCCACCCGGCATCATATCCGGCTTATCTTCAGGCTTTTCAGCGATCATAGCTTCGGTGGTCAGCATCAAGGATGCAACACTTCCTGCGTTTTGCAGCGCGTATCGGACCACCTTGGTGGGATCGATGACACCGGCTTTAATCAGATCTTCATATTTGTTGGTTTCGGCGTTAAAACCAAAAGAACCTTCGCTGTTTTTAACTTTATCGATCACAACGGACCCTTCAAAGCCGGCATTATTGGCAATCTGGCGAAGGGGTTCTTCAATGGCTCGAATAACAACCTTTACGCCCAGTTTCTGATCGGCTTTGATTTTCATTTTCTCCAGAGCATCCAGGCAACGAACAAGTGCAACACCGCCGCCGGGAACGATGCCTTCTTCAACCGCAGCCCGGGTCGCGTTCAATGCATCTTCAACACGAGCCTTCTTTTCCTTCATCTCGGTCTCTGTGGCAGCTCCCACGTTGATAACAGCAACACCGCCGATCAGCTTGGCCAATCGCTCCTGGAGTTTTTCACGGTCATAATCCGATGTGGTGTCCTCTATTTGAGCTCGGATCTGTTTGACGCGGCCTTCCAGGGCAGAACGTGTCCCCGCACCGTCAACGATGGTTGTGTTGTCTTTGTCGATGGTAATCCGTTTGGCCTTGCCAAGGTCTGTAAGTGCGAGATTCTCGAGCTTTATTCCAAGATCCTCTGAAACAACCTGACCGCCGGTCAGAGTTGCTATATCTTCAAGCATGGCTTTTCGTCTGTCACCAAAACCCGGAGCCTTGACAGCAGACACGTTAAGTGTGCCCCTTAGTTTATTCACAACAAGGGTTGCCAGTGCCTCCCCTTCCACATCTTCTGAGATAATAACAAGTGGTTTCCCCATCTTGGCGATCTGCTCAAGAATCGGAAGGAGATCTTTCATGTTGCTGATCTTCTTTTCGTTAATGAGAATATAGGGATCTTCTAATGAACAAATCATCTTTTCAGGATCGGTCACAAAGTATGGGGAAAGGTAGCCGCGATCAAACTGCATCCCTTCCACAACATCAAGGGAAGTCTCCATGGCCTTGGCTTCTTCAACGGTAATGACACCTTCTTTACCCACCTTGTTCATTGCTTCGGCAATGATGTTTCCTATGGTTTCGTCGTTGTTGGCGGAAATGGTGCCCACCTGAGCAATTTCACGCTGGTCTTTGGTAGGTTTGCTCATCTTGTGGAGTTCTTGGACGGTAACCTCAATTGCCTTGTCAATACCCCGCTTGATGGCCATGGGATTGTTACCGGCCGCAACAAGCTTCTGACCTTCTTCATAGATTGATCTTGCCAGTATGGTAGCAGTGGTTGTACCGTCACCGGCCATATCGCTGGTCTTGCTGGCGACCTCTTTTACCATCTGGGCGCCCATGTTTTCAAACTTGTTTTCCAGTTCAATTTCTTTTGCTACGGTCACGCCGTCTTTGGTAACCGTGGGGGAACCCCAGGATTTTTCAATAACAACATTCCTTCCTTTGGGGCCGAGAGTAACAACTACTGCATCAGCGAGAGTTTTAACTCCGTTGAGCATGGCTTCCCGGGCTTTCATATCGTATTTTATTTCTTTAGCCATCTTGGTCTGTCCTCCATTTTGAATGGTTATTATTCGATTATGCAGAGAACTTCTTGTTCACTCATGATCATGTATTCTTCACCTTCAACCTTTATCTCCTGTCCACCATATTTCCCGAACAAAATCCGATCACCAATTTTGACTTCAAGAGGGACACGTTTACCTTCGGGATTCAGCGCGCCCTTGCCAACAGCCATTACTTTTCCTTCTGCCGGTTTTTCCTTGGCCGTATCAGGAATAATAATTCCACCCTTGGTTTTTGCTTCTTCTTCAACACGTTTCACTAAAATTCGGTCATTTAACGGTCTGAGTTTCATTTTTCAAATTCTCCTTTTTTTTAAACGTATAGTTTATAACCTTTACTTTTAAATATGTTACGTTTCGCAAAAAAGCAAAACGAGACTTTTAACGAATTCAGATGGTTTTATCGGTAGTTTTGTTAGATTCTTTGGGTTCATTTTCTGATTTGTCTGTGACGGATTTCTTTTCATCCCCTCCCTTACAGGTGGATGTGGCAGAGTTTCGGGACGTGTTTGCATAGTCGGTTACATACCATCCGGTTCCTTTGAGATGGAAGCTGCTGTGGGAAATAAGCTTATGAAGTTTTCCCGAACAATGCTTGCACCTTGCAAGCGGTTTATCGGAAAACTTCTGGATCACCTCATCAATTCTGCCGCATTTTGAACATTCATATTCATAGATGGGCATTTTTAAAATCCTCCTGCTTTAAAAAATATTAAAAAAAAACCCCACATTTTTTTATATCAATTAAATCTGACCTAATATATTCAATGATTTTGCGTTGTCAAGGTGTAACCTGTAATTTTCTTTATTATAAATTTCGCAAATCATCAAAAGGGATTCGCCAGTTGTCATAAAATTTTAGTACTTGTTTAAGCTCGGGAATTCGGATGTTACTTAAAATTTGACGGGTTATTTCATGAACTCGCATCTCTTCCAACCTTATTTCTTCGTGTGAGGCATCAAAGTTTTGAAGGAATTTGCTGAATCTTATAATATGGATTAATTCATGCAGTACAATGTAGATGACAAAAGGGTAAAGTTGCATGCCGGGTACGTTCCCCAAGGCTGCAAGGATGGTGTGGTCCTGAAGACATATTTTATAAAAATCATATGTTGAAGATCCCAGTGAGGAATCTTTGCGCTGTCCTTGATATCGGATGATTTGCGCAAAAGGGCCAAAAATTGTCTCTTCAGGACAAAGATCAGCCATTGTTTTGATATCGTATTTGCAGGATGCGGACCATTGACTGGCAGACATCTTATAGAAGTTGCTGACAAGTTCTTCAGCCATTGTCACACAACTGTCAACGATTCCGAGCTGCTCGGTGCTGAATTTTTCAAGTTTCTCCATGGAATCCGATTCTTGAGTAAAATAAATGTGGACATATAGTTATATATTATGTAAGAATTTAGATTCAATTTTAAATCAAAATAATGATTGGAGGTGATCTGTTGGGTAGTGTTGTAAAAAAACGAAGAAAAAAAATGAGAAAGCATAAGCACAGAAAGCTTTTGGCCCGTACCCGTCATCAGAGAAAAAAGGGTAGGTAAAATTTATATCTGCGATGCACTTTTATATGCATGAAAAAAAAGCACCAATCGGCAAACTCAAACAAAAATGAGTGGCTTCTGAAAGTTTTGGTGCTTTTTTTTTCTTTACGGTTTGAAGGAATACCCCTTTAAATATTTAAAAAGCTCCGAATCGGTTGAAAGCACAAGGGAGGTTTCTTTATCAAGAGCCTCATTGTATAATTCAAGCGTTTTCGTGAATGAATAAAATTCAGGGTCCACGCCAAAGGATTCAGCATATAATTTTGTTGACTCGGCATCGGCCTTACCTTTTATTACCTGAGCTTTCCGGTAAGCATCGGAAGTAATTCTCTTTAAATCTCTTTCTTTTTCACCCAATATTTTTCGGGCTTCACCTTTGCCTTCAGATCTAAATTTTTCTGCAATCTGTTTCCGCTCTGCAATCATGCGGCCATACACGGATTTCCTGACCTCTTCCACATAATTGATACGTTTTATCTTCACATCGACAATCTCAATCCCGAATTTTTCTAGTTTGGGCTGAGCCTGTTTCAGTATCATGTCGGTGATTTCTTCCCTGCCGGTTTTAATTACGTAAGATACCCTTTCCTTTATATCTTCAAGTCCGATTTCATAGGTATCCAGCTCCCGGTTCGACTTTCGAACGGTTTCGATCAGCTTGTTTTCAGTGATCAAATTTCGAACAGCAGGATCGATGATATCGTCCAGCCTTCCCTGGGCGCTGACAGTATTGTTGACCGTCTGAAAGAATTTTATGGCATCCACGATTCTCCATCTGGCAAATGTGTCAACCCAGATATAGGTTTTATCCAGCGTGGGGATCTGACCGGGGTCACCATCCCATTCCAAAAGATTTTTAGGAAAGTAAGTGGTGTTCTGGATAAAGGGGACCTTAAAATAAAGACCGGGTTCCACCTTGGTTTTACCCACAACTTTGCCGAACTGAGTTACAACAACCTGTTCGGTTTCATCCACGATATATGCGGATGCAAAACCGATGACAATCACAACAACCGCAACAACTAAAATAATAGCTTTGGATTTCATTTTTTTGCACCGTTTTGTTTTCCAAGATTAAGCAGGGGTAAAAGATTTTTCTGATCTGAATCAACAATATATTTTTCTCCGAGTTTGGGAAGAAGACCTTTTAAAGATTCCAGATAAAGCCTCCGTTTGGTCACGTCCTTTGCCTTGGAATACTCAGCATAAACTGCCTTAAACCTTGAGGCATCACCCTTGGCCCGGTTTATCCTATCGAGAGAATACCCTTCAGCGGCTTTTATGGTCCTTTCAGCTTCACCCTTGGCTGTCGGGATGGCTTTGTTATAATCCTCTTTGGCCTGATATATCATTTTTTCCTTTTCCTGAGTTGCCTGATTCACTTCGTTAAATGACGGCTGCACCGGTCCGGGAACATTGGTTTTCTTCATTTCGATGGTTATGATACTGATTCCGGAGTCTGCCCTATCCATCTCAGCCTGCAAGACGTTCCTGGCTTCAACTGCAATTTCTTCTCGCTTACTGATGACTTCATTGATACTTCTGTCGCCGACCACCAGTCGCATTGCCGCCTCGGACATATCAATGAGCAGTTTCCTGTTATCACGGACTTTAAACAAAAATTTGTACGGATCCTTTATCCGGTATTGGACAATCCAGGGCACAAGCGCCACATTCAAATCCCCGGTCAACATGAGGCTAACGTTTTTATTCTCACCGCCGGATATGGCGCGGCTTTGGACATCTCTCCGCACGGTACGAAAACCGAATTCCTCTTTGTAGACCCGGCGAACCTTGACCTTAGTCACCTTTTCAATCCCTGAAGGCAGTTTGAAATTAAGGCCCGGTTGAGTGGTTCGGACATATTTTCCAAACCGCTGAACAACCCCCACTTCATCAACCGCCACCGTATAGAATGTGGATGTGCTGAAAAATAATATAATAAAAACAAGGAGGATAAGAGGACCGCCCGGCAGTTTGAACTTTTTAAATTTTTCTACAATTTCATTCATCTTAGGAGGGACGAATCCCCCTCCTCCTTCCTTGTGTTCTTGCTTTGCTTTAAGTTTGTCCCAATCCCAATTCATAGCATGTATTCCTGTTGTTTTAGTTTTGATGATCTTGAAAAAGTCAGAAAAGCGACCTTTTTGCGAGAGTCTTTTTTGTTTAACAATTCAATCCTCTTATTATCTAAGGTACCCATGCTTTCAAGTCAAGCAAAAAGCAAAGGTTAATTGTTTCTTGACAATAAAACCGATCCATTTATAGTATTTTTTTATGAACAAAAGAAAAAACGTCGAAGAATTTGAACACATAGGAAATATAATAGGGAGCGTCTTGAAGACCTGCCGAAATGATTTTGATGAAAATCTGGCACAAGTTTGGGGCCTTTGGGACAGGGCAGTCGGAGATGTCATCGCTAAAAATGCCCGTCCGGCGGCATTCAAAGGAAAACTCCTTCTGGTCAATGTTACCAGTTCTACATGGATGCACCAGCTTCAGTTCCTTAAAAATGATATTATAAAACAAATCAACCATGCCTTGGGAAAAGACTTGGTTAAAGAAATAAAATTCAAGATCGGCCCCATTTAAAAATGGAATCTTTGACCACCGATTCTCTCTTCAATGGCAGTATCCGTGTAAAGCAGCATGGGTCAGGCTATCGCTTTTCCCTGGATGCTGTTTTACTGGCCCGACATGCCAGGCCGAGTCCGGACCATACGGTCCTTGATCTGGGAACCGGTTGTGGCATCATCTCACTGATATTGGCTTATCGTTATCCGAAAATAAAAGTTTATGGGGTTGAGGTGCAGACGGAACTTGCCGATATTGCGACGCTCAATATAGCAGAAAACCATATGGAGGATCGTATTACCATTTATTGCAAGGACTTAAAAAGACTGAATCAGGATATGACCTCCGGACCGGTGGACCTGGTAGTGACGAATCCCCCGTATAGGAAACTCGAATCGGGAAGGTTAAACCCGGATCAGCAGCGTGCCGTTGCAAAACACGAAATAAAGGCAACCCTTTTTGATGTGGTTGAGACGGCCCGTCGCATGCTACGGACGTCCGGACGGTTTGTTATTATTTACCCGGCGGAGCGAATGGTTGACATGATCATACAAATGCGGTCTGCCGGGATAGAACCCAAATATATTCGCATGATCCATTCCTCCCGGCAAGTAAACGCAAAGCGGATTCTTGTGGAAGGAAAAAAAGGAGGTCGTCATGGAATAACCATCGGTCCGCCGCTTATGATCTACCGTAAGAACGGAATATATTCAGGTGAGGTTCAGAGGATGTTTATGCCTTAGCGCTCTGATTCGTAAATACGGTGACGTATTTTATGACAGGCCACCGCATTCAATATAGCAATTGATCATCAAAGTGATTAAAATTTGAAGTGAGCTAAAGTGAACTAAAGTTAAGGAACTCGCCTGGGGCGAGGCCAGTTTAAAAATGATAGAATTCATCAACTTTAGGCACTTTAGATCACTTTTCACTTAAAACTTTTAAATAAAATGAATAAACCAACTATTATATGCAATCGTATTATAAGAATGCGTGTACTTAGTGATGCAGTTGTAGGTGGCCCATACATCAATCTAGTTTGTTTAACACCTGGCCGGTTGTTACCTTTGGGAAAAAATAGGTTGCTTTTCGCGGCATAACAAGGCCGGCTTCGGCAATTTTGCGAACCTGCTGAATTTTTGTTGGATTCATAATAAAGGCGATATCGTGCTTGCCCGTATCCACCGCATCGATAGCATCCTTTGCCGTGCTCGAATAGGCAATTAGCTTTTCATTATCGTGACGGAACTGATCAAAACCAAAAATCTCCATAAAAATAAGCCGGGATAATACCGTTACATCAATATTTCTGACCACTTCCGGCAATTCATCCGTGAACATCTGATCCATAACCCCGGGCTTTAATGTCAGAAGATTAAGCTCCCTTGGATCTTTCATAAAAACCCCTATACAATTTTTTGAATTATTTGATGAAAGAATCGACATAAATTGGGCTCTTGCTTCTGCCTGCTGACCGTTTTTGTAAGGAATTGTTATAATATCAAAATAAGCGCCTGCCTTTTTGATAAGCGACAATCTCGAAGCAGCCGGGACTTGATTCAGCATACGGTGCGCCGGAAGAATAATAAGTCCCGGATCTTCCATACTGCAAAGATACATCATTACATAGTTTGCCGGATGATCTGCGCTGAAATTAGGATGGTTGGCCGACAACCAGTCTCGGTAGTTGAGTGCCGTTTCATAACGATGATGTCCGTCAGCAATGTAAATGATTTTGTCTTTGAAGGCTTCAGAAACATACCGCTGAACCGAGGTATCGGTTATGCGCCACAGAAAGTGTTTCTGTCCGTTGCTGTCGGTAAAAGCATTATCGGCTGTTTTATTGGAGGTGGCATTTTTTAACTCATTAAGAACACGGTTTTTATTATCTGAATACAAAGAAAATATCGGGCTGAAATTGGCATGACAGGCTTTCATCAACTCAAGCCTTTCGGATTTCACGTTGGGGAAAGTCTTCTCATGGGGAAGAACCACACCTTTTTCAAAAGGTTCAAGTCCCACCAGGGCAATCAGGCCGTAACGGGTAACCAACCTGTTTTCATGGGGAAATTCCATCGCCGTAAAATAAAACGCCGGTGTTTTGTCACGCTCCATGATATGACCTGAAAACCACTTATTAAAACAGTCTGCTGCTCTTGTATATCGGTTGTTTGTGCTTGTATCGTCTTGGTTTGTCTTGCCAAGTGTCAGCCGGATAATGTTATGGGGATGTTTTTCATGATATTCAAGCTGTTCCCGCTCTGAGATAATATCAAAGGGGGGAGCTACAACATTTGCCATATTGTCTATTTTGACAGGATTATAAAGGATTCCCCTGAAAGGGATTATTTTTGCCATATTTACAGATTCCTTATTTATTATTTTTAGTCACAACTTTGTTCTTTAAAATAAATTGAATTCAAATGAACGGTAATATTTTCAAGCAGCTAGAGCGCTATCTTTTTGACTGCGAGGATCTGATACTATAAAGAATAAGCTTAATCAAGTGATAAAAATAAATGATCCGCAAAATGTGTGGAGCGAATCGGCTTCAAATAAAACAAGATTATTGACAGGGTCTATTAAAAAATTATATTGATCTAATCTATATGATAGCGATTGAGGATGTTGGAGAGGTGGCCGAGCGGCTTAAGGCCCCGCTCTCGAAAAGCGGTATCCTGTCAAAAACGGGATCGTGGGTTCAAATCCCACCCTCTCCGCCATACCATGGTATCTTAATAAAATTAGCGCTTGCCTCAAGATTTTCGGAGAGATGTCCGAGCTGGCCGAAGGAGCACGACTGGAAATCGTGTGTGCTGTCAAAAGCGGCACCGAGGGTTCGAATCCCTCTCTCTCCGCCATATAAAATTTAGGAACTGCCCAAATTGGCATGTGTCACAGAGACCTTTGAAGGTTGAATAATTTTTGAGACGTTAAGTTATGTCTTATCTTGTACTTGCACGTAAATATCGCCCCCAAACTTTTGACCAAGTTATAAAACAGGACCATGTGACACGGACGTTAACCAATGCGATTTCGTCGGGTCGCGTGGCCCACGCAATCCTGTTTTCAGGGCCCAGAGGCACCGGAAAAACAACGGTTGCCCGCATATTGGCAAAGGCGATGAACTGTAAGGACGGCCCTGTACCGGTTCCATGCAATGAATGCAGATCATGCAAAGAGATTACTGCAGGAAGTGCCGTGGATGTGTTTGAAATCGACGGCGCCTCAAACAACAGTGTTGATCAGGTCAGGGAACTGCGTGAAAACGTCAAGTACATGCCTGCTCACAGCCTTTACAAGATATATATTATTGATGAAGTTCACATGCTCAGCATCGCCGCTTTTAACGCGCTTTTAAAGACCCTGGAAGAACCCCCGCCCCATGTAATGTTTGTTTTTGCCACAACGGAACCTCGTAAGATTCCCATAACGATCCTTTCCAGATGCCAGCGACATGATTTCAGACGGATAGATGTTGAATCGATTTCCAAGCATATGGGAACGCTGTGTTCCAAAGAAGGTGTTGAAATAGCCGTTGACAGTTTGGGGATAATTGCCCGTGAAGCCGGCGGAAGCATGAGAGACGGCTTGAGCCTTCTTGATCATGTGATATCTTGCACCCAAGGGGCCATTACCCATAAACAGATTCTGGATATATTGGGCGTTATAGACAGAGAAGTTATTTTTAATCTGTCCGCAGCTATTTTAGGCGGACAACTCCCGAAAGTCCTTGATATTTTGGATGCCATATACAGCGCCGGCCATGATATGAAGAAGCTGTATGCGGACCTGATGGAACATTTCAGGAATTTATTGCTCGTCAAGATGGTGGAAAAAATCGACAGGCTTGTGGATATCCCATCACATGAAATAGACTTGATGCGTGACCAGGTGAAAGAAGTTTCAAGAATTTTTTTGAACCAGATATTGGATTTGTTCTTTAAAAAGGAAGTCTCAATATTAAATTCAACACAACCCAGGCTGGCCATTGAAATGGTTTTTATCCGGATGTTTCAAATGAAACCGGTCTTGCCCATTGATATTCTCATAGAAAAGCTTGATAATCTGAGAAAAGACATTTATGAAACCGAAACGGATTTTCGTGATACCCAAAGCAAGCCAGTGTTAAAGGATACCCAAGAAGACCCCATAGAAACATCGGATGAAGTATCGAGCATTGCAGAATCCATAGAGCCTTTTACTCCAGCACCTTATGATCCGAATGAAAATATTGACAGGGTCTGGGAAAGACTTCTATCAACTTTTTCAGAAAAATATCCTTCCCTGGCGGCAAATTTGAAGAATTCTACTATAAAAAGCCTGTCCGGTCACCGTCTGGAAATCGAAGTAAACGGAAATGATTTTAACATAAATATGGTCCGGCGAAGTAAAAACAGTACGATTATAAAAAAAGTATGCAGCGATTTTTTCGGCAAAGACATGGAAGTAATTATCGCCGCAAAAAAAATACAACCCCTTGAAGATCAGGATAATAAAAACCACGTAGAACGTTTAAAACAGGAGGCATTATGCCACCCTCTTGTTACAGATACCATAGATATTTTCAACGGCAATGTTGTTGACGTTAAGATTTTATAGGAGGTGTTTAAATGAAAAGCATGGGAAAGATGATGAAACAGGCCCAGCAGCTTCAATCCAAAATGTTAAAACTACAGGAAGAAATGGCGGATAAAACGATTGAAACAAGTTCCGGTGGAGGTATGGTAAAAGTTGTGGCCAACGGTCGGCAACAGGTATTATCCATTCAAATAGAAAAGGAAGTCGTTGATCCTGATGATGTGGAAATGCTCCAGGATCTCATACTTGCAGCTATAAATGACGCGTTAATAAAATCACAGGAAATGGCCACCCAAGAAATGAGCAAACTCACCGGTGGTATCAATATACCGGGATTGACATAGTTCATTTATTTATAAAATTTTGTGTTTTTTGTGCTAAATAAATTCTAAACATTATATTTTTTTTCGCAACTAATTGAATATTTAAGGAATTCTCCCAATTTTTTATAATTATAAATATCAAAATTATGGAGCGGAGCGACTTCCTCAAATATTCAAATGTCAATATTCAATTTTCAATGATATTAGGTTCTCTCCAAGTCATAGGTTTTACGATCAGGAGGCCGGTTTGTCCGGGTTAGGATAAAAAATAGCCACTATGAACTACTATCCGCCATCTATTCTGAAATTAATCAAAAGCCTTTCCAAGCTTCCCGGGATAGGAGAAAAGACCGCCGAGAGGCTTGCTATGCATATACTCCGAGCACCGCGTAGAGAGGCGGAACAGCTTTCGAAGCGTATTGTTGAGGCGAAAGATACCATAAGATTATGTTCTATCTGTTTTGGGCTAAGCGACACCGATATCTGTAAGATCTGTAGTGACCAGACAAGAACTTCCTCAATATTATGTGTGGTAGAGCAGCCTGCCGATATGGTAGCTATTGAAAAATCAGGGGCTTTTACCGGATTGTACCACATCCTTGAAGGCGTTCTGTCTCCCATGGACGGCATCGGACCCGATAACATCAGAATCAAAGAACTTATTTCAAGGATAGCCAACGGGGGAATCAAAGAGGTTATTCTTGCGACAAGTACAAATTTGGAAGGCGAAGCCACAGCAGCTTATATTGCAGATCGTATAGAGAATTACCCGATCAAAGTGACGCGAATCGCATCCGGCGTTCCCATTGGAGGCGATTTAAAATATGTGGATCAGATTACCCTGAAAAAGGCTATGGAAACCCGGCATGCCGTATAAGGATGTAACACCGTCAGATATTTTCAAATGCCAGCAATGCAGCGAGTGTTGCAAGGGATATGGAGGCACATTTGTAACCGATAAAGAAATTAAGGCCATCGTGGATTATCTTCATGTCGATTCTGAGAGTTTTATTGATAATTACTGCCAGGTATCGGGGGGGAAACCGGTTTTGGCACAGGGCAAAAATGGGTATTGTGTATTCTGGGACGGACTATGCACAATTCATCCGGTCAAACCCCGGATGTGCAAAGAGTGGCCTTTTATAAAAAGCGTACTGCTTGATATAAACAACTGGCACATTATGGCCACACTTTGTCCGGGCATTCGAACGGATTTACCTGACAGCGTTATCAAAGAATGTGTCCGCAAAGAGCGCACAAAGAGCCTATAATAAGCTTCCAGTTCTTTACATCTGCCAATCCTTTACATCTGATAGTTTGTAAACCGTGTTCCCTGCCCGGTCCGAAATTATCCTACGGAGAATATTTCTTGTTTCAAGATCTTTCAAAGCTTCAAGTAACGACGCTCGGGTACTGTTCCAAATTTCAGAAAGTTTCTTGGTCGAGATCGTCGCGTCAGTGTCTGTAAGGCTGCAGCACATCAGATATACTGAAACCGTCTCCACCGAAAGTCCCAGTTTAAAAATCTTCTGGCTCATAGCCGAAGCTTGATTTTGTGAATTCATCGATGCACCTTGATTTTGGTTCGTTGTCATTTATGGTTTGCCATGGAAAACAAATAAATATAATCCTATCAAAAAAAAGTCAAATGATCACCCCTAAAAGCAGCAACTTGCTTTGATAGTCATGGAAAGGATAACAATGATTGGAGTATTCGACTCAGGAATAGGGGGACTTACCGTTGTTCGGTCACTGATGAAGCAACTCCCCAACTATGATATTATCTATTTTGGCGATACTGCTCGTACGCCATACGGAAGCAAGAGCCCCGAAACCGTGGTCGGGTATGCTCTCGAAAATACCGAGTTCCTTTTAAAGCAGGGTGCAAAAATTATTGTAATGGCCTGCAATACTGCTTCAAGTGTGGCTTCTGATCGTGTGGCTGAAAACTTTGATATTCCTATATTCGAAGTTATATCTCCGGCATCAGCAAAAGCAATTGAAAGTTCAAGGAATCTAATCGTCGGGATTATCGGAACGCGGGCAACGGTAAAAAGCGGCATTTACGAAGAAAAAATCAAGGCAATGAAACCTAAGGCAAAGGTCTATTCAGTTGCCTGTCCGCTTCTGGTTCCTTTGGTAGAAGAGGGATGGCTGAAAAAACCCGAAACGGTGATGATAATTAAAAAATATCTTCATCCTCTAAAAACAAGGCAGATAGACACGCTTATTCTGGGTTGCACCCATTATCCTCTTTTACTGGATAAAATTCAAAGAAAAATCGGCAAAAAGGTAACCGTCATCGACTCTTCCATTGCTCTTGCAGAAAATGTAAAGGATTTTTTGGACACGCATCCTAACGTTGACAATTTGCTGGGCAAAAAAGGAGCGTTCCGGCTCTTTGTGTCAGATGTCACCGAACAGTTTGAAAAGACAGCCCAGGCCACACTTAAAAAGAAGGTTTTGCTTGAGCATATAAAATTGTAGGCCTGGAATATGCAAAGAAAAGGCACGCCATTATAATTGGGTGGAGTGCCTTTTTCCCCTATCCTTTTATAACTGTTTGGTCCTTTGAAACAAATCGATTTCAAACGAGCTTTAGATATGATTAAATTTTATGCCCCGCTTTTAGCAGGATCTGAAAAAGGTAATCCGTCACAAACCCGTCTTGCTGCTGGTGGACCGAACAAATTTTTAAGCGGGACTCAAATATCCCGTAATCCACCCTCTCAACTTCAAACCCGCAGTTGGCCGGAAACCCTTGAACATAATCTTTTTTTAAAAATTCAAATCTTTCCATTTTAAGTCATTGAAAAATCGGTTCCTATTTCCTAAAAAATATATCTTTCAGAATCATCCCAAACCAAATAAACCGGAACTAAAAAGATTGGTTTTATTTTTACCACGAAGATCACGAAGGAACAGAAGAATAAAATATTTAACCTTCGTGCTTTTCGTGTACTTCGTGGTGGAATCAAACTTTTTTGCCACAAAATGCACAAAATTCAATGTAAAGAACTAAGTCGATATTTTCGAAAAATCTGCTATGGTTTCAAACAGATCTGCTATGTGCTTGAGCAGGCTAAGTCTGTTGTTACGTATGTTTGTTTCCTTTGCCATGACCAAAACACCATCAAAAAAAGCATCCACCGGACCGCGAAGGGTAGCGATCTCGTGCAGTGCCTGTCCCGGATCTCCCTTCTCCAGGTTAATCGATACGTTGTCTTTGACCGCTTGATATGCCGAATAAAGGGCAGATTCGGAATCATGTTCAAACAGGTTTTCCTTGATGGGTTTTGCTTCAAAACCCTTCACTTTTTTGATGATATTGACAACACGCTTGAAAGCAACTGCCAGGGGTTCAAAATCGGGTGCGGTCTTTAGATTCTGAAGTGCTTTGGCCCGGCTCCAGACATCCGGAACATTGTCCGCCGATACACTCACAACGGCCTGGATCACGTCTTTTGAGAATCCTTGTTCCGCCAGTAAATGTGTCATACGGCTTTGTATAAATGTATTTACCGGATCGGCGATTTCCCGAATCTTCCCGACGCCCTTAACACCGTATAGTTTCAGACTCTTCTCGATTATCTCCTTCAAAGAAAATGAAAAGTTTTTATCAAGCATGATTTGGATCAGACCGATGCCCTGCCGCCGAAGCGCATATGGATCGGAAGCGCCGGTGGGGATGAGTCCTACGGAAAAAAATCCGCAGATGTTATCAATCTTGTCGGCAATCGCAAGAATCGCGCCCGCCCGGGTTCCGGGAAGTTCGCCCCCTGAATAAATCGGCCGGTAATGTTCTTCAATGGCGGTGGCCACCGCCGCGGGTTCATTTGTAACAGCGGCGTAAACCCTGCCCATAATCCCCTGCAGTTTGGGAAATTCAACCACAACATGGCTAACCAGATCGGCCTTGCATAACCCGGCGGCCCGGGTAACATGTTTTTTCAAATCCGAACTCTTTTCAACCTTATCTGACAAAAATCCCCCAATTTTTTGAAGACGCACAATTTTTTCATGCATGGACCCGAGTTTGGCCTGGAAAAGAACGCCTTTGAGTTTCTCCACCCTGTCTTTTGAGGAATACTCCAGATCACTTTTATAAAAGAATTGAGCATCCGCAAGACGGGCTCTCAGAACCCATTCATGGCCGGTTGACACCAGGTTCATATCTTTAGTGAGGGTATTGTTCACCGCTACAAAGCAGGGCATGAGATTTCCCTTATTATCTATCACGGCAAAATACTTTTGGTGTTCCCGCATGGCGGTAATCAGTATTTCACTGGGGACTTCCAGAAACTTTTTATCAAATTTACCCACCGTAGCCACAGGATATTCAACCAGGTTCTTTACAATTTCCACCAGTTCATCATCAGGCAAAACCTTGCCGCCGACTTTTTTTGCGGCTTTTTCGATCTCTTTCTCAAGGCTTTTTTTGCGTCCTTGAAAGTCGACCAGAACCTTCGCGGAACGCAGGGACTTCTCATAGTCCTCGGGGCTGGAAATCTTGACTTTGGTATTATTCATAAAATAATGTCCAAAAGTATATCTTCCGCTTTTTATATCTCCTATGGTAAAAGGAATGACTTTCTCACCCAAAAGGGATAGGATCGAATGGATGGGCCTGGCAAATTGAATATCAAGCTCCCCCCATTTCATGGTCTTTGGAAACGGTGTGGAAAGGATCACTTCCGGCAGGATTTTTTTTAGTAACGTCTGGGTCAAAAGCCCGCGTTCCGTAACTTTTACACACAAATAACGGCCCTTTTTGGTATCCTTTACCATTAAAGCCTTTACCGAAACCCCGTGCTTTTCAGCGAATTTTTTTGCCGGCACAGTGGGTTGGCCCTTGTCATTAAATGCGACCTTTTCAGGAGGTCCCACGACTTCCGAAACAAGGGGTTTTTGTTTGGCTGCCACTTTTTTCACTTCCACTGCAAGCCGTCTCGGGGTCGCAAATATCCTGGCACCGCCGTGGTCAATACGGGCATCGGTCATTTTTTGCAACAGCATTGAGGATATTGCATCTAATGCAGGTTCAATGTAACCTGCCGGCATCTCTTCCGTCCCTATTTCAAGCAATAAAGTTTCCATGTCCACCTCTGTTTTCATTTAATCTAGTGCAAAAATCAAATTAGCGTATTCATGAGTCATGCACCATTCATCTTGTATCAACCATTAAACATCATCTTATAAACGAAACCGCCTTTAAAATCATTTCTCCTTTTTCAACAAAGGATATCCCATCTCCTTCCTTTGCTCCAGGTATCCTTCTGCGCAGGCTCTGGCAAGGTTTCTTATGCGTCCGATATAACCGGTTCTCTCCATGACACTGATGGCGCCGCGAGCGTCCAAAAGGTTAAAGGTATGGGAACATTTCAAACAGTATTCATAGGAAGGAAGAACCAGCTTTTCTTTAATCATGCGTGCGGATTCCGCCTCGTACTTATCAAATAACTCGAGCAGCATTGACACATCCGCTTTCTCAAAATTATAAGTTGACTGTTCCACTTCCTGCTGATGATGGACATGTCCATAGGTAACCTCATCGTTCCATTTCAGATCATAAACGTTGTCAACGCCTTGCAGATACATGGAGATACGTTCCAATCCGTAAGTAAGTTCCACGGATATGGGAGACAATTCAACACTGCCGCACAGTTGAAAATAGGTAAACTGGGTAATTTCCATGCCATCCAGCCAAACTTCCCATCCAAGACCGGACGCACCAAGGGTGGGAGATTCCCAGTCGTCTTCCACAAACCTTATGTCATGTTCAAGGGGATCGATCCCAAGCACTTTAAGGCTGTTCAAATACTGCTGCTGCACATCAGAAGGAGAGGGTTTCAGTATTACCTGATACTGATAGTAATGCTGCAACCGATTCGGGTTCTCACCGTAGCGGCCGTCCGTGGGCCGCCGGGAAGGCTGGACATAAGCGACTTTCCATGGCTCAGGGCCAAGTGCCTTCAGCAGAGTGGCCGGATGAAATGTTCCGGCGCCAACTTCAATATCATAAGGTTGGGCCACAACACACCCCCTTTGAGCCCAAAACTTCTCTAACGACATAATAACATCCTGAAAATTCATTTCTCTCCCCTCATTAACTCATTGTTATTCGTGAATATTGCACAATAACCCTTCCGAATCTATGGTTACATCTAGCAGACGGGCGTCCTTTCTCCTTGAAAGAACTTTTTCCCATATCCCCTTTAAATTGTCAATATCTTCGATTTCACCCAGAGCCCAAATACAGCCGCCTCCTCCGGCACCCGTGAATCGAGCACCGCAGTTGTTTTTCAACGCAGAAGCAACAAGTTCTTCTCCAATATCATCAAAGACCCCGGGGGTCATCTTTCTTCTGATGACCACTTCCCGGTTCATTAAAACCGAAGCATCTTTAAAATTTAGTGCATGTAACGCTTCAGCAAACTTTTGTGTGCATGCAACAATTTCAGCCCAAAGTCCACGATTTTTTCCTGAAAGAAACTGATGAACCCACTTTTTGTTAATATCTTTCGACTCATGTGGCACACCGCAATAGGCCAGCAGCAGGTGACGTTTAAGATCATTAAAAAAAAAATTCTTCACAATGACCTTTTTCCTAAAATACGACTTTCCCACGCCGTCTTGCCAGGTCCACGCATTAACACCGCCATATACAGCCGCAAGCTGGTCCTGGAGTCCACACGGAACACCGGCGACGCTTGCTTCCAAGGCCTGGGCAAGCAGGGCAATCTGAAGCCTGGAAAGCGGTTTTACACCCATTTGTTCAAAAATATATGAAAAGGCCCCCACAAGCGCCACTGCCGCTGCGGATGATCCTCCTAACGCGCTGCGTGGCGGTGATGAAGAGTTGACATCAATATGCACACCTTCAGCCCTGAAATAGGCTGCAATTGCAAACATCAGCCCCAGGGGATGGTCAAAAGGAGATTCATCGAGAGGATAGGTTGCACTGGTAAACCCTTTTGAAGAAATTTTTACCATACCTTTTTCGTAGGGAAGAAGTCGTATCCGTGTTCTCAAATCAATTGCCATGTTAACGGTGCATGGAGAAAGATGCCTGAGCGGATAATAAAACGTGCTGATATCCAGCGTCCCGCCCATGTCGATCCTGCAAGGAGCCGAGGCTTCAATTTGATGCGATTCAATGAGACTTTTAAAGGTGTGTGTTGCGTGTGGTGTATGGCATGATAAGTGTTTCATTTTATTCTGTCTTTTAATTTCCGCCCTCTGACCTCTGACTTCTGTCCTCTGACTTCTGTCCCCTGTCCCCTGATCTCTGACCTCTGTCCCCTGTCCTCTGACCTCTGACCTCTGACCTCTGCCCTCTGTCCTCTGTCCTCTGACTTCTGACCTCTGACCTCTGTCCTCTGACTTCTGACCTCTGACTTCCGGTCATTCCCTTATCTGACGTAAAAATTTCAAGCTCCGGGGTTCTTTCCCTAAATGATAAGGCACAAATGTCTCTAGAAACTCCAGACTTTCCGTTAAAGACCGGGGATCAAATTTTATTCGGGCAGCCCTTGCCAAATCACCCCTTTGGATCCATAAAAGATATTTAATGGTTCCCTTTGAAAGAAATATATTGTGTAAGACTCCGGAAGCACACCCATCACATATAATCCCTCCCCTTGAAAGATCGAATTTAATCCGGATCTTTTTCATCTTCTCCAGCTCAGCCCGACACATGATGCACTGTTTTAAATCCGGATCCAGGCCGGCGATTGTCATAAACCTTATCTGAAACAGGATAGAAAGCGCCGCTTCGGATGTACGGTCTATATCAAGTTCTTGCAGAACATACCGAAACAGGTTGAAAAGCTGGACCTGTTTTTGACCTTTTTCCATCCATTGATTGATCAATTCAGCCCAATAACTGGCATAAGCTGTTTTTATTATCTTGGATCTTATGTTGGGAAAGGCATGTGTTAATGTCGCTTCCTGAAGAACAGGCAGCCCTTTGCCCCGGCCGACAGTGCATACCACATCCAATACCGAGAAGGGTTCCAATATACCGGCAAATCGTTTTTTGCTTTTTTTAGCGGACTTTGCAATTACTGAAATTTTACCTTTGTTTAAAGTGAAAATCGTAACAATTAGATCATAATCTCCAAAATCGATCCGGCGAAGTATGATGGCAGGCATTGAAAAGCTTGACATCTTTTTATATACCAAGAAGCTTTGTGGCGATTATAAAATAGAACGATACACTTATAATATCTATGGCTGTGGTTACAAATGGACCTGAGGCTATGGCAGGATCCACATTGATTTTCGCCAGGGTCATCGGCACTAAAGATCCCGAAAGAGCCGCCATGGACATGGAACAGAGTATACCCAGCCCAACGGACAGAGCAAACAACCCGCTGCTGTATTTAAATTGAGCCACTAAACCGACCACAAAACCATAAAGAAGGCCCAGGATCACCCCAACCATAACCTGTTTAAAAACCACCGACCAGATATCGCGGATATTAAGACGTCCGGTGGCAAGACCCCGAACCGTAATGGTAGCGGATTGAACGCCGATGTTGCCGCCCATTCCCATGATAACGGGGATAAATGCTGCAAGATAAGCCATTTTGCTCAAACTTGCCTGAAAATGACCAATAATCAAGGATGCAATAATCCCACCGATACAGCTCGCGAACAACCACGGCATGCGCATTTTGATATTTTTAAATATGGATTTTGTTTCAATGAATTCCTCGCCGGCTCCCACCATTTTCAAAATATCTTCCGTAGCCTCTTCTCTGATGATATCAATAATATCATCCACCGTGACAATACCCACTAACTGGTTTATATCATCTACTACCGGTACCGCAAGAATATCATAACGGGCAACTATTTTTGCCACCTCTTCCTGGTCCGTATCGGTCTTGACTGTAAAAACATCTGTTGTCATGAAATCTTTAAGAGGCGTCTCAGGGGGAACCACCACCAATTGCCTCAAAGAACTAACGCCCACCAGTTTGCCATTTGAATCAAGCACATAAAGGTAAAACGGCATCTCCACATCCAGATGTTCTTTTTGAAGCGATTTGATGGCTTCCCCGGCGGTTGTATTTCCTCGCAAGGCAATAAAATCAGGAACCATGATGCCGCCGGCAGTATCATCTCCATAATGAAGCAGACCTTCAACCTCTTCGGAACTCTCTTTTTTCATCTTTTCTATAATGGCGTTAGAGCGTCCCTCGGGCAGTTGTCCTAACAGGTCGGCCACATCATCAGTGGGCATTTGTTCAAAAATCTCGACCACATCATCAAGTTCGATGCCTTCATTAAGTTCAAGGAAGGTATCTTCATCCAGTTCACTGAAGAGTACACCCTTTTGTTCGGTCTCCTCTATCATTTCAAAGAGCTTATGCTGGTTGGAAATCGACAAAGAACGGAAGACCAGAGACAAATCTGCTGCATGTGTCTTGTTAACAATCTTTCTAAGATGGGTTAAAGCATTTCGTCTCAACAATCTCTTGATGCTGTCGATCAGTATTTTAGTATGGTCGCCTTGCATTTGATAATATGAATTTATTTGATAAGTTTTATAGCAGACTGATTACGCAACTCTTCAAGCCATGACTGAAATTTTTTTTCAACAATTTCATTAAAGAGTATTTTTTCAATCTCGGGTGATACCTCTTCCAGAGGCTTCCCTGAAGTTTTAACAATCTCTTTAACAAAAAAAATCTGGAATCCCTGGTCCGTATCAAGAACAGGCGTAAACTCACCGGCTTTCATCTCTTTGACGGCATTTTGCAACTGTGGAGAAAGCTCATCAAGCCGGAATAAACCCAAATCACCGCCCCCAGTGTCCGGAGATGATTCAGAATAGGTCTCGGCCATATTTTCAAAAGATTTCCCCGCTTTTAATCCTGTTAAAATCTCATCCATTCCGGCTTTAATCTTACCCTTCTCCGTTTCATCGGCAAATGGTGAAATTTTTATAATGATGTTGTAAAGATGATATTTTTTCTTTCCTCCATATTTATCCGGATGGTTTTGGTAATAAGACGTTATGTCCTCTTTTGTAATCACAACCTTGGATCTTACGTTAAAATTGATCAGCTTTGTCCTGAGTATCTGTTCCTTTATTCGTCCGCGATACTCCTCCATTGTTAATCCTTCATTAGCCAATGTAAGTCTTAGATCTTCATCCGTATAAAAATTCTCTTCTTTAATCCGTTCAATGGTTTTATCTATCTCCGGTTCATCTATTTTAATTTTTAAGCGTTCTACCTCCTGATCTTGAAGTTTTTGATAGATGAGTCGGTTGAGCATATCCTCCCGCACCTTGAAGAGCATTTGATGTTCTTTCTCGGTTGAATAACCAAGTTTTCGAATTTTCTCTTCATACGGTTTAAACGATAGGTTCAGTTCGAAAAGGGTAATAATGTCGTCATTAACTACCGCTACAATTCGGTCAACAACTTCTGCGCTTTCCGCTTTAGCAATAAAGGAAAAACCGAACGCAGAAAAATAAAAAGTGTATATTATGCAGTAAACGAAACACGTAAAACGTTTGCACATCATTATAATAACCTAAAAGTTAGTTGGCTTGGCTCATCCCGCTATATAGCGAGCTGGAATTCCCGAGATGCTGAATTCGGTTACGAACCGATAATTTTCTTCCACTGTGCTTTATTTATTTCAATAATATATATTTTTTGAAGTTCTTTTATCCAGGGCTTATACGCTTGTTCAATCTTTGTTCTGCGTAAATTTCTTGTTATGGTTTCATTTATATCTTTTGACACCTCTTTTTTATCCGGTGTCAACTCATCGTTTTTGTGGTGCGCTTCATAATATTTCGACACATCATCGGGTGTTACGACGATCTGATCACCCAACTCTTTGGCAATAACCTTCTCCATGAGCAAACGGGTCTCTAATCCTTTTTCCCATAACTGGTACGACACGGCATATTCAAGTAATATCTGATCGAACACATTTTCCGGATAATCTTGTTTTATATCTTCAACAGCCTGTTTAACTTCTTCATCGGTAATCTTAATTCCGATATCTTTGGCCCTTTCCCGTAAGATCATCTCTTCGGTCATCTGTTTAACAAACCGCAATCGGGCCTCTTTGACAGCGTCGGGTTGCTGCATGGCACCATGGGAATAAGAGGCTTTAACAATCTCAAAAGCCCTGTTGAAATCAAGAACGGTTATAACACTGTCACCGACCCGGATGAAATATTCATCACGGTATTTAGATTCGGAATCGGCACACCCGGCCAAAGGGTAAATGATCGATAAAAAACCGATCAGAGCCATGAACCTGTTAAAATATTTTATCATGGGAAAAGGATGAATTTTAGTTCCAAAATCACATAAATTTTCAATTGTTAACATGTTGTATGATTTCTTTCAAGATATTTTTAGTCTGAGTCAATAGACCGGCTATATTTGCTTTTGAAAGTTCGACGGTTAGCACATGGTCTCTGGTGAACTCGAACCGCCTGCCTATAGAAACAATAATATCATGTATTGGTGCAAGATTTTTTTGGTGAGCTTCCGAAAAACAAAGGGAAAGCTGCGATCCTCTCAGATCAAGCCGTTTCACCCCAATCTTTATCGCCAATACCCTGAGCATGATTTTTAAAAGTAGATTTGAAAGCTCAATCGGCAAAGCACCGAAGCGATCCACCATCTCTATTTTAAAATCAGCAATTTCATCTACTTCTGTTATCTTGGTCAGACGACGGTATGCTGAAAGACGCTGGTCGATATCCTGTATATAGAATTCGGGTATTGAAGCAGGCAGAGCAATGTTAATTTCCGGTTCCAGACGTTCTCGAATCTTTTCCCCTTTCAACTCCGCCATTGAGTTCTCCATCAGTCTGAGAAACATATCATAACCCACTGCGGCAATATGACCGGACTGGGAAGCTCCCAGAATTGTCCCTCCCCCTCTTATTTTCAAATCACTCATTGCAATTTGAAAGCCGGAGCCAAGATCACTATGCTCCATCAACACCTTCAGGCGCTTCCTGGCATCTTTACCTAATGTGCTTTCGTTGGGTATAAAAAGATAGGCGTAAGCCTGTTCATCAAGTCGCCCCACACGACCCCGCAATTGGTAAATTTGAGCCAGTCCGAATCTATCCGCCCGATTGATTAATATTGTGTTGGCTGAAGAAATATCAAGACCGGACTCTATGATAGAGGTGCACACCAATAAATCGATCTCTTTGTTCATGAAACCAAGCATTACCTGCTCCAGCATATCGTCATCCAGACGACCGTGGGCCACATCAAGCCTGACCTCGGGCACCAGTTCCCGCAATTTTTTTGCCATGGCCCATATACTGTGAATGTTGTTATGAACAAAAAAAATTTGGCCATTTCTGTTTAACTCATTGCGTATGGCTTCTGAAATAACAGCATCATCTATTTCAGAGATATAGGTGATAATAGATTTGCGATGTTCAGGCGGAGTTGAAATTACACTGATGTCACGTATACCCATCAAAGACATGTGGAGTGTTCTTGGGATTGGAGTCGCGGTTAAGGCAAGAACATCCATTGAGCTTCTTATTTTTTTCAGCTTCTCCTTATGTTTGACGCCGAAACGCTGCTCTTCGTCAAGCACGAGAAGTCCCAGGTCTTTAAATGCCACATCTTTCTGAAGCAATCGGTGAGTTCCAATGACGATATCTATCTTTCCTGTTTTAAGATCACCGATAATCTTACGCTGCTCCTGCAGTGACCGAAATCTGTTCAAACATGCAACATTAACCGGATAGCGTTCAAAACGGTCGGAAAATGTTGAAAAATGCTGTTCTGCAAGCACCGTTGTCGGAACAAGTACGGCAACCTGTTTACCTCCACTGACAGCCATAAGCGATGCCCGCAGAGCAACCTCTGTTTTACCATATCCCACATCACCACACACCAGTCTGTCCATGGGAACGGATGATTTCATATCATCGAGAACATCTTCAATGGCGTCAAGCTGGTCTGATGTCTCCTCATAAGGGAAACCCGCTTCAAAATCGATAAAATCAGCATCCACTTCCCTGAAAGCGTGGCCATGTTTAATCTTACGCTCGGCGTAAAGTTTCAGGAGTTCTCCGGCGATTCTCTCCGCCGATTTTTTTACCCTGGCTTTGATCCGATCCCATGATTTACCGCCCATTTTATCAAGAACAGGCTCGATACCATCCACCCCCATATATTTTTGAACCATGCTCATGCGATCCACAGGCACGTAAAGTTTGTCATCATCTTTATAAACAATCAAAAGAAAATCATTGCTCGACACGTTCAGTTTCAGACTCACCAAGCCGTTATACTGCCCTATCCCGTGTTCAACGTGAACCACAAGATCATTTTTTTTTAAATCTTCGAATGCAAGGAGTTCCGTCTGAACCTTTTGTATCTTTTTTCTTCTTCGGCGATGTGTTGAGCCAAATATTTCAGTGTCCGTAATGATCGCCAGAGATTCAGCAGGCCATACAAAACCTGAAGAAATCTGGCCGATGCAGGCATATGCATAGGTTTCACCTAATTTAACATCTGAGAAAAACTCAATAAACTTTAGATGAATCCCGTATGGGAGCAAAAGTGATTTCAGTCTGTGGGCTTGGGTGCCGGTTTTGCAAACCAGAAGTGTGGCACATCCGGATTGTTTTTGATCGCTGATCCAGTTCGCAAGCGGCGAAAAAAGAGCTGTTTCCCTGCGACGCTTAAGTGTTAGGCTGATGTCCATGTTGTCTTTAACGGTAAAATTAACTGCCCGGGAGGGCTGCCCGTTATCAAGAACGCCTTTTGAAACGGAAAGGTGTTTAATCGTCAGCAGTTTTTTATGCTTAAAGATGTTTTTGGCATCCGACCACGTTAGATAAAGTCTCTCCGGCTCAACACATAGTCTGGAATCATTGCACGCGGAAACAAAACAATTTGAGGCCTGCTCTTGGGATTGATTCGCAGCCTTTTCCAATTCAGCCGGCTCTGTCAGAATAAAAAGCGCATCGCTCGGTGTGTAATCAAAGAGCGTGTGAAGATCCGGATAAATGAGTGGCATCAGCCCTTCAACCCCGGGAAACACCCCCTCATTTTTGACCTGATCAATTAAGCTTCTGACCTTTGTTGCCGGAAGATCCAACCGGGACGTCTGCTCCCGTATCCGTCCGATGATCCGATCAATACATTCTGTCTTTAAAACAGTCTCTCGGGCCGGCAGTATCACTGCTTCCTGAATATTTTTTATTGTCCTCTGGTTTGCGGACGAGAAGAACCTTATAGAATCCACGGTATCTCCGTACAATTCGATTCTGAGCGGATCTGAATAAAGTGGTGAAAAAACGTCCAGTATACCGCCCCTTACGCAAAAATCTCCGGGTTCCTCAGCTATTGCCGATCGAACATAGCCGCCCGAAACCAGTTTCTCGACCAACAGATCCCGATGGATCTCCTCTCCCGCCATTATAAGTTCGGCATAGTCAGACAGATCCTGCTTTGGGATGATCCTTTGAAGCAAAGCTGCTACCGTTGTCACCACAATTTGCGGGGCATCCTCAACTATCAAACGGTAAAGAGATTTGATCCGCCTGCCTGCTGTTTCGCTGTGATAGGAAAGCTGCTGAAACGGTAAAATATTATAGGGAGGAAAATAAACCGGGGAGGGATTGTTTTTTGCTAAAAAAAATCTCAGATCTTCCAAATACTTTTCCGCATCTTTTGTTGAAGGAACAATCACCACAACAGACCCTGTGTGTGCCATGGTTAATCTGGACACAAAATATGCCTGCTCGGATCCGGACAGTCCCATACAATCAACGGTATGATCCCCGACGGAAATTATATCAATCAAGCGTCCAAGTGATATTTTTTCTTGATTTTGATCCATAAACAAAGTAGGTGTCTTTTTACTGTGCCGGCGTAGCTCAGTTGGTAGAGCAGCTGATTCGTAATCAGCAGGTAGGCGGTTCGAATCCGCCCGTCGGCTCCAAATTCAGGTCATGACTTGTCATAGAAAAACTTTTTTCTTCATGCCTTTCCAATAAGGCGCTTTTGCAAACCGCTATAGCTTAATTCGGACTATTCTGCAACCGGCGTTTATGCCCTGGAAATTTTGTGCCCAACGCTATTGAAAAATGACCCGACATAAACATAATGAATTCGTAAAAAGTGAACTCATTACGTGTTGGGTGCTTAGTGTTTTGCTTGAAATATATATTGACGGATCAGCAGGTTATAAGGGCTACAATCCTCAAAACAACAACCATTCAACTATTTAACCGGTTAACAAGATTCGAAAATAAAAGGGGTGATTGTGAGTTATAAAATAGGATTTGCCGGAACTGACGGAAGAACACTTTTAAGTGCTGTGGTTACATCAACGGCAACAAGTGAAAACTATGGGAATGATTTCCAGGGAGTGGTAATTAGGGGAATGCCGGCCATGCCTCCCTTTGCCATGTCAATGCAATGGCCGGTGAAATTTATTTCCACAGCAGACAATTCCAAAACGGCATATGCCTCCGCTATTATTGACGCCCTTAAAAACGGCTCGATTGATTGTGTGGTTCCCATGCCCGAAGATTTATTGCTTGACGGCCTGTTGGATAATCTGGAGGAAGTCGGCCTTTCAGACCGTGTTATTGGGTTCACTCGTAAAAATTCATTTATTGAAGGCGACAAAATCGCCTGTAAACATCTTTGTCATGAATATAATATTCCTGTGGCGGATAAATGGTATGCCGTAGATGCCGGAAATTATGAGGAAATTCTGAGAACTTGTCTGGTTCTATTGGATTTATATGGCGGTGCGGTTTTAAAATATCCTTATAGTGCCGGAGGAAAGGGCTCCCGTATCATCTTAAATTCCTGGGAGATAAAAGAAGTATATGACACCTTGATAAAAGATTATGGTAAGAGCTATAAACAACGGTTCGGCAAAAAATCCCAATGGCCGCTCCTGATAGAATCCAGAATGTCAGGAGTCGAAATTTCTTTTATTATTCTTATTGATAAAAACGGAAATTTTCAAATTCTTCCCACTTCCATGGATTATCCGGAACGTTTTCCCGGACCTGCCAGTAAGGACAATCCCATTACCGGCGGAATGGGAAGTATATCACCGCATCCCATGGAAACGCCCGACCTGTTTGAAATGGTAGCCACAGATATTGTTACCCCTCTGATAAAAGCTATGAGAGAAAAAAATATGTTACGTCCCTGCCTGATATACCCGGGCTGTTTTTTATCTTTTGACGATCATATGGCGCCCACAAGAATTCGAGTCTGTGAAATCAATATTCGGCCTCCCGAACCCGAATGGCAGCCGATTATCCGCAGAATAAGGAATCTGGGGGCGTTAATTAAAGCGACAATTGAAGGGAATCTGGATGAGGTAATTCCGGAAGTGCGATCCGATCAAATTTCTATCTGCGTGGCCTTAGTTACAGGTTCCGGCGGCCCGCAAAGCCAAAAAGGGTATCCCTGGTCCTGTACGAAAGGAGAGTTGGTCGATATTGACTTTGCCTACTTGAAGAAAAAGAAAATACAGGTTATCCCATCTGCAATGACATATTCATCTGAAGAAGGCATTTTTAAATCAGATGGCAGCCGCGTAATATATTGCAACGTTAATGCAACCGTTACACCTGGAAAAAGCAGAGCAAAAGCAGCGGAACGTCTTCGTCAAAAAATATTGACCGCCTTTGAAAATGGCAAAATCAGGGTGATTCCCCGTGAAAATCCGCAAGGAAACCGGCTGGATTTTCGAAGGGATATCGGCAATCATTTCGATATGGCCGAAGCTTTGCTTCCGACCATAGTATAAATATTTTTTAAATCAATCATCTTGACAGACATATTCATTTTAACATACTGATATAATATAGATAGTAAGTTTTAAGGTCTTTTTAGGAGAAATCCATATGAATGATTCCGATGACAGAAAATTAAAAGCCGAAATTGATGAAATTATGAAAAACATCAACAATATAATTAAAAAGATCGAAAACCTTGATCCTGTAGATAGCAAGAAGTCAACACAACATGATAATTGATATTCGATAATATAACAATAAGTTAATACATTGAAAACCGCAAACATTACTTAAGGAGGCGACATGGCATTAACTAAAAATGATATTGTAACGAGAGTACACGAACTGGGGTTTACAAAGAAAAAATCTGTTGAGATAATTGAAGCTCTATTGGAAATTATTAAAAGGACGTTGGAAAAAAATGAGGATGTCCTTGTTTCAGGATTTGGAAAATTTTGTGTGAAGCAAAAAAAACAACGGAGAGGCCGCAACCCTGCCACCGGCGACGACTTGATGTTGAAAGAACGTAAAGTGGTTACATTCAAATGTTCAGGAAAATTGAGGGACAAGATCAACGGACAATAAGCGCCGGATTTAACTTAATCCCTAAAGACCCTTTTAACTTTTCATTGTACTGAGCCATAAAAATTGATAGGGATTCAACTTTAATACATCTGTACGGAAAATCTCGCCGGTCATGACGTCTCTCATCCGCTCAGGAGCTCCGGCGCTCGATAACGAAGCTGTGACCTGTTTGGATGAAATATTGGTGACGGCATACAGTTTTTGATTCTCAGCATGCCTTGCGATGACAAACACTTGAGGATCGATTCCCAGTATCTCAAAATCGGCGTTCGGGTGAAAAGCAGGCTGCTTCCGCCGGGTTTTGATCATTTTAATATACCTATTAAATATCTGAGAGCGAAAGGTTTCAGGATCTTTGAGTTGGGATAACACGTCATTAACCTGCAATTTTTCCCGATTGATGGTTCTGGCGCTTTGAGTCTGCCGAACACCCACCTCCCAGTTCCTGGAACCGAGCACACTGTGAATATAGGAAGCGGGAACCCCGGGCAACGCATACTGAATTGACTGAGAAGCCAAAAATTTTTGTGCGTGCCAAGATTTTTTTGTGACCCCCGGGGTTAATAGAGCATCCACATAGGTTATATTCAACTCATACGGACTGTCGGAACCATCGGGATTTCTTTTATAGGAAACCCTTCCACCATTGTCTTTCACAATATCAATGAGTTTATCGATTTCGGCTTGGGGTAAAATCCCTTCCAGCGGACGTACGCCGATTCCGTCATGGGAAGCCGTAAAATTGAAAAACGTATTACTTTTAGACATTACCTTCAAATCTTTGGCCCATTCGGACAGTACTGTTGAATCCTCTCGGACAAACGTATAAAAAAGCAAGGGCGGTAATGTAAAATTATAAATCATTTGGGCTTCATTGTGCCCATCTCCGAAATAACTCATATTCTCATAATGCGGCACATTGGTCTCGGTAATCAGTAGAACGTCCGGTGCAACTACGTTTAATATGCTTCGAAAAAGTTGAACCAATTGATGCGCCTGAGGCAGATGAATGCAGGTTGTTCCGATCTCCTTCCAAATATACGCCACGGCATCAAGACGGATAGAGGTCGCCCCCTGCTCCACATAAAAAAGAAGGGCTTTTACCATTTGTTTAAGAACTTCAAGGCTCTTGTAATTCAAATCGATCTGATCGGCACTGAAGGTGGTCCAAACATACACAGGCTCGTCGGAAGTTTTTTTGAATCGAGTTAAAAGCGGTAAGGATCGGGGTCTAGTCACCAAAGACAGATCGGCTAAAGGATCGACCTCAATGGCGAGGTCCTCATAGTTTGGCTTCTCCGCCAAATAGTTTTGAAACCACATGCTCTTTGCCGAAACATGATTAAGCACGAGATCGAACATCAACTGAAAATCTTTTCCCAGTCGACGAATATCTTCCCAAGTCCCAACCTCTGGATTTACCGTGAAAAAATCGATCACCGAAAATCCATCATCCGAAGAAAATGGGGAAAACGGCAGGATATGTATGGTTGAAAACACGTCTTTAAACTGTTGAACGGCAAATTTATATAATGTTTCTAAAGGACGTTCTCCCTTTTTCTTCAATGTGTCGCTATAGGTTATCAAAAATACATCTTCCTGAGAAAAATACCCCCTTTCCCGGCCTTTTCGAAGCGGAAATCTCTCTATGATTGGCAGTATGTTATCAAAAGCCAGGTTTCCGGTTTTTGCACCGTAAATCTTCTTGAGGAGATGTTGAACCGCACCAATGTCTTCCATTCTTATTCTCCTGTTTTTTAATTAGGGTGTAACGTTTTAATGCGTTATAACCAATCGATTTCAAAGGGGCTTCAGGCTAAAGGTTAATGTCGTAAGCCTTAATTTTACTTAACAGGGAAGGATGGCTGATTTCAAGAATCCTTGCGGCTTGCGTGCGATTGCCGTTTGTTGTCTTAAGCGCCTTGGTGATGAGTTTTTTTTCCAGAATTTTCTGGGCGGCCTTCAGCGAGTATCCATCGAACCAATCGTCCATCTTGCCCATCTTTGATTCTTCGCCCAATTCAGAGGGAAAGTTTTCCGGCAATAGGATGCTATCTTCGGCAAGTACCACGCCCCTTTCAATAACATTTTCAAGTTCCCTGACATTTCCCGGCCAGTTGTGCTTAAGCAAAAGTGACATGGCTGCCGGTGTTATCCCCTTCATTTCTTTATTCAAACTGATATTGAACCGGTCAATAAAATGTTGACTTAAAAGTGGGATATCTTCCGGCCGCTCCCTGAGTGGCGGCAGCTTGATCGGCAGCACATTCAGCCTGAAAAACAGATCTTCGCGAAAAGCGCCCTTGCTCACTTCATCTTTAAGATTTTTAGAGGTCGCAGCGATAACACGAACATCTATTTTCTTTGTTTTTGAATCACCCACCGCTCTGATCTCATTTTCCTGTAACACTCTCAGGAGTTTAACTTGCAAAGACAGGGGTAACTCACCAATTTCGTCAAGGAAAATGGTTCCGCCGTCCGCTTCTTCAAAAAGACCTTTTTTATCTCTGTCCGCACCGGTAAACGCACCTTTTTTATAACCAAAGAGCTCACTTTCAAGTAAATTTTCTGGTATGCTTCCACAGTTAACGGGGACCAGAGATTTTTTTGCTCTTTGTCCCGCGAAATGGATACCCCTTGCGATCAGCTCTTTCCCGGTTCCGCTGTCACCATATATTAATACCGTAGTATTGTATTGGGCCACTTTCTCGGACAGCTTGAATACATTCAGCATGGCATTGCTTTTGGCAACCATGTTGCCAAAATGATAATTTTCTTGAATTTTCCGAATTCGTTCTTTTAACCAGAGATTCTCTCGTTTTAAACTTTCCCGTTCTTCAGCCTTTTTAAGGGTAAGAAGAACTTCATCAGGCTTAAACGGTTTTGATATAAAATCATATGCTCCCTTTTTCATGGCTTCAACCGCCGCATCGAGACTGCCATACGCTGACATCATGATTACGGTCGTCGCCCATAGCTTATCCCTTGCAGTCTCAAAAAATTCCATTCCATTCATATTGGGCATCTTAAGATCACAGAGAATAAAATCGTATAATGTCTGATCAACCATCTCAAGAGCATCCGCACCGTCAGAAGCCGTATCCACACGGTAACCGGCTTTAGTAAGTAAAGATGACAACATGTGACGCATGTTTTCTTCATCGTCTACGATCAACAGACGTTTTGGGGATAATTTGCTCTCATTTGTGGTTTTATTATCCATTATTCATATATCCAAATTATTAATTAATTCTTCTGGTTCCTCAAAATATCATTGAGGAGTTCAAGCTGTTTCAAATTATTGGTACCTTCTAAAATCACCATTCACTGTTCAAGATTGGTTTTTTCATTGAACATTCGATCCGCCGGAGGCGGACAAGTGCTTGCTCGCCTGTGGCGAGTTGGACGTTCGACCTGCCCGCAACGCTCTCGCTTGCGAGGCGGGCGGGTGTTGGATGCTCATTTTTTGGAAAGAAGATCTTTTAATATTTCGTTTACAATTTTCGGATTGGCCTTTCCTTTTGTCTCTTTCATGACCTGGCCCACGAAAAAGCCGAAAAGCTTTGTTTTCCCGTTTTTGTAGTCTTCAACTTCCTTTGAACAGTTTTCAAGGACCTTTACTACCACGGCTTCAATGGCAGACTCGTCCGTAACCTGGACCAGCCCCCTTTGTTCCACGATTTCTTTGGGCGCTCTGCCGCTTTGAGCCATGTCATCAAATACGGTTTTTGCAATTTTGCCGCTTATTATATTATCATCAATCAGTTGAAGAAGTTGGGCGAGATTGGCGGGGGAAATCGGAGACTCGGTAATTGGCTTGCCCTGGGCGTTTAAAAGGCCCAGCAATGCCCCCATGATCCAGTTGCTAACCGGCTTGGGATTGGGAAATTGTGTAACACATTCCTCAAAATAGTCTGCAAGCTCGTGGCTGGATGTGAGAAAACCGGAATCGTATGAAGGAAGACCGTATTTTTCCACAAAGCGCTTCTTTTTTTCATCCGGAAGTTCGGGAAGTTTTTTCCTGATGGAATCAATCCAGTCATCGTCTATAACCACCGGCAAAAGGTCGGGATCCGGAAAATAGCGGTAGTCATGGGCCTCTTCCTTACCCCGCATGGATATGGATTTACTTTGAACAGGGTCCCACAGCCGGGTCTCCTGAATGACCTGACCGCCGTCTTCTAAAATTTCTTTTTGCCGGTCGATCTCAAAATAAAGTGCACTTTCAACATGCTTAAACGAGTTTAAGTTTTTTATTTCCGTACGGGTCCCCAAGGTCTCGGATCCTTTTGGCCGTATGGAGATATTGGCGTCACAGCGAAAACTTCCTTCTTCCATGTTGCCGTCGCTGATTCCGAGATAGCGGACAATAGATCTGAGATGCCGAAGATAAGCCCCGGCTTCTTCAGGCATCCGTATGTCCGGTTCACTCACGATTTCGATCAGAGGAACTCCGGTACGGTTGAAATCGACTTTGCTCAACGGGCGGTCAGGATCATGGGACAGCTTTCCCGCGTCTTCTTCCATGTGTATCCGGGTAATACCGATTCTTTTTTGATGGCCGTTTATTTCAATCTCAATAAATCCGTTTTCGGCAATGGGCAGTTCATACTGGGAAATCTGGTATCCTTTGGGAAGGTCGGGATAGAAATAATTTTTGCGGGCAAATCTACTCTCCCGGTTGACCGTGCAGTTTGTTGCAAGGCCCATGCACAGGGCGTACTCAACAACCTTTTTGTTGAGAACCGGAAGCACACCGGGCATACCCAGGCAAACCGGACAGGTGTGCGTATTGGGCGGCGCCCCGAATGCTGTTGAGCAACTGCAGAAAATCTTTGTTTTTGTCTTGAGCTGAGCGTGAACTTCAAGCCCGATTACAGGTTCATATGTCATTTTTAATCCTTGCGTTTTGACGGTTTCTTTGACGGTTCGGGGCAACACATTCGCTAAACACAAAATTTTGAACCAAAGCAAAAAATTAGTCAAGCCATATTTAACTTTACTATAAACCCGTATGCCTGTAAAAATGTATTGACAATAAACTGATTTCATACACTATTTAAAATAATACTTTTATCTGTGTATACCTGCCCGCTTGTGTCTCAGGCTTTCTTGCCTTGCCTCTCTGCAATGCTCTCGCTTGCAAAGATGACTGGATGGACCGGTAGATGTCTCGCATGGCAGGCGGGTCTGCGAAAATCTGCGTCCTATTTAATGACAGAGGTATATAATGAAATTTTTCCTGTGTGTCCTCGGAATGGTGATGGTCGTGGAAGGTCTTCCATATTTTGGATTTCCGGCAAAGATGAAGTTGGTTTTAGAAAAAGTCCTTGAACTGCCGGATAAGTCTTTGCAAAAATTCGGTCTTTTACTTATGCTCGCCGGAGTTTTGCTGGTATATCTGGGAAAAAGATAGCCCCATGTTTTTATTGAACGATTACAACTACGATCTGCCCGATGATCTCATCGCCCAAAAACCGGCAGATCAACGGGACCATTCAAAACTTCTATTTTTGGATAAGGAAACCGGCAAACTGTCCCACCATAAATTTTATGAAATTTATGATCTCCTTTTGCCAACGGATTTACTGGTTTTAAACGATACCCAGGTAATTCCGGCACGGCTTTTCGGAAAAAAGAATACCGGGGGCAAGGCGGAAGTTTTTATCCTTGATTACCCCGGCGATCGTAAAAATCCTGTGGGCGACGAACTTGTTTTAAGATGCCTGATTAAAACCTCAAAAAGACCGAAAAACGGTACGCCCTTAATTTTTGACCGGGGATTGCAAGCCAGGGTCGTGGACTGTCAACAAGGAATTTACACCGTGAAATTTTCATGTAAAGACAATTTTGAAAATCTCCTTGACAGCATAGGACATGTTCCGTTGCCCCCATATATTAAACGAAACGATAACAAGGATGACAGGACATCTTACCAGACGGTTTATGCTTCGCAAAAAGGGGCAGTCGCCGCGCCCACGGCGGGACTCCATTTTTCGAAAAAGCTCCTAAAAAAAATAGCAGAAAAAGGGGTCGATATCGTTTCAGTTACCCTGCACGTGGGCTACGGTACGTTTTTGCCGGTCAGGGTATCGGATATAAGAGATCACAAAATCCATTCCGAGTGGTACTCTATTTCCAAAAATACTGCCGATGATATAAATCGTGCCAAAACAAAAGGCCGGCGAATCATTGCCGTGGGTACCACCTGCGTACGTTCGTTAGAGTATGCTTCGGATGATCGAGGGAACCTGGCTCACGGCGGCGGAAGCTGCGATCTTTTCATATATCCCGGGTACAGGTTTAAGGTTGTAGATGCAATGATTACGAATTTCCATCTTCCCAAATCCACGCTTTTAATGCTTGTATCCGCTTTTGCGGGCCGGGAAAACATATTAACTGCATACCGGACGGCCATAGATAAAAAATACAGGCTGTTCAGTTATGGGGATGCGATGTTGATTGCTTAAAACCTAAAACGATCTTTAAATTCCATGTCCAATTTCAAAATAGTTGCAACATCAGAAACCACACGGGCAAGGGCCGGCGTCTTGCAAACCGCTCACGGTGAGGTAAAGACCCCGGTTTTTATGCCGGTGGGAACCCTTGGCACGATAAAATCCCTGTCACCCGAAGAACTTATTGGATGCGGGACCCAAATCGTTCTGGGAAACACCTATCATCTGTACCTCAGGCCCGGATGCGATGTTATCCGCCGTTTTGACGGCCTCCACAATTTTATGCATTGGGACCGGCCTATTTTAACGGACAGCGGCGGCTTTCAGGTCTTTTCCCTTGCCAAACTTGGAAAGGTTACGGATGAAGGCGCTTTTTTTCAGTCCCATATCGATGGATCAAGTCATTTGCTGACCCCTGAAAAGTCGGTAGAGATACAGATTTGTCTGGGATCGGATATCATCATGTGCCTTGACGACTGCATCAAATATCCTGCAAGCCGTGAACATGCCAAAGAAGCACTTGAGCTGACCACCCGCTGGGCAAAAAGATGCGATATCGCCTTGCAAAAAGGCATCGCTTCTTTAGATTTGGCCGTCTCAAAACCCCCTTCCCTTTTCGGTATCGTCCAAGGCGGCATGTTCAAGGATCTCAGAAAACGTTCAGCGGAGGATTTATCTGAAATCCCTTTCAGCGGTTATGCCATCGGGGGGCTCAGCGTGGGTGAACCAAAGCATCTCATGTTTGAAATTGCGGATTTTACGCTGCCCATACTTCCGGATCATAAGCCTAAATATATCATGGGTACGGGAACTCCCGAAGATCTTGTAGAGCTTGTGGCCCTTGGGGCGGATATGTTCGATTGCGTGATCCCCACACGGAACGCTCGAAACGGCCAGATGTTTACAAAAAAAGGCGCCATAAATATTTGCAATGCACGTTTCAAGTATGATACCCAACCTATTGAACCCGGATGTGCCTGTTACACATGCCAACATTATTCCAGAGCCTATCTGCGACACCTTTACATGGCAAAGGAATTGCTTGCGTATCGTTTAAATACCATTCATAATATTTATTTTTATATGAAACTGATGGAGCATATGCGAATGGCGATATGCCGAAACGAATTTGATGAATTCAGAAAAGCTTTTTATGAAGGCAGGTAAAAAAGCCTGGGCCAAAGGAACAGGCTTTAGTTTGGCCCTAAAAGGGCTTGTTATCCTACAAGCCGGACAAGTTAAAAGTGATAAGTGACCTAAAGTGCCTAAAGTTATGGAGTCGCTGCGCTCCGCTGATTTTATATAATTGACAAAAATCCTTAACCCTGGCCCAGACCGATCACCAATACGCTATATTCAAAAAGGCAGGTTTGCAATGATGTATAGCCAATATCAACATACATGGACGAGTCGCACCAGGGCGGGCTTTAGCTCACTTTAAACTTTAGTTCACTTCAAACTCTTACGGCGTTTTTTCAGGCAGAGTCATCTATCTCTGACTTGGCCCGGAGTACCAGTTTTCAATGTAAAAAAAGGAGGGTATCATGAAAGAAAGGATTCAAGCGGTAATAGACAAAATCAGGCCCATGCTTCAGGCGGATGGGGGTGATGTGGAGCTTGTCGATGTGGTAGACGGCGTGGTCACCGTCAGGTTGCAGGGAGCATGTGCCGGATGTCCCATGTCCCAGATGACCCTTAAGAACGGAATTGAAAGATTTTTAAAGAAAGAAATCCCGGAAGTCAAGTCGGTGGAACGGGCAGACTAAACCAATTGCAAGATAAGGCTAAAATTTAACCCTTGCTGTAAATTTTTACAGAAAGAACTTGCAAGCCATACATTAATAAATATATATTTTTCGATCACAGTTTTGTGTCAAATTAAGGGTGTCAAATGACCATAGCAAAGCATATCCAGACCATTATGTCCGGATCTTCCTGGATACGAAAAATGTTTGAAGAAGGCGCCCGCCTTAAGGCCGAGCATGGCGCTGAAAACGTGTATGATTTCAGCCTGGGAAACCCCAATCTGGAGCCTCCGGAAAAATTCCGGGCGGCACTCAAACAGGCCGCAGCGTCTTCGGAGCCGGGAGTTCATGGGTATATGCCCAATACCGGATATCCACATGTTCGTAAGTCTGTGGCCGATTATCTTTGCAACGAACAAAAGGTGCAGGTTACCGAAAATGAGGTGATCATGACCTGCGGAGCATCCGGTGCTCTGAACGTTATCCTGAAAGCAATCCTGGATCCCGGTGATGAGGTAATCACTCCGGCTCCTTTTTTCGTTGAATATACATATTATGTGGACAACCATAACGGAACCCTTAAAACCGTCCCCACAAAACCGGATTTTAATCTGGACATTGAGGCCGTTTCCGCTGCGATAACTCAAAAGACCCGGGCCGTTCTAATCAATTCCCCGAACAACCCCACGGGCCAGGTATATTCAAAACAGAGTCTTAATGAACTCGGATCTCTCTTGACTGAAAAGGGAAAAGAACTGAACCGGACCCTGTATCTCATCGCAGATGAACCCTACCGCAAGATCGTTTACGACGGAAAAAAAGTCCCAAGCATCTTTCAAAGTTACGCTGAAAGCATCATTACCACGTCATATTCAAAGGATATTTCCATTCCCGGGGAACGTATCGGTCATTTGGCGGTTAATCCCGAAGCTTGTTTTAAAAAAGAGCTTATCGGCGGCATGGCACTGGCCAACAGGATCCTCGGATTTGTCAATGCTCCGGCTCTGATGCAGCGGGTTGTGGCATCCGTTCAGGGCACGAGCGTGGATATCTCAGAGTATGCCCGGAAAAGAGAACTCCTGTGTAAGGGTCTGGAAAATTGTGGCTACGATTTCTTCAGACCGGCAGGTGCGTTTTACCTTTTTCCCAAAACGCCGGTTCCTGATGATGTAACATTCGTACAGGCGCTTCAGGAGGAATTGATTCTTACTGTCCCGGGCAGCGGTTTTGGCGGACCGGGTCATTTCAGAATCGCCTTTTGCGTGTCCGATGAAACCATAATAAATGCCATGCCCGGATTTAAACGGGTCATGGAAAAATTTGGAAATTGATTTGTACTAAAGAACTGAACTGTTACCAATTATTTAATTTTCAATCGTCAATTATAAAAGGAGGGTTTTATGAAAATATTAAAAATAGACCATCTCGGAATAGCCGTAAACAGTATCGAAGACGGTAAAAATTTTTGGACGGATGCGCTGGGGCTTGAATTTGAAGGCTCCGAAACCGTTGAAGAGCAAAAAGTGACCACTGCTTTTTTCCCGGTGGGAGAAAGTGAAGTGGAGCTTCTTGAATCAACAGCGCCGGACGGGCCTATCGCTAAATTCCTGGAAAAAAAGGGCCCTGGAATTCATCACGTTGCGTTTCTAGTGGAGAATGTTGAAGAGGCCCTGGCTGAATTAAAGGAAAAAGGAATACGGCTGATTGACGAAAAACCCAGAATGGGCGCCGGTGGCGCAAAAATCGCTTTTTTGCACCCCAAAGCCACGAACGGCATTCTGGTTGAACTTTGTGAAAGATAATATATTATTCCTTAGTGCTCTAATTTGTAAATACAGTAACGCATTATATGACAAGCCACCACATTCAACGTAGCGAATGATCATAAAAGTGACTAAAATTTGAAGTGAGCTAAAGTTAAGGAACTTGCCTTGGGCGAGACCAATTTAAAAATGATAGAATTCATTAACTTAAGGCACTTTAGATCACTTAAGCACTTTAAACTTTTAAATTGAATATTGATATGATTTTTCAATTATTCAATCTTCAATTCTCAATCCAAAGGAGGATGCTATGCCTAAAAATCCTGATGTACAAAAATGGACAGAGCTTGCCACCAAACAACTGAGAGGAAGACCGCTTGAGTCTCTTAACTGGGAGACGGATGAAGGCATATTGGTAAAACCCCTGTACACCGCAGAGGACCTTGAGGGGATGGAGCACGTGAACACCCTGCCAGGTTTCGCACCCTATGTTCGAGGCCCCATGGCCACCATGTATGCCGGAAGGCCCTGGACAGTCCGCCAGTATGCCGGTTTTTCCACGGCCAAAGAGTCCAATGAATTTTATAGAAATAACATGGCTGCCGGTCAGACCGGACTTTCGGTGGCCTTTGATCTTGCAACCCACAGGGGGTATGACTCGGATCATCCCAGGGTGGTGGGCGATATCGGCAAGGCCGGTGTTGCCATCGATTCTGTTGAGGATATAAAAATCCTTTTCGATCAGATTCCCTTGGACAAGATGACGGTTTCCATGACCATGAACGGCGCGGTTCTGCCGGTTATGGCCGGCTACATTGTGGCCGCCGAAGAACAGGGCGTAACGCATGAGCAACTGGGAGGCACTATTCAGAACGATATTTTAAAAGAATATCTGACCCGAAACACGTACATCTATCCTCCGGAGCCCTCAATGAGAATCGTATCCGATATTATCGGATTTTGCTCCAAAAACATGCCCAAATATAATACCGTCAGTATCAGCGGGTATCATATGATGGAAGCAGGCGCCAACTCTGTTTTGCAAACCGCATTTACACTGGCGGACGGGCTGGAGTATGTAAGGGCCGCTCTGGCAGCAGGACTGGATATCGACAAGTTTGCGCCGCGTCTGTCGTTTTTCTTCGGGGTCGGGATGAACTTTTTCATGGAAATTGCCATGTTAAGAGCCGCCCGTTTTCTGTGGCATGAAATCATCAGCCAGTTTAACCCCACAAACCCAAAATCTACCATGTTACGGACCCATGTCCAGACATCGGGCTGGAGCCTGACAGAGCAGGACCCGTACAACAACATCATTCGAACCACCCTTGAATGCCTGTCTGCGGTTTTGGGCGGAACTCAGTCTTTGCATACCAACTCTTTTGATGAGGCGGTAAGTCTTCCCACCGCTCTATCCTCCCGGATTGCCAGAAACACTCAAATAGTTATCCAGGAAGAATCCCAGGTTTGTCATGTGGTTGATCCTTTGGGAGGATCTTACTATGTTGAAGCCCTGACCGGTGGCATTATCAATGAGGCCAGAAAGATCATGGATGAGGTTGAGAAACTCGGCGGAATGGCCAAAGCCATTGAAACCGGAATGCCCAAGATGCGGATCGAAGAATCCGCAGCCAGGAAACAGGCCCGAATCGACCAGGGTAAAGACGTCATTGTGGGTGTCAACAAGTATCAGGTTGAAGAGGAACCCCTGGAAGGTCTTCTTGAAGTTTCCGATGCTGTCCGCGAGGGACAGATCGCAAGATTAAAAGAAATCAAAGCAAAACGGGACAATGATGAAGTCCGGAGGACTCTGGAAGCCATAACCAACGCCTGCGATTCCGGTGGAAACCTGCTGGAAGCCTGTCTTCCGGCAGTTCGGGCACGAGCCACAGTTGGAGAAATATCCGACGCCATGGAAAAGGTTTTCAACCGTTATGTGGCCACGACCCAGTGTATATCCGGAGCATATGCCGAAGAGTATGCTGACAGCGAAATATTTAAGGCCGTTCGCAAACGAACTGATGAATTCCAGGAAAAGCACGGGCGAAGACCGCGAATACTGGTAACAAAAATGGGCCAGGACGGTCATGACCGGGGAATTAAGGTGATCGCAACCGCTTTTGCAGACCTCGGATTTGACGTGGACATCGGTCCCATGTTCCAAACCCCTGAAGAAGCTGCCCAGATGGCTTTGGAAAACGATGTACATGTTGTGGGGGTATCGAGTCTGGCGGCCGGGCACAAGGCCCTGGTTCCGCAACTTATTGAAGCGCTTAAAGAAAAAGGCGGCCAGGATATCAATGTTGTCGTGGGAGGCGTGATTCCGCCGGCGGATTACGATTTTCTGTATCAGGCCGGCGCCAAGGGTGTGTTCGGTCCCGGAACCGTGGTGACCGATTCCGCAAACAAAGTACTGAACACGTTGGAAGCGTAATTTAGAATTTTGTATTTTTGTGACAAGAAATTTTACAACTTAAAAAAAGTGTGAAGTGATCTAAAGTGATCTAAAATGCCTAAAGTTATGGAATCCTGACAATATCCATATAAATACATAAAGCGACCTGCCCGCTCGTGCCTTGCAATGGCAGGCGGGAGCGGCACCTTAACTTTAGGCACTTCAAACTTTATCCGCCACCGTACTTTGGCGGATTTAGTTCACTTTAGTCACTTTCCCAGTTTATCCGTGTGAAAGAATATGACCATGAAATATATTGCTCCATCCATACTGTCGGCTGATTTTTCAAAGCTGGGAGATGAAATAAAATCCGTTGAAGCGGCCGGAGCAGACTGGATTCATGTGGACGTTATGGACGGCCATTTTGTGCCAAACATCACCATAGGCCCTTTGGTGGTTGAGGCGGTCAGACGGGTAACCTCACTTCCTGTTGACGTGCACCTGATGATTGAAAATCCGGACCGCTACATTAAGGATTTTGCAGACGCGGGAGCGGATCTGATTTCCGTTCAGGCAGAAGCTTGCGTTCACTTGAACCGGACCATCCATATGATAAAGGAGTTTGACCGGCGTGCCGGGGTGGTGCTGAATCCCTCAACCCCTCTATCCTCGCTCGAATGGATAATGGAGGATGTTGACTTTATTATGATCATGAGCGTTAATCCGGGGTTCGGCGGTCAAAAGTTTATCCCCAATAGTTTGGACAGGGTCAGGGCCCTTCGCAAAATGATCCGGGACCGGGGACTCGAAACCCTTATCGAGATTGACGGAGGGGTGAACGAAAAAACCATTAAAACGATTTCCGATGCCGGCGTTGATGTTTTTGTTGCCGGATCGGCAATTTTCAAAAGTCCGGACTATAAAAAAACCATAGATAGATTCCGGGAGTTAATCGGCGGGTAAAGAATCCTGGCCCTTAGAAACAAGCTTTAGTTTGACTATAAAAGAGTCTATTATCCTACAAGCCGGAAAAGTTAAAAGTGATAAGTGATCTAAAGTGACTAAAGTTATGGAGTCGCTACGCTCCGCTGATTTTATATAATTGAAAAAATTCCTTAACTTTAGTTTACTTTAAACTCTTAAGGATTTTCTTCAGGCAGAGCCGGATAACTCTGAACTGGTCCACAGGAAAAGGTTTTTAAGATTAAATATAATAATGGCAGGCAATAAAATGGAGCAGATCAAAAGCAAAAATAACGTCCTGGTCATCCACGGGCCAAACCTGAATATGCTGGGCAAAAGAGAGCCGGAACTATACGGCAATACAACATTGGATGAAATTAATTCCGACCTTAAGAAACTTGGGGAACAATTGGGCCTTGCCGTGGAAACCTTTCAATCCAATCATGAAGGAGCCATTGTTGATAAAATACAGGAAGCCGTAGATCTGCAAAAAGGAATTATTATAAACCCCGCTGCCTATACCCACACAAGTATCGCTATCCGGGACGCACTGCTTTTACTCAACATTCCCATCATCGAAATACACATTTCCAATATTTACAAAAGGAAATCGTTCAGACAAACGTCCATGATATCAGATGTTGCAACCGCCCAGATTGCAGGGTTTGGGGCTAAGGGATACGGTATGGCCTTAGAGGCGCTGGCCGGAATGATTCAGAGTGATTGAGTTCACCTTCCCGATTTAGCTCACCTATCTACAATTACCCTTACTTTGAGACCTTTGAAAAATGTTCATTTTTGCCTGCCCAGTTAAATCCGCATTTAATATTTAACCGGGGTTCAAGTTCAAGGACAAATCTGCAGGATAGCAGATTTGGACAGCTGTCAAGCTGCCCGCAAGGGCGAGGGGCATGGACGCCCCGAGTCAACGCGAAAATTTTAACCACAGGAATACATTGAGTATTTCGAGGATTAAAATTTGAGGCTGACCCCAGAGGAATAGGCTACGCATTCCACGGGGCAGGCGTAGAAATTGGGCAAAAAGGGGCGTTTTTCAAAGGTCTCACTTTAACAACAGCTTCTCCGCAAGTGGCACCAAAGCTTTTTCTTTTACCACGTCATTTCCGCCGGTTTCGATGATCACATCATGGGTGATAAGCTTTCCCTCTCCATTAACCACCGTATTATTATCAAGAATAATAAGACCGGATTTTTCGACTACTTTTTGTCTGTATTCCCACTGCTGTTGAATTTGATATTTATGGAGTTTAAACTTCCAGTACAGGCAGAACAGAAGATAAATTAATGCGCCGACCACACAGACACATAAAACGATTAGAAGATAAAATGCTGTTTTTTCTCCGATATGACCTAAAACCTGCAAAACAACATCAAACTTATATAAAACAACAGATCCCAGACCTAAAATAATCATACCCACAAGAATCGGCACCTGATGGACCACCGAAAGCATGAAGTTGAAACTATGGCCGAATCTTTTTATTTTTGTCCCGACAAAGGCACTTTTTTCATTGAAAAGCGTCGCGTCCCGGCTTCCATATACATAATAGTTAAACCCAACAACAATAAGTCCAATCACAAATATCAGCACAACCGGAGCAATAAAAGAAATGAAAAAGTACTGTTTCCAGAGAAATGCCTCTTTGTCAGGACCGATAGAGCCGATAAAATGGGCGACAAGTATTACAAATTCAACCCCGCCAATGAGTATTAGAAGGGTATTAAAATAGTCTTTAATCTCCGTTCGTTCAAGCAAAGAAGCGATGCCGATTCTATTATTGGTGTTACCGCTTTTCATGCATTCATCCTTGACGGCTTCGTAAAAAGTCCAATTTCTGCGTTGCGCTTCATTTCGTGTTCACTGCGGCGTACATAAGTACGCCTCATTCCACGAAATTCGCGACGCCTTGAACTTGAACTTTTTACGTTGCCGTCTCAATTTTGACTTTTTACGAGTTTATCATCCTTGTTACAAAAAATTTCTACCAAAATGAAACCTTCCTTTTATATCAATAAAGTCTTTTTGTCGATAACTTTTTGCACATTATTCAGGTTAAACGCATTTGATTTCGGCGCAGCGAAGCGACGGTGTGTTTCTCTTGGAAATCGACTGACTGTTTGAAGGACTTTAGCACGCGTTAGCCCGAGCCGAATATAATTATGACTTAAAAAAATCCTGATTATATCGAATTTTGGGGAGGCTATTACGAATCGTCTGTTTTTATCGCATCTAATTAGTCGCGACAGAAAAGTGAACTAAAGTTTGAAGTGAACTAAAGTGAGCTAAAGTTGTTGAATTCTATCAATTTTATAAAATGGTGGGGCGAAGCGACTCCTCAACTTTAGGCACTTTAGATCACTTTAGGCACTTTACACTTGTTCATTGCATTATCCAGATATCAGTCTGATTTTAAGCTATAAATTTGATACTCCCCAAAATCCGTTATAACCAGAAAAAATCAATAGGATGATTTAGAGACAAATTGTTCTTAATAACTCTGGCGCGGCTCGGACTTACGGGTGCTTAAGCACAAGTTTCAGTCGGTTGGAAAGAGATATACGCCGTCGTGGAGCGCTCTCCCTGTATCGGGATTCAAATGAGTTTACCCTGGCACCTTATTCACTATCCGGTATAAAAAAAACATACGCTATTATAATAATGGTCTCGTAAAAAGTCAAAACCTCAGGGCAAACGCATCTGACTTCGGTGCAGCGTAGCGACGGGGTGTTTCTCTTGGAAATCCAATGACTGTTTGAAGGGCTTTAGCACGCGTTAGTCCGAGCCGAATGGAATTATGACTAAAATAATCGGTGGGATAATTTGGCGACGAATTGTTCTTAACCCCTCTGGAACGGCTCGGGCTTACGGGTGCTTAAGGGTTCACGAAAAAATAAATTTACAATTTTGGGAGTTGAGGCGTTCGGCTGGCAAGGCACGAAAACTTAAGGAATATCAAGCATATTTCGAGTTTTCGTAACGCAGCCAGTCGGAATGCATCGGCATCCAAAATGTGAAGTTATTTTTGAGTGAGCCCTGAGCACAAGTTTCAGTGGATTGGAAAGAGAAGCACCCCGTCGTGGAGCGTTCTCCTTGTACTGGGATTCAAATGCGTTTGCCCTGGTCAAAACCTGTTATCCTATTGACACAAGTGCACACTTTGTATAAATCTCACCATTATGCAATCCTCTGTTATAAACAAAATCACATCCGGCTGGTGGACACAAGGCGATACAGAGCCTGAGCGTGGAGATCATGCGGTCAGGTCAGCCATACTCCGGGTAACTCGACCGGTAAATCTGTTGGACCTGAACGGTCAGCTTGCCATAGGCCGGGGAGGCACCGTAACCATCGGCAAAAAAATTCCGTCACCCCCTGAAGGTTTTCCGTTATATGCATATGTTCCCCCACTGCCTCCTGAAAATTTAGGTGATCCGCAGTTCAAGAAAACCTATGATCTTCGTTATGCCTATATTGCCGGCGCCATGGCCAACGGGATTACATCCGTTGAAATGGTGGAAAAAGCCGGACGTGCCGGAATGGTTGGTTTTTTCGGCGCTGCCGGTCTTTCTCTCGATCAAATAGAAGCGGCAATCGACCGCTTGCAGAAAAGTTTAAAGGAAATCCCCTTTGGATTTAATCTGATCAACAGCCCCAACGACCCTGAATTGGAAGCGGCTGTGGTTCAGCTCTATTTAAGGCGCGGGATAACGCTTGTCAGCAGCTCGGCCTACCTGAATCTGACACTTCCGCTGGTATACTACCGGGTAAAGGGAATCCATCGGGATAAAAACGGTAGGGTTGTTTGCCCCAACAAGGTTATCGCTAAAGTTTCACGGGTTGAAGTTGCCAGAAAATATTTTTCACCGCCACCGGAAAAGCTTCTGGCGCAACTGGTGGAAAGGAAAATGCTAACCGGAGAAGAAGCCGATCTCGCAAAATCCATCCCCATGGCCGAGGATCTGACTGCGGAAGCGGATTCCGGGGGACACACGGATAACCGGCCGGCAATTACGCTATTGCCCACCATGATTGCACTGCGTGACGAATTGACCGAAAAATACAGATACACCAGACCCCCTTGCGTAGGACTTGGCGGAGGCATTGCCACACCGGATTCAGCCGCCGCTGCATTTGCCATGGGCGCTGCCTATATCCTTACCGGTTCCATCAATCAGTCCTGCGTGGAAGCGGGCACGTCCCAGACGGTCCGTCAAATGCTGGCTGACGCCGGACAGGCGGATGTGACTATGGCCCCTGCTGCCGATATGTTCGAAATGGGGGTTAAAGTCCAGGTATTAAAACGCGGAACCATGTTTCCGCTTCGCGCCGCAAAACTTTACGATTTGTATTGTAACTATGACCGTTTTGAAAATATTCCGGAAAAACAAAAAGCGGTGCTGGAACGTGATTTTTTCAGGCAAAGTTTCCAGGATGAATGGGAACAGACAAAGAAGTATTTTGCAATCCATGACCCAAAACAGATCGAACGGACCCGAAAAGATCCCAAACACAAAATGTCCCTGGTTTTTCGATCCTATCTGGGCCAATCCTCAAACTGGGCCAACTCCGGCGACCCGTTAAGAAAAATCGATTACCAGATATGGTGCGGTCCGGCGATCGGGGCGTTTAATCAATGGGTTAAAGGGTCATTTCTTGAAAAACCTGAAAACCGTACCACGGTTTGCGTTGCCATGAACCTTTTGTGCGGCGCTTCAGTGGCAACACGGGTAAACTGGCTGAGAAATCAGGGTGTTGTATTACCTGCCGGCATAGGGAATTTTTCTCCCATGCCCCTTCAGGACGTATTGGAATTGGTTGACGAAAGTGCCGAATAACGAGAACGATTTAAGTTCAAACGAACAACAAAACTATTGAGAACATCGGTGATATTCAATAGGTTAACGATATTCATATCAATTGTTGATATCTTTTTGGGCGGTAAACCCATGGTTGTTTCCCTATAAAGTTCTTTCATAATTTCAAAGCCGTTGTAATTAACCGGTTCATTGGAAATGATTCCTCGAATCGTGTACATAAAACCAATAGCATTCCCCGGATCTTTTTCACGCTCAATAACTATAATATATTTTTTAATCAGTTTATCCTCGCCTTGATTTACCGTTCCATTGCTCCTGGCATTAAAATAAAACCCTTTTTCGGCAAACCATGAATGCAAATCTTTTACGATTTGTTTTGCTTCAGGAATCGTAAACTTTAAGTCAGCCACCAGATGTCCTCCTAAATAAACCGTAAACGCACCATCCGGACTGTACTGTCTGGCAAAGCCGGATTGCATTCCGCCCAGAGGGTCAGGCGGAAGAAATTCCCGCGACCACCGTTTCCATTTGGAAAGATTTATATCCAGCCTTTTTGAGACTTCCCGGTTTGTAAAGAATTTTATCATAATGGCACCTTGAAAAATTAGTCCCGTCAATTGATTTGTTTTTGTTCCGACTTTTGGTGTCAGGTTTCAGGTGTCAGGTGTCAGTTTTCTGGAGTAAGAAATACAAATGATAACGTCTGAAAATTGAATCCTTCTCCCAAGGCGAACCTCTAAGCAATCGACGATGAGTTATTTATTACCAAAACCTATTATTTATACTTAACAAGTTGTTGTATGAACATGACAACCCTTCCAAAGCAATATTTTGCAGTTTAATCAAATGGTTGTCAAATTTTGTTGCGACAGTTAGTAAAGGATCCTGGCCCATAGGACCAGGCTTTGGTTCGACCCTAAAAGGGTCTGTCACCCTACATGCCGGACAAGTTAAAAGTGATAAGTGATCTAAAGTGCCTAAAGTTATGGAGTCGCTACGCTCCGTTGATTTTATATATTTGACAAAATTCCTTAACTTTAGTTCACTTTAAACTTTAGTTCACTTCAAACTCTTACGGCGTTTCTTCAGGCAGAGCCGGAGAACTCTGACCTGGCCCACAGGACCAGGTTTTTCAGGGCCAAATAAATTATGGGGCCAACTTGTGATAAAATTTACTCTCTAAATCTATAGTAAAAAATTATAGTGTTTTTGAGACACCTAATTATTAAGTTGTTCTATCAACATGTCAACAATAAATTTGAAATCAATCTGCTTGCAAATAATTTTTACTTGCATTATGATTGACAAACTTGTAAAAAGGCGAGTTTTTCAAGATCTCATAAAAGTCAGAAAATCGAACAGTTGATGAATTCGATTTTTTACGAATTCATCAAAATGTGACGGTTTCGTAAAAAATTCAAATTCAAGGCGTGCAAATTTTGTAATCATGAGGCGTACTTTTCGTACGTTGAATGATTGCGAAATGCAGCACAACGAAGAAGTTGGACTTTTTACGAGACCGTCAAAATACAAACAGATAATCATTGAACACCATAGATAAAAAAATACCCCAGACTTCACCCGTTGCCATCATCGGAATGGGATGTGTCTTTCCCAAATCTCCCGGTTTAAAAGAATACTGGCGACTCCTCTTTCACGGTGAAGATGCCATAACCGATGTGCCGGAAACACACTGGTTGTCCGAAGATTACTACGACACGGACCCTAAAAAACCCGATCATGTTTACTGTAAACGGGGAGGGTTTATTTCTCCGGTTTCTTTTGATCCCACTGAATTCGGAATTCCCCCCTCTTGTCTTGAAGCCACGGATACCTCTCAACTCCTGGGCCTGATTGTTGCGCAAAAAGCTCTGGAAAATTCCGGTTACGGCGCGGGAAAGAAGTTTAACCGTGACAAAACCAGTGTAATCCTGGGTGTAACCGGTACACAGGAGCTTGTTATCCCCCTTGGCGCCAGACTTGGCCATCCCATATGGCGCAGAGCCCTCCAGGATTCAGGAATTAACCCGGTAAAAGCTGAAGAAGTCATCCAAAAAATATCCGATTCCTATGTATCCTGGCAGGAAAACTCGTTCCCGGGGCTTTTGGGAAACGTTGTGGCGGGAAGGATCTGCAATCGTCTGGATCTTGGAGGCACGAACTGTGTTATTGACGCTGCCTGTGCAAGCTCCATGAGCGCCATCCATCTTGCAATCATGGAACTCGTTTCAGGACGAAGTGACATGGTGATTACCGGCGGCGTTGACATGCTCAACGACATCTTCATGCATATGTGCTTTTCCAAAACAATGGTTCTTTCGCCCACCGGAGATTCAAGACCTTTTTCAAAAAATGCTGACGGCGTGGTGCTTGGCGAAGGCATCGGCATATTTGTTCTCAAACGACTTGATGATGCCAAAAAAGACGGCAACAGGATTTATGCGGTAATTAAAGGGGTAGGGACTTCCAGTGACGGAAAATCTCAAAGCATATACGCCCCCAGAGCCGGGGGACAGGTAAAAGCGCTCCAAACCGCATACACCCAAGCCGGTATAGACCCTGCCACGGTTGAGCTTATCGAGGCGCACGGCACCGGCACCATCGTGGGCGATGAGGTTGAGTTTCAGGCCTTAAACAGTTTTTTTGGCACATCAGACACCCGTGACAAACCGTGTGCTTTGGGTTCCGTGAAATCCATGATCGGTCATACCAAGGCCGCAGCAGGAGCCGCAGGTCTGATGAAAGCCGCATTATCAATTTACAATAAAGTCCTGCCGCCCACTTTAAAAGTGGGTGAACCGGACCCGAAACTGAATATTCATCAAAGCCCGTTTTATCTGAATACAAACACAAGACCCTGGTTTTCAAACAATGAACATCCTCGCAGAGCCGGGATCAGCTCATTCGGGTTTGGCGGAAGCAATTTTCATCTGGTCGTCGAAGAATACCAGAAAGACAAGCAGGAAATCACCTGGCACGGATCTGTTGAAATCGTTGCCCTGTCCGCTTCCAGCCAAGAGCAGCTAAAAGAACATCTCGGTGACTTTAAAACCCATGTTGACAAGGGCCTGTCCTATGAAGAACTTTCAAAAAAAACGGCAAAAACAAGAGCCGATTTTTCAACATCGGATCCATACCGGCTCCTGATGGTCCTTGAACCATCAACGGATCTTACCGGCCTTTTTGACCGTGCGTCACATGCCCTTGAATCCAACCGTTCCCAACATGCATGGCAGCTTGAGAATATTTTTTACGGCAGCCATGAACCTGCTGGAAAAATAGCATTTATTTTCCCGGGCCAGGGAAGTCAATACCCGGAAATGGGCCGTGACCTGATATGCAGCTTTCCGGATGCATTTAAAATTCTGGAACATGCAAATGACCAATACAAAAGCTATGGCCGGCTCACTGACATGATCTACCCGATTCCGGATTATGGCCAAAAAGAAAAAACAAACCCTGAAGAAACCTTACGGAAAACAGACATTGCTCAGCCGGCGATCGGGGCGGTAAGCATGGCCATGCTGAACATTCTTCACGGTTTTGGCATCACCGCCGATTTCACCTGCGGGCACAGCTTTGGAGAACTTTCGGCCCTTTGCGCTGCTGGCCGTTTGGATCTGGACACCTTGCTGCACCTGGCCATTACCCGGGGCCGCTTAATGGCCGCGTTGGGCCAAAACACCGGGGGCATGCTGGCGGTTATCGGGCCGCTGGATAAACTCGAACATCTGATTGAGGAAACTAAACCCGGCGTTATTCTTGCAAATCGAAACAGCCCCAGCCAGGGAGTGTTGTCGGGTCCAACGGATGCCATCAACCAAGCTGAAAAACACTGCCGTCAAAACGGATTTAAAACCATCCGGCTTCCGGTTTCCGCTGCGTTTCACAGCAGTTTGGTCAAAGAGGCCCAAAAGCCTTTTTCACAGGCCATAGAAAAAATCGACATGGTTCCTTCGGAGATCCCGGTATTTTCCAATACCACCGGCGACCCCTACCCTGCCGACGCTATAAAAGCAAAAGAATTGTTGCACGGACACCTGTTATCTCCTGTCAATTTCATCAGCGAAATTAAAAACTTATTCAAATCCGGCGCGCGAACGTTTGTTGAGGTGGGTCCGAAATCGGTGTTAACCGGCCTGGTAAAATCCATATTAAACGCACAAGATTTTCAGGCATTTGCCCTTGACGCTTCCCAAGGAAAACGGTCCGGAATCGCGGATCTTGCGGGAACGCTCTGTTCCCTGGCATCTTTGGGATATTTCGTGGATTTAAGCCTGTGGGAAGAACCCTATACGGAAACCAGAAAACAGCGGATGAGCATACCCATTTCAGGGGTGAATTACAGGGCACAAAAGGCAGAGGTCAGAGGTCAGACGTCAGAGGTCGGAAGTCGGAAGTCAGAGGTCAGAGGTCAGAGGTCAGAGATCAGAGATCAGAAGTCAGAGGTCGGAAGTCAGAGGTCAGAAGTCAGAGGTCAGAAATCGGAAGTCGGAAGTCGGAAGTCAGAAGTCACAACACAGGGCAGAGAGCAAAGAGCAGAGAGCAAAGAGGTTAGATCACAGAACACGGCGCACGAAACACCCGCCATTGAACCCAAAAACATACCGCTCAATACATATAATCCGCCCGGTGATACCCTGAAAACCCATGGATATCACTCCGGAAAATCAGACGAAAAGCAAGACGCTATGAAAAACAAACCATACCCAAAAACGTTCATCCCCGATGCATTAAATATCGTCCAGGAAGGTCTGAAATCCATGCAGGCCATTCAGATGCAAACTGCCCAAACCCATCAAAAGTTTTTAGAAACCCAGGCCCAGGCAACAAGAACCCTGCAGAATATGATGGAAAATACTCAGCGGTTGGCCGCGGCTTCCATGGGAATCAACGCAGAGATAAAACCATCGGAGTCTCACTTTGAACCAATAAAACAAGAACTTCCCGAGTCGGTCGAGCCGCTGACCGGCTTTGATCAGATCGACCCTGATCCGAAAATTACGGATACACAACGTGATATCCCACCACCGCCGGATCCCATTGCATCGCCGGCGCCTTCTGATCCGCAACCACCGGAGGCTTTTGTTCAAGAACCTGAGTTAACCGTTGCGGACAAAGATCTGAAACCGTCAGACACCGCTCAAGAACAAATAGAAAACCGTATGCTGGAGACCGTGAGCCGGTTAACGGGTTATCCCACGGAAATGCTGGGCATGGACATGGACATTGAGTCCGACCTGGGGATCGATTCCATCAAACGCGTGGAAATACTCTCTACCCTCGAAGAACAAATTCCCAACCTCCCGGCCATTTCTCCGGAAATCATGGGAAGCCTGAAAACACTCGGTCAGATCGTGGAATACCTTTGCGCAACTCAGGATAGTGAAATTCCCCCGGTTCCGGAAACAAAAGACTCTGAATCATCGACAATCAACCATCAAGAATTAGAAACCCGCATGCTGGAAACCGTGAGCCGGCTGACCGGCTATCCCACCGAAATGCTGGGCATGGACATGGATATCGAGTCCGACCTGGGGATCGATTCCATCAAACGCGTGGAAATACTCTCTACCCTCGAAGAACAAATTCCCAACCTCCCGGCCATTTCTCCGGAAATCATGGGAAGCTTGAAAACACTGGGTCAAATCGCGGAATACCTGGCAGGGGCCGAAACCACCCAAATACCCGAATCCGACGGACCACCGGCGTCTTCAGCGTCTCACCCAGATACGGTTCAAGAATCATCCGAACCCTTGGCCCCGGAAGAAACTGACGGTTCCCCTCAACATCTGGCCGCCCAAATCCACAGAAAAGTGGTATCTGTTGTTAAGCAGCCCTTTGTTCAAAATATCGAGTTAGAACTACCGGCCGGCCGCACCGTATATATCACCAACGATGAAACCGGACTCTCGGAAGCCGTTTATCATGAATTTTTATCGCGAAACATCCATGCCGTGCTTTTAACAAAACAAATGGTTTCGGACATCGTCGCCGGCCAAAAATCGGTAAACAACGCCGCCGGACTCATCATCGTAGCTGAAAACCAAATGAAGGATGAACGGTTCTTAAAACATTCCTTTGTACTGGCAAAGCAGTTCGGTCCAAACCTTTTGGATTCAGGTAAAACGCATGGCGCCCTGTTCGCCACCATCACCCGCCTGGACGGTGCTTTCGGATTTAAAGGCCGGGGCATGACCGCCCCGCTTCAAGGCGGTCTGGCCGGTCTTGCCAAAACCGCATCCCTTGAATGGGAAAACGTCTGCTGCCGTGCCATGGACATCGATCCGGATTGGAAAGAAAACACCCAAATCGCAACAGCGGTTGTGGCCGAACTGTTAAATTCCAATCTTAATGGCCCGGTTGAAGTGGGTCTGGATTCGGACTCGCGATGGGTATTAGCGCTAACCGATTCCCCGTATCCCCAGGGGAAAATAAACCTGGACCCCGGGGATGTGGTTGTGATTACCGGCGGCGCCCGGGGCGTGACCGCATCCGCAGCCTGTGCCCTTGCAAAACATGCAAAACCCACCCTGGTGCTTATGGGGCGATCTTCGGATCCGACTCCCGAGCCCGAATGGCTTGCCCAACTCCACGAGGAAGCGGTCATTAAAAAGGCAATCCTGGAAAATGAATTCGGAAACACGAATATCACACCGGTTGATCTTGAAAAAGCATATAAAAAACATATGGCCAATCGGGAAATTATAAAAACGCTGGATACCATCAAATCTTTCGGCGCCCGGGTGCGCTATTTTTCGGCAGATGTTCGTGATGGTGATACGGTGACCTCGATTCTAAATGATGTTCGTTCCGAATATGGTCCGGTCAAGGGAATTATTCATGGCGCCGGTACCCTTCAAGATCGAACCATCATCGACAAAACCCTGGATCAGTTTGAAACGGTTTTCGATACCAAGGTCATGGGTCTTAACGTGCTCCTTGAAGCTACCCGGAACGATCCTCTTAAATACCTGGTGCTTTTTTCATCCGTAGCCGCCCGAATCGGAAACAACGGTCAGGCGGATTATGCCATGGCCAATGAGGTGCTAAATAAAATCGCACAGCAAGAATCCGTCACACGACCGGATTGCAAAGTCACCGCCATCAACTGGGGCCCCTGGGCGGGCGGAATGGTATGCTCGGCCTTGAAACGGAAATTTGAAAAAGACGGTGTTGAACTGATTCCTTTGGATGCCGGAGCCCTGTGCATGATCTATGAGATGATGGGTCACACCGGCACCCCGGTGGAAGTGGTGATCGGCGCCAATATCATTGCTGCAACAGAGCACCATGCCGCCGAAACCGTGTGCTCGACACCTGATCAACCCGTGGATGTAAAGCAAAAAGAGATTCTCTCAATGACCGTTAAACGGGAAATCGATGTTCACTCATATCCGATCCTGGACGCCCATATTCTGGACGGAAAACCCGTGGTCCCCTTCGCCCTGATCGCCGAATGGCTCGGCCACGGCGCTTTGCATGAAAATCCGGGTCTTTTGCTTCACGGTCTGGATGACATGCGTATTTTTCAGGGCATCAAGCTTGATCAGAAAAAAAAGTTGATCCGCCTCATGGCCGGCAAAACCCGGAAAAAAGGGTCTTTTTTTGAGGTGACTGTTGAGATCAGGGACGGAATCAAAGATAATATGGATATTATTCACTCAAGTGCCCGGGCGATTTTAACCGACAAGATTCAAGCGCCCCCCTCTTTTGATAAATCCCGATACATGGGCATCAACGGGTATTCCAGAAGCATCGACGAAATATACGAAAAAATCCTGTTTCACGGTCTGGAGCTACGGGGAATCCGGGAAATCATCGGATATTCCCCCCGGTCCGTGGCCGCACGAATTTCTTCAGCGCCGGCCCCCGCAAAATGGATGACCGATCCGTTAAGAAGCAAATGGATAGCAGACCCCCTGGTCCTGGATTGCGCGTGTCAGATGGCCATTATATGGTGCTTTGAAGAACGGAAAACCCTTTCTCTGCCCAGCTACAGCGCCAGTTATCGTCAGTATCGAGACGCATTTCCCACCGACGGCGTTACCGCAGTCCTTGAAGTCAAAGAAGTAACCGATCATAAAATGACAGGAGATTTCACATTCCTGGACTCAGAGGACGTGGTTGTGGCCCGGTTAACCGGCTACGAAGCGGTAATGGATGCGTCCTTGTTCAAGGCATTTAAATCAAGCCGTACCGCATAGGGTTCACGGTTCAGAGGTTCAAGGTTCAGGGTTAGAGGATTCACACCTCTCCGAATCCATGATACATACATCTTTTCAGTACGGATGGAACACCCCTTCAGTCGAATGCTCTGTCATACCCTGCCTAAAAGTTTTACCAGTGGATTACGCATAATTTATCCTTGATTTTAAGTTCTGGTTGTATTAGCTGTTAAAATGATTTTTTTTATAATGCAATCAGCAAGTTATTCTTATAAATTACCTGATATTATGGATATCAAACATTTTTCCGTCTTAACCCATGAAGTCTTGACAAGTGACCCGTTAGTTCCGCCTTGCGTTTTCAACCGCGCGTGTCAGCGATTAACGCGTCTGCACCAAACCACGCCAGAGGCGGACAAGCATCTATAGAGATTAACTGATTTATCAAAGAGTTCTTTTATATACAGCGTGTTGCCATTGGGCATCTTTAGAATAAATTTTGTACCCTTGACCCCGGCAAAATGGATGACCGATCCGTTAAGAAGCAGATGGATCGCCGACCCCCTGGTTCTGGATTGCGCGTGTCAAATGGCCATTATATGGTGCTTTGAAGAACGGAAAACCGGGTGTGAATCACAGCTGTTGGCAATATGAAAATTCATGTTCGTCTGCGCTACGTATTTAGCTTTGGGGAAAAGGTGTCAGGTTTCAGGTGTCAGGGTCGAAAAACTTGAAGAGCTGAAACCTGAACACTGACACCTTACGATTGAACTCAATAACCAACAATCTTGATTTACACCCTGGCCGGAGCTAAAGATCCGGTTAATATAACCAGTTGTTGAAGCGGCAAACTGGAAATTGTACTAACTTGAAATCATTGCGTATTATCGCCACACTGTAATGAAATGCTGTTTTGTGCCTTTTACCCGTTTGCTGCTTAACTCAGTGTTAGCCATCAAGGCTGCGTACAGGAAAATACATGGCATTAATACTTTTTTTAGGACAGGTTATAGGCATCTCCTTATCAGGCGTGATGGCACCGGGTCCTATTACGGCCGTGGCAATCGCATCGGGAGCCCGGAATCGGTTTGCCGGGGTGTTGATAGCCATTGGTCACGGTATCGTAGAGTTTCCCTTGATGATCATCATTGTTCTCGGAGCAGGCAAGTTCCTACAATCCGGACCTGCAAGGATCGGCATTGGTCTGATTGGCGGGATTTTCCTCCTGCTCATGGGTATCCAAATGCTGCGAAGCCTGCGATACTGCGATACTCAGGAAACCTTCGGCACCAAACAGGGGCCCTTAACAGCCGGTATCGTTCTGTCCATTGGGAATCCCTATTTCCTGGTTTGGTGGACCACTATAGGATTGGTACTGGCGACCAAGGCAATGGCTCTGGGCATCTGGGCATTTATGCTGTTTGCCGTGATTCACTGGCTCTGTGACCTGGTGTGGTTGACACTGTTGTCGTGGGCGAGCTTCAAGGGATCACACTGGTTCGGGCAACGCGTGCAGCAAATCGTGCTCTTGGTCTGTGGTAGTGTGCTGTTACTCTTCGGATTATATTTTCTCTTTGATGCACTCAAGGCCTTTCATTGATGCAATGGCCTAAAATTACCCTCAATAAATACCGAATGGGCTTGGAAGCGGTAATTAAAGTGGCGTCGTACCGCGCCAAGGGGAGCTGGCTGTTGATTTAGGTGTCTGTGACGTACATAAGGATAGTCACAAGGAACCATAGTTCGTGATACATGCTACAAGTCATTTGAGAGGGGCGGCTCGTACCTCGCCACCCCTCAATTCTGCGTTAGCCCCAAAATTAATAAAGAGAAGAAACTTATGAATATCTTTGATGAATTTAGAGAAATAATAGAACATATTGAAGGTGAAAAAATAAGGTATGCTCTCGTTGGTGGCGTAGCAATGGCATTTTATACAGAACCTCGATTTACCCAAGATGTTGACCTTTTAATAGAGCCAAGTGGTTTAAAAAAAGTTCGTCTGATACTAGAAAAAAATGGATATTTTGAATCAGCAGAACCATGGACATTCAAAAACACTCCTTTGACCTTACATCGCTTTTTAAAGGTTATAGAAAATGACCAGATGATTATAGACCTTTTGGTAGCCGGAGAAGAAAAACATCTAAAAATCATTCAGAATGCTCTTGAAGCCCATGGTGAACATGGAATTGTCCGTATAGCTGAAAAATCTGATATTATTTGGTTGAAAAGGAAAAGAAACTCACTTCAAGACAAAGCTGATATTGAAAGGTTAAAAAATGAAGAAGATTGAAAAAGTATTTAGTCAGCTTAGTAAACTTTACGAATTTAACAGGAAACTTCAAACATATAGGCTGAAAAAAGAAAACAATAAGGGCAAACAAATCGTTCGCGCGGACAGCAAGAAGCGCAGTCGTTTTGAGTAATTATCAACATTTTCAAAAAGCTTTACCAGGCGCACCGATTTTACAGCTGCCGCTCAACTCTTCGATATGGCTTGAATTAAATGGAATTAGATTTTGGGGAGAGAGAAATGAATAAAGATAGGATGAGGCAACAATTCGGTTACTTACCGCCAAAATATAATTTTTCTCTCAATCCATATCCTGAAATACGATTTTCTAAATGCCCCGATTGCCAGAACAAGACAGGTCAACGTAAACTGCCCCTCCTTATCCACGTTGACCCCAAGAATCTTATCGCACTTAATTACACAAATAGGTACTGTGACCGCTGTGACATACTCATTGCCCATAAAGATGAAATTGAACATCTTCTAACTGACATGTTTCTTCAAATTAATCCGGACTATATCGGCAACAATTATCTTGTGTTTGGAACAGTTGAGAAAAAAGCTTGGCGCGAGAACATGAAGAATCCAAAACCATTTGATGAAATGCTGCATCATATTCATGACTTTAAAAGGTATCAAGATATCCGCATGTCTATGGACGGATGGTTTCAAAAGGGCCAGATTCCACCAGTAATGGAACCACCTCCATCAAAGGAGTGGGTGAAAAAGTAAAACTTGGATATTAGAAGAGGGTAATGGAAAACGTCTATCAAATCACTGGACGGGAATAAGCGCGGCGACCCTGCGTGGCAAGCTTTTCGGCCCGCCGCTGAGTTCTATGAAGCCAAAAACTTAATGATTAATGATATGAAAAAGAAAAATTACAAACGTCTTTTTAATTTATTCGTCAAAGATGTAAAGAAAGTAAAAAATTCTTCATTCGTAAATATTAACAATTGGACTTTATCTGATGATCTTTTAAATGGAGTCTTAATTGGATATACAATAAGGGATCAATCTGATCGCGAGTTATTACATAGTATTGGCAGAAAATATGGACTGATTCCTTTATGTCCGGATGAAGTTGTTGATATTGATGTGTCGGGTCAAGGTGGGATAATTGGATTTTTTGTCAGAACAATGTTTGGAAAGCTATATATAAGTTCAAGATCTGCCTAACATTGGCGTGCAATGTCATGGATTGGTGTCAGGGAACTCGGTTATTCCGGGGCTGATGTTGCGAGGTATCTTCGTGTTACGAACTCTTGCGTGACGCGAATAATATCAGCAGGAAGAAAACAGGATATAGATGACATCAATTTAGAGTTGTGAACGCTCTGCATCATAACGTCCCCTATTATGTGTGTTCCCGACCGACGGCGTTACCGCAGTCCTTGAAGTCAAAGAAGTAACCGATCATAAAATGACGGGAGATTTTACATTCCTGGACTCAAAGGACGTGGTTGTGGCCCGGTTAACCGGCTACGAAGCGGTAATGGATGCGACCTTGTTCAAGGCATTTACTAATAAGAGCATTAAAATTTAGACAGGATCACAGGATAAAAAAGATATTTTTGCCTTTCCTGCCTCCGGCTCGTAGAGCCTACGCCTCGGAGAGAAGAAAGGCAAAAAGCATAATCCCTCTTCAAGGGAAGGTGTTCAACATTGTACCAACAATACAGTAAAGCAAGAGAAAAAGCACCTCTTATTGGTTTTCGGCCTTTTTTTTCGCGGAAGCGGAATTGTGTTTTCTCGGCTTCATCTGGAAGGCGTGAAAAAAAATCAAGTCAATCCAGTTAATCCTGTCAGAAAACGTGTTGGCTTTATGTATAAATAATATGAATTCATTAGTAAATCAAGCCGCATAGGGTCAACGGTTCACCTCCCCGAAGCCTAGTTTTAAATCCTCTCTCCCTTCACACCTGCAGCCATTATGGGCGGAATCTCCGCACTGCTACGCCCCCGTTTGCCGGGATTTCCGTTTCACCCCAATAAGCTGTAGGGTATTAGAAAATCTAGTACCCTAAAACACAAAAACTAATACTAAAGTATTAGAAAATTTCTATAAAAAATCATACCTTTGGCGTATTGACTGGGTTGCATGAATGGTGGTATAACCCCATTAATGAAGCTCCCCGCAGCCCCGCTGGGCGGGATCTCCGCTCCGCTACGACAAGGTGCAGGGTATTCAGGCGAAGGCGAGTAAAATTCAAGAAAAATATTTGCCGTAATTTAAATTAATATCAAAATACATGGAAATATTTTCCAGATATATGATCCTATATCACGGAAAATTTTACGTCTATTAACACTGTTATATTTATGAGCAATTGGCTGTCAGATAAGAAATTTGATTTGGTTCTACATTTGATAGATGTGGAAGAAGGTGGAATAAGGGAAATAGCAAGGAAGGTTAATATTTCTAAAAACACAGTACGAAAAATATGGAGAGAATATTATAATACTCCCGGTAGCACTTTAAAGCCAAAAAAACGCAAGGGTGGTTATTGGAATCATGTTAAAAATAAAATATAACAAGCCGTTTCACCGTGACCCGAACAGCCGGGCAGGTGAACTAAAACGTTAGGTTGAAGCAATTTAAATGTATTGGATAGGATTCATATTAGCACTTTCGAGTGGTCTATTCTCGATAGGTTTAGTCCGTTCTTTTATTAGGAAATATTATCCTGATATTAAGGATAGTGTTTTTGATAAGACACTTGTCATCCTGCTCGCAGTTGGATTGAGCGTAACTACCATTAAATATTATATCGATCAGAATGAAATCAAAATATTAGGAAAAGATGTTGAAGTATCAAAATATCAGGAGATTTCGCTCTATAGCGCAATGGGGAACAAGTCTGGCAAAGTCTCAGGTGTTCACATGGTGGGAACACCGATCAATGATTGGAATAATAAGTACGCTCACTATGAGGGCGGACAGATTATATTCAGCTGTGATTCTGGGGCAAAAGAAGCATGCAGGGAGGTAATTGATAAAATGCCCAGATATCCATTTGCATATTATTTTTTAGCGAAATGCCTAAAAGAAGAAAATGACAACTCATGGCTCGAGATGGCTGAAAAGGCTAAGGAACTTTTAGAAATTACAACACAAATAGCAGGTCATAAGACCGATCACGATAAGGTCCTGGGAGAGGTTAATAGCCTACTCAAGTAATGTTGGACACATAAAATATGATTTATCCTAACCAATCGCTGAACCTAACCGGGAAAACTATGCGGTTTTACGTAAAGTCCTTTGCAGGTTTGAAGGTTCGGAGGCCGGTAGGTTAGCTCAAACGTTAGTTTTTAAAGGAGTTTTCAATGTACTACCATGGTCTTATGATTCTTTCTGGTTTAAAATTCCTCAGTTTCAAAAATGAAACGGAAGAATATATTGTTAAAAATGTTGTTATCCCTTTTATAAATGGTCAAGTAATTGAATCAGACACTACTCACGGCGAAAAAAGGACAACTCTCATTAACATGAAGTCATCAGTCTCTTTATCAATCTACAAGACCGATGATATGATTGATGAATCGAAATTCGTACCAATAGCTGGCGTTGGCGATATTTCTGATGAATTTAAAAAATTTGATTGCACAAACGAATTTGTTGGGAGAGTTAGAGAGATTCAAGCAGCACCGGCAATGCGCTCTCTCTTACAAATTGCGTTTAAACCACCAGAGCAACTAGTATTTGTAATCATGAAGTTTGGTGATAAGAAACTTGATTCAGCGTATGAAGGGGTAATTAAGCCACTCTCTAAAGAATTTGGATTGAATATTGTAAGAGTTGATGAAATACAGGACTCAGGAAGAATAAACGATCAGATCCTTGAAAATATAGCGAAATGCCGTCTTGTTATTTCCGATTTATCTGGCGAACGTCCCAATTGTTATTACGAAACAGGTTTTGCTCATGCCTTAGGTAAAGATATCATTCTGACCATCCACAAAGATTCAGATATACATTTTGATCTCGCTTTTCACCGATTTATACAGTGGGAAACTGAAAATGAGCTGAGGTCGGCTTTAAGAGCCAGACTTTCCTCAATTGTAGGAGAAAAAAACTAACCCATAAGGATTGACACGACCTGAAAGGTCGTTTTCAATCTATTGTTCAAGAAGCCCGGTTTGGTGAGATTTTTGTATAAGGGTATTGCTTTGATGATCTGGGTGAAGGAGACACTCCGGAATCAATAAAATTCGGGGTGCCGGAGATTAACAAAGGTTTTTTATCGATAGAAAGACATAATTTTCAAGAAATAGTTGTCGGTATTCGGAGCCAAAAGCCTGGTCAAGGCGCAGTTGTCCTGTGCCGCTTCAAGCAGAGATCGGCAGCCTGTTCAATTCGGATAAAAATAGTATTTACAAGTTATTAGCTACCCTGAACCCGCAAATACTATTTTGAACGGCAACAATGACGCCCGGAACATTAGACTTCCGCCGCAACTGTTGCAGATCATGGGCTCAGAAGGTTCGAGCACTGTTTTTGGTGTTACGATTTCAAAACCAAAGGCCAGTTCAATCAGAGCCGCGATTTTTTTCAACGGGACTGTGAAAACACGGGGGTCAGCCCTGATGGGCTGAATCTCCGCACTGCTACCACCCCGTTTGCCGGAATTTCCGTTTCACCCCAATAAGCTGTAGGGTATTAGAAAATCTAGTACCCTAAAACACAAAATCTAATACTAAAGTATTAGAAAATTTTTATGAAAAATCATACCTTTGGCGTATTGACTGTGTTGCATGAATGCTGGTATGATCCCATCAATAAAATTCAAGAAAAATATTTGCCGTAATTTTAATTAATATTCAAATACATGGAAATATTTTCCAGATATATGATCCGATATCACAGAAAGTTTTACGTCTATTAACACTGTTGTGCATCACAAAGATGAGACATTAATGGAGATAAACATGCCAATAGATAACGAACTTGAATCATTAGAAAAACAGCTACAAGAAACTGACGACTTCAACGAAACTCCACCATCGGATATTGTTGCATTTAATGAATTGAGGTCGTGTGCAGATCTATTACGTATGTATGAGACAGGTCAATTGAATATACAGCCTGATTTTCAGCGTGATGTGGTTTGGTCGGGTCCAATGCAAACACGTTTTGTCGATTCTTTGGTAAAGCAGCTTCCAATTCCAAGTATGTGTATAAGCCTTGACTATAAAACCCAAGAAAGGCTTGTCATTGATGGTCTGCAAAGAATTTCAAGTATTTTATTTTTTTTGTCAGAGAAAAAAGAATGGAAATTGTCAAAGCTTGAGGACATTGACCCAAAAATATCAGGCAAAACAAATTTGTACATTAGAAAAAAATATTCGGGAATCATTGATAAAGTAGAAAATACAACAATACCAATTACAGTATTGCGATGTGATTACACAAAGAAAAATCATATGGCTTACTTATTCACTATTTTCCATAGGCTTAACACTGGAGGTAATAAGCTTACAAATCAAGAAATCAGAAATTGCATATACAGCGGTCCATTTAATGAAACCTTAAGAAACTTGGTAGTCTTTGACAACTTCAGGAAATTATTCTCTTTGGAGGAAGACAAAAGCTATCGTTTTGCCTATGAGGAATTAATTTTACGATTTTTCGCATTTTCTGAATTATTCGAAAATTACCGAGGTAGATTGGCTAAATTCCTAAATGAATACATGGAAGACAACAGATTAATGGCAGAAAGTCAGAGGTCTGATTTAGAGCAAAAATTTAAAGATATTGTCAATCTGATTTATTTTAAAATATGTGATCAGCAGTCACTTCCAAAAATCAGCAAAGCAACCTCAGAGGCCCTTTTCGTTGGTATATCTCGCAATTTTGACAATTTACAAAATGAAAATGAGGCCCAGTTGCAAGAAAGATTCAACAATTTAATGAATGATCAACTGTTTTCTGTTGATTCATTAAAAGGTGGCTTGTCTAGTAATGAAGGTGTTCAGGCAAGAATGAATAGATCAATAGAAATATTTTCATAATTAAATTAATTCCATGATAGCACTATCGTACATAACAGGCACATTAGAAGAGCTTAACAAGCTTTACAATGGCGCATCAAGCAAAAAGAAAGCTATATATTATTCAAAGCTTGCGACAATAGAACTTTGCGGATGGGTAGAGGATACTGTTGATGATATTATTCTGAAGCATGCCAATAGAAACCTACGTGAGGCATCAAATAGAAAATATATTAAAAAGGGTGTAGTAAAAAGAACCCATGGGTTTCAGTATGAATATCATATTCGTCCCATGTTAATATCTCTTCTCGGCCTAATATATCTTGAGAAATTTGAAAGAAATTTTGAAAAATCAAGCAAAATAACAATACTGAAATCCTCATTAGAAAATCTGCGTGAATCAAGAAACAAAGCTGCGCATACGCACCTTAAAGGTGCCTCAAACATTTACGATGCGCCATCAGTAATGCTAAGTGAATTCCACAAAATAAAATCAGTGCTCCTTGAAATAGACAGTGAATTAAGAGGCATATAAATAAACCTATAAAAATTGCACAATCGGGTAGCCGGGGGTTTTTAACCCCCAGCCCCCACACCACCCGGCATGCGTGATCCGCACCGGGCGGTTCACGAAGATACCGGGCCGTAGCCGGAAATATGATCTAAACAGCTCTTTGAAAAGCTGACGGTAACCGCTTTTTATCATCAGAAGCACGATTTCCCATGACGCGCCTGTTTAGTTGCTCCCCCGTTCGGGTTCAATGCATCTCAGAGCTCATGGGGCATGCCACTGTTCTTCGAGTTTGGCCCTTCAGTGGGGTGAGACCTCCGCGATCTCCACCGTATATACGGGTCGCGGCTCGTTTCCCATCGTCATTCCGCCAATGATGACGATATCCACACTTACTATGGCCTCTGCTGACTTCTGCCTGATCACTTGGCATGTTACCATGCAAAGCGCTGTCGAGAGACCGCTTGTCAGGCAGATCTCCCCGGATAAGAACATGAACTTTCGCTACACAACCGCAGCATTCTTGGTCGCCTCTGGCGACTACCCGACCAGCCTGAGGCAGGCAAGTCTCCCGAATCCTGGGTTTCGTTATGTTGTGCTAACTCACCCGGAGACTGGGCCTTATATGCTGTTTCTGTTCGTCGGCTCATAGCTTTGCACTCGGGGTTGCCGCTCCCTTTGGTCGCTCTCGCCTGCGACTCGCCTTACGCTTCGCTTCAGCCCTTCAGACCTTTCCTCACGGAAACGCCCTTGCCGTCGGCTAATGTTTATATCCACGTCTCACGACGTTGATTGGATTCACACATAGGGGACTTTCACCCCATAAGTTCACGCCCATGCCGGGCGTACACAACACCATTCACAAGGATTCGCAGGGGCGGGCCGCTGTAGCCTATGCGCAATTTAGTGTTTACGGAGCTCGTCCAAAAACTTCATTCCCTGCTCACCTGTGATGGTGAGCGTTACATATTAGAACAGAATCTACAAAGGACATGGTAAAGGGGTATGAAATTTACCCCAAATTTTTGGGCAATGTGTACAATTGCTGAAAGCTGTTACGTCATACCAAAAAGTTGAAATTAATAAAATCAATGGTATCTGTCTTCAATATCCGCAGGCTGTTTTCAGCTTAAAAACTGTTCGTACCATTTTCAAAAAAAATATATGTCTTTTAGCAAAGCTCAGCAAAAACTAAAATTGTTAAATTGTCTAAAAGTTGTACAACCGTTAATTTTAGAAACTGGTTTGCTCAAGGTCTGCCTGTTTCAAGGGTTGCTATGTACCCAAATGAAACAGCGAAGAGCCTTAAATATTTACTTAAAATCTGTACAAATTTTTTATAGTGTGTTAATTGAAAAAATTCAGTAAGGTTGTCGTAACTAATTAAATAATCTGGCACTTAATACCAGAAGTTAAAATAAACTCATAGTCAGCATTCCCCAGGAAATATTTTTAGGGGACAAAATATATTTTTAACGGCTTAACGTTTAATCTTTTTGGTACCGGTTTATCCGGGTTAGGTGGTTTAATATGAAAAAAACATTATCCGTTCTCATCATAATAATTGTTATTGCCATAGGGTTCGGTTTATATACCCAGGTTGATTGGAAACAACCTACGCCTACACAGAAGCCACTGGCCCAAAAAGAAGGACTTTATGAACGGGTTCTTCGCACTGGAAAAATCAGATGCAGCTATGCATCATATCCACCTTACTGTATTAAAGATCCAAATAGCGGTGAATTGTCCGGTATTTTTGTCGATGTGCTGGAAAAAATCGGTAATAAACTGGAATTAGATATTGAGTGGGTCGAGGAGGTTGGCTGGGGTACGATCTTTGAAGGTTTAGAATCCGGCCGCCATGATATGTTTGGTACCGGTCTATGGCAAAATTCAAGCAGGGGAAAACGCGGATACTTCAGCAAACCTATCTTTTATAACGGAGTCCGGATTTGGGTCCGTTCTGGAGAATCGCGAATTCAGACACTCGAAGATATCAATTCCCCGGATATCAGATTAACAGTGCAAGATGGAGCTATGGATAGTGTTATAGCAAATACTGATTTCCCAAAAGCCCAGCAAATTGCAATACCTCAGCTTAATCCCTGGAGCGATAACCTTCTCAATACAATTTCAAATAAAGCAGATGTTTCTTTTTCTGAACTCGGGCCAATAGCTGAATTCCTGAAAAAAAATCCTGATACACTCAAAGAAGTTAATATCGGAAGAGCTTTAAGGGTTTTTGCTAATTCATACGCATTCAGGATGGGTGAAGATAAATTTAAGGCGATGATTGATGTAGCTATAGATGAGTTGGTTTTTGAAGGTACAATTGACCGTATTTTAAAAAAATATGAAACAGTTCCAAGCCAATTTCTACGAGTTACTCTACCGTATAAAATGAATTAAATTAAGTATTCTTAATGATTATGAGAAATTCTGAATGAATACATTTTTGCAAATTATCAGTAATCATTCTGAGGCGTTTTTACGTGGTATCGGTGTTACTATCCAATTGGCACTTATAATCTGGGGCAGTGGCCTGGCGATTGGTACGCTGCTTGGTATATTGTCAACCAAATATAAAGTTATAATAGGCATCCCAACCCGGCTCATTACTTTTATTCTTTCAGGCATTCCGGTACTTGTTTATCTATACTGGGCTCATTACCCCATGCAAACCATCCTCGGAGTAGTTATAAATCCATTTATAACTGCTGCGATAGTATTAAGTACCATCAATATTTTTAGTGTATCTGATCAAATCCGTACACAATTAATCGATTTCCCCGAGCAATATACCATAGCAGCAAAAGTTTGCGGCTTATCACAACGAACAACAATTTTCCGTATTCAGATGCCGATCCTTCTACGCCAGGTCATTCCGCCCCTACTAACACAACAAGTAATCATGTTACACTCAACACTTTTTGCCAGTTTGATTTCGGTTGAAGAAATATTTCGTGTTGCCATGCGTGTCAACTCCATTGAATATAAACCCATACATATTTATACAGCACTGGCTTTATTATTTATTATTGTTTGTTTGCCCGTTAATGGCCTGGCTATCTGGCTGCGACAACGCTTTACTAGAAATCTATCGGAATCTTAAATGCTTGCAGGGAATAATATCAGAAAATCTTTTGGCACCTCAGAGGTGCTAAAGGGCGTAAATGTACAAATTAAACCTGGGCGCATTTCTGTTCTAATCGGTCCGAGCGGCAGTGGCAAAACAACACTTATTCGTGCCCTTGCATTATTAGATATGCCTGGTCATGGTGAGGTTGTTTTTAATGGACGTTCATATCAATTCCCATTGGATGCAAATCAGAAGATTGACCCGCCCTGGCCTGATGTGACAGTTGTGTTTCAACAACATTTTCTCTGGCCCCATCTTACGTTAAGAAAGAATATACTTCTTCCCCTTTCCAAACGGACTGACAGTCATCACATTGTTAATGATTTAATTGATATTTTTCACATGGGTGCTTTTATTGATCGTTATCCCAATGAAGTAAGCATCGGGCAGCGTCAACGAGTGGCTTTGGCGCGCGCGTTTGCATTAAAGCCAAAATATATACTGCTTGATGAAATCACTTCTGCACTTGATGTTGAACAGACAGGTACAGTAATAAGACATCTGCTAACACTCCGTGACCGCGGGATTGGGATGCTAGTGGTGACCCATTTGCTCGCATTCGCCCGCGAGTTGTTAGCCAGAGACGAAGGCGATCAAATCTATTTTATAGATGATGGTAAAATTTTGGGCTCAGGCGGCATGGAATTCTTTAATGACCCTGGCAGTCATCGAGCAAAGCAATTTCTATCATCAATGGATTACTGGTCAGCAAATGGTCAAGTGATCCATAAAAACTCAAAGAGATAATTTATATGAGCCTTATTTCTGACGCTGATAAAAAAGATGTGTTCTTTTACGCAGACGATGATGCTAAATATTATGATATCGCAGAAGAGCTCACTCAGCCGCATATGGGCCTTATACATGATACGATGGTTGACTTAATTGAGTACTCTTTAACCTGGATACGAAAAGATTCTTTAGATCGCCCCTTTTATGTTCTTGACATTGCCTCTGGGACAGGTGCTGAGGCGTTCCGCCTGTTAGAGCGTTTTGGCGATGACATTCATATTGTCGCCATTGATTTTAGCCCACCGATGAACGACGAATTTAAAAGGAAATTCAAAAATAAATATCCTGACAAAAGCTTTGATTCTCAAATTTCTTTAATTGAGGATGACTTCTTTTCTGAAAATTGTAATCCAGATAACTTAATATCATTATTACCTAAAGATATAGAACCCCGTATGTTTGATGCCATTATTGGCGGCTTTTTTCTCCATCATTATCATACTGAAATAAAGCAGTTGTTTTTTAAGAGGGCATATAATCTACTCCGAGAAGACGGCGTTCTGGTGCTTTGTGAGGCTATGAGTTTTCAATCTAAAGATCTTAGTGAATTTGCTCATGATTTTGGTGAACGATGGATGAAAAAGCAATTTAGTGAACCTGATGAATATCTACGCGACAATTTAAAAGCATTGGGTGATGATGCCCCTCGTTTAAAAAAACAATGGATTGAACATTGGAATAAAGATCATATATATACGCATGATGCTAACTTACAAAAAGAGAAACAACAATCTCATTTAATAATGCCCTCATCTTATGCAGACATTGCCTTTCACGTAGACTTCAAACAAGTCGGCTTCCCTTTTAGGTACTGGGAAGTCGGTATTATGTGGAGCCTGAAATGAAAAGATTTGAAACTATATCTAAATTACATTGTATTTTTCGAAATTTAGCAAACAGATTAGATTTACATCTAACAAGGAATAACATAGCAAATTTGCTAAGAGATGGTTCCAATAAATGTTTAGAACATCAAAGGACTGATTTAGGGGTATCAGTTATTGGTTTCATAGCAATAGACATGATGTCAAGAAAAATACTTCATCTATTTGGTAGTGAAGAAAGAAATAAATCTTTCTCGCTCCCATATGCTTGGAACAAACATGTGTCAGTAGAATATGAGAACTGGTTAACTCATGTTTTTGAGACATGGAGGAGTCAGGAGTCATTAGGTGAAGAAAATAAGATATTTCCATCTAATGTATACCCGCCTGAATATTTATTTTATCCCAATAAAAATATTAGTTATAATATTGACAAAAAGTTGCAGGATAAAGAGCTAATTGCAAATCAATGGGGCATGCATTATGTGCCTGCTGGTGAAATATTGTTTTTTTTGATTGTTTGGCGTATGTTATTGCGTATTAATGCTACTAATGTAAACATAATTGAATATTTAACTAACTTGAACAATGGGGTAGATAGTTTTTTAAACTATAAATTTTCTATATGGGAATCTATCCCTTTTTTATCACACAGAGAACAATCCTTTTTATCAAGTTTTGATAAACCTAAAACCTCTAAGATTAGAGACACATGGAAAGAAATCAGTGCTAATTTTGATACATATCAGTCTGAGCCTTATGCTATATTGACCGACCTTGAGCGACTAAGTTTAATATCTCAAATTAACAATCGTAACAATGAATGGGTTCTAAATCCTGAGTTTTGGTATTTAATAGAGTATATCTGTAAATTAATAGAACCACATGGCTATATCTCTTTTGTTTATGATTTTAAAGAGAAACTTGAGGCAGCCAATACTATAAAATTAGAAACAGTTATCGATTTAGTTAATATCTTATTAAATTGTTTTTCACTCTTAGTAAGAGGGAAAAGCTGTGCCGAGTCATCCGAATTAATCAACGAACCTCTTAAATTACTACATTTGTATGCAAGATTTCCAATCATGCCTTATTATTACTGGATCATTTTTGATGGCGAAGTGAAATCTCATCTAGTTATACCAACATCTGAATCTCAACGCCGACGTGGATATATACACACAGCACCTTCAAGAACATCAAATAGTTTTGAATCAGCATATAAAGATATACCTAAAACTTTATCTGGTGTTTCTTCTGTTGCAGTAATCGGTGTAAAACCTCTATTTTGTTTTGATAGCACAATTAATATTAAGAAATATGATTCTGATTTTAGTCAAGAAGAATTTAATCGGATATTTTGTATTCGTGATTTTGTTACTCTCATATCTCATTCTATAATAGATGAGGCCTTATATGGTAGCATTTTATTCGACTCATATCAAAAGCAGGTACTAACCTATTATGATAGAGTTGCACATGAAGAAAAAAACAGATTAATAGCTTCGGAAGGTCGTATTATTGGGGCTCTTGAAATTCTAACTAAACACTCTCTTGAATTCCCAAAATCACAAGAGGTAATTAATGAGTTAAATCATGCGATGAAATCTGTGAAAAATTCAAGAAAAAATATTGAAGATTTATTACGACGAATAAAATCGGGAAGAAATGCTGATTATTTGCCGGTTTCTTTCGATATAATAAAATTTCTTCCAAGCATAATTATAAATTATCAAAATACCGATATTGATATAAGTATTGTTTCTGATACAAAACCGGCAATTGTATTTGCTGCAAAAGAAGAAGTTACTACTATTTTCGGTGAGTTATTGAAAAACTCTGTGGCGGCTTTTGAGAATTCAGACAAAAGGTCAAAAATAAAGATTAGCGTTGAGGCGTTTTTGCCAGAAAAAATAAAAGAAAAGATTCCAACATCAATTGAAACAGAAGTTTTTCTTATAACTTTTGAAGATGATGGCCCTGGTATCGATGAAAAAATAAAAGAGTCAATTTTTAGCTATGATTTTTATTCTGGTGGCACGGGTACTGGCCATGGTCTACCTTTAATTAAAGATATTTTAAAATTTCCATTTATTCATATTGCTGATTTAAAAGGTAGAGAAGTACTCAGATCTTTTACCTCTCCAATTTGGTTTGACACCAATATTAAAGGCACAATATTTACATTTATTCTTCCTAAAGATCCACTAAATGAACATTTAATTGAAAGGGTATAAAAAATGGGAACAAAACAAATTCTGATAGTCGAAGATACGCAAGAATACAGTGATTTATTGATTGATCGATTGAATGCTCTTATGGACCCGGATGAATTTGTTTTTAATACCGCTGATACATATGAAGCCGCAAAAAAAATGCTTGATAATATGGGATTTAGCACAATTATCGTTGATTTACAACTCAAAGATTCGTCTGGTGCATATGATGATGACGGTGGAGTTAAAGTTTTAAAATATGCGCATAAATGTAATCCTATTTTAAAAGCTATCGTACTAACAGGTAAGGATAATTACGAGAATTTATTGGCATCTTTACGCGCTCATGCATTTGATTTTTTTGTAAAAGGGAAAGATGAATATGATATTCTTCTTTCAAATTTACGTCGCGCCTGCAAATTTTATGAACAAGAAAATGGGGTTCATGAAATTACAGCTCATTATCTTCATTTACAGGGATGTGCTCTAGATGAGAGGTGGCATCGCTGTAATAAAACAGATAAAATTATGTCAATACAATCAGCAAAAAGAGCCTTTTTAGCAATCTCAATAAATAGTGAGAATAAAATTATAGAACAAGCCATTAAACGTGTATGGGATAAAATTGGAATTAAAACATTTACAGATATGGACACTTTGGGTGGTAATAAATTTTGTGATATATGCTTAAATATTAGGACTTCAAATTACTTTATTGCTGCAATTAATACTACTCAATGCCCAAGTGTTTATCACGAGTTAGGTATGGCACAAGCGTTAGGTAGGGAAGTTATTATAATTGTATCAAAATCATTTCTTGATGAGAATGAAAAAACATTTCCTTGGAATATACAAGTTTTCAAGCCTGTCATATATGATGATGATACAACCAAGATGCCCATGACCCTCGAAATAGAGTTATGTGAATGGATTAAACAGCATATGACCGGTATAGATATGAGTCTTATTAATAACTATCAACAAGAACAAAATAGATTACTTAATAGACCTTAATCAGATTTCATTTACTTCTTTTAACATTAAACACTTCATCCGCTAAAGGTAAAAAAAAGAATAATGATAATTTTGCAACAAATAGGCAATCTCAGATGAATTCACAACTTCTTGAGATTTATAAACTATATGTTGAAATGGCAGATCGAATAAGTCAGAGAAGGCAGACTGGGAATTCTTTCTTTTTAAGTATCAATACCGCAGTAATTGGAGCAGTAGGGTATGTCGGCTTTGGTGAAGCCGGCAAGGTTGATGCTGTATTTTACACGTTTATAGCTATCGCTGGATTAGTGTTGTGTTTTCTTTGGTTTGCCTTAATTCTTTCTTATAAAAGTATGAATACCCATAAATTTACAGTGATTCATGAAATTGAGCAATTTCTTCCATTTGCACCATACGATAGAGAATGGGAAATCGCCAAAAAAGGTGAAGATTGGGCAACTCATATCCCCTTTACTTATATTGAAATGTTAGTGCCCTTGGTGTTTTTATTATTACACCTTTTTGTTTTAATTTATGGTCAAAATATTTAATCTGAATCAATTTATATTTGTGAAATCTCAAACTTATTCATTACCTGTTTTTAAAATGGTGAAACGATATGCCCCTGTATAGAGTTGTTTTTTTCACAGCTATTCTTCTTATTTTTTTTTACCTTGTACTTTAAACGCCCAAATAATAACTGCTGAAAATTCTGTAAACAACGACTGTCAAAATGAAAATACCACTTTGAATGTAGATTCCCATACAGATGAAAAGATAAATGTGGATTCTTCTTTAAACGCTAAGATAGAACTTTTTACCACAAACGACTTAACAACTTCAGATTTAAAGGTTTTTAAGGCTGTTACCTCGCGGTTCAGTGTATTTCTCAGACATCGTACTTCTGTCGATCATGATACGGATGATGTCACTTCATTTTTTCTTTCAGATTTTAATTATAATTTAGTGCCCCATATTGATGCTGTATTTGAACTGCAGGCGGGCTCAAATTTTGGCACAATTCCAAGATTCGGCATCCAGTATTTGAATACATTTGATGTTTTCTTTTGCTACCTGCTCTATTCTTATGGCCCGGATGATAATACGATTGAGTTGGAACATATCTTTTCATATGGGTTGCCACTAACAGAAGAATGGCAATTTAAGCCACAAGTGTCGATGGTCATGTTAAAGTGAGCCAAAAACGGTCATTAAGAATTGAGCCACTTTGGGATTGTATGTGGGTGATTTCTTAAAAACTCATATACAAATTTTCGGATGAATGGTTACCATATGATTTTTATCCGGGATAATAGTGGAGTGACTATGAAAAAAAGGAGACCGTTTTGGATATCTTGGATCTGCATAGATCAGGCTTGAGCCAGAGAGCCATTGCCCGCAAACTCGGCATTAGCAGAAACACCGTAAGAAAATTTCTTGATCGCCCGGAAAGTGTCTTCACAGGCCCAAAAAACCATAGCCGTAAAAGTGTTCTTGATCCGTATCATAATACGATCGAGGCATGGCTGGAAGAAGATGAGCATTATACCGGCACCTGGATATATGACCGTCTTGTCAATCAAGGATATGCCGGCAGCTATGAAACCGTAAAACGCAAAGTAAGTAAATTGAAAAAGCATCAGCAAAAAATTGCCTACATGCGGTTTGAGACTGACCCTGGACATCAGTCCCAGGTGGATTTTGGTGAGTTCCAGGTTCAACTCCCGGACGGCAGTAATAGGAAACTGTATTTATTTTCCATGATTCTTGGCTATTCCAGAAAAATATACACCGAATTGATTGAACGGTGTGATATGCCATATTTTCTTGATTGCCATATTCATGCGTTTGAATACTTTGCCGGCATTCCGGATCAGATCCTTTATGACCGAATGAAAAATGTATATATCGCCAAACTTGCCGGTAAGGATAAATTCAACTCAACCCTTGTTGGCTTTTCACTTCATTATGGTTTTACCCCCAAGGTTGCCCCAGCCTATGCCGCCTGGGTCAAAGGAAAGGTGGAGCGCCCTTATACATTTATCAGAGAGGGGTTCTGGCGGGGATATGGATATGTGGACCCGGTCAGTGCAAATAGAGACCTTACTGCATGGACAATCAAAAAAGATGAGCGAATACATGGAACCACCCACGAGAAGATCAGCGTCCGGTTCGATCGCGAACAACCCCATTTGAACCCATTGCCCCATCAGCACGTTGATACCTCATATCGTATTTGCCGAAAGGTTTATAAAGACTGCACGGTCCATTTTGAAGGGAATAGTTATGTCCTGCCACATCCCCTTGTCGGAGAACAAGTTATATTAAGGTTTAAGACCCGAACACTGCGTATTTTTAAAGATAATCAGCTGATTGTGACCTACAAAATACCGTCAGGAAAAGGCAATCTGGTCCAAGACGAACGATTTTATGCTGCGTTGAAAAAAGATAAGATAATGAACCAACGAAAGTATCACTCTGGGCGAAGAGGCAAAGGCCGCGCCAAACAAACCATCAGCCCGAAAGCTCCCAAATATGAAATGGATGTTGAGGTTCGTTCTATCCTCGATTATGAGGTGTTTAGCCAGGAGGTGACCCTATGAGTGAGACCCTGGTTATGGACCGCATTGAATCGAATCTTACACGACTGAAGTTATCAAAAATCAATGAGATCATCAGCAGTATTGCAAAAGTCGCAGAAGAACAAGGGAAAAGTTATCTCGCATTCCTGGATGAACTCCTGGAAGAGGAAGTGCTGGCCAAGGAACAGCGCCGGATAGAAACCACATTAAAAATATCCGGCCTGCCGTTTATAAAAAGTATTGATGAGTTTGATTTTGCCTTTCAGCCCAGTCTCGACAAACAGAAAATTATGGGGCTTTTTGATCTGAGTTTTATCCGGCAGAAGGGAAACGTGGTTTTTCTTGGCCCGCCAGGGGTCGGAAAAACTCACCTTGCCGCCTCCCTGGCCCTTAAGGCCTGTCAGTCCGGGATGAGTATTTATTTTACCAATATGGAAGATTTGGTCATCAAACTCAAAAAAAATCATGAAGCCGGCAAACCTGGTAGAGGCCGGAGTTATTACAAGTCATCTCTGGTGGTTGTGGATGAAGTCGGATACACACCAATAACCAGGGAAGAGTGCAATTTGTTTTTTCGTTTCATTGCCAACCGGTATGAAAAGGCCAGTACCATTGTCACATCTAACAAAGCCTTTACTGACTGGACAGAACTGTTCCATGACCCTGTCATTGTGACCGCTATCCTTGACCGTTTGCTTCACCATAGTGCTGTCATCAACATCAGAGGAAAGAGCTACAGATTGAAAGGCAAAGCGGGCAATAAAGATAAAGGAGGATTATAAAATGAATCGGTGTGGCTCATCTTTTTTGACCGTAAATGGCTCACTTTTAAATGACCATTGACAACAAGTCGAAATTATTTTAAATTATATGGATGGTGCTATAATTTTACCATCGCGCGCGCCAGGATAGGGCTCAATTATTCTAAGTATTACTTTGGAATAGGCGCTGATATCTTCGACACATCCCACGATACAGATGCCGAATATGGCGTGTTTATCCAAATTGAATTCTAATGTAAATTTTGTTTTATATGCAAATCAACCCTGATATAACACCTCCAAACATCTCGATGGACGAGATCCGCCAAATTACACTTCGACATTCACATGAGGTGCGTTTTTTTCACGTTCATTCAAATAATTATGAAATACAAATTGTTGCGCTAAAGACAGTATACTTTTCGGATGATTTTGGGGATAGCCGGTATTTTGTTGAAAAACTGCGTGATTTCGTCGGTGGGCGTCTTTTAGAAATTGGCTGCGGAACAGGTGTTGTATCAATTGCATTTGCTCTTGAAAATAAATATGACAGCAACAGCCAAAAAGAGCCACACGTTGCAGTGGATATAAATCCTGAAGCTGTTAAGAATACTAAAATTAATTTATTGATAAATAATTTAGAGAATCAAATTGTTGTGCGCCAGGGAGACGTTTTTTCAGCATTAAATGATAACGAAAAATTTGATTGTATTTTTTGGAATCATCCTTTCCATAAAGGAAACGCAGATGAAGATATGATCATGAGAGCATGCTTTGACCCTCTGTTTGAAGGCTTTGAGGAATATGTAAGATATGGTCATGCCTATTTAGAAAATGGAGGGAAATTGCTATTAGGTTCAGGCAATTTTGCTGATCTTGATCATATGAGGATAATTTTAGCTAAACATGGTTGTTACTTAGATCTATTGGATTTTATACACAGACCTTTTAAAGCCACATCTGGTAAATTGAAAACATTTAATATATATGAGATAAAGAGGGATAGGCAAAAGTTTAGTCCATAATTCAATCAAGGACTTCCGTCAAGGACTTCGGGGACATCCTATAATTGTTTTGTCAAGCATAAAGTGTAATTTATTATAAACCAACCATTTCAACAGGTTACATAATCGGCCAATTTCCGGACGCACCTCTCCTTATAGTTTTTTAAAAAATTTTCGGCGAATCTCTCACGAGTACGAACCCTATCTCTGATCGTTACGTTTATCCGGCCTTACTGTATTAGCAGTAGGTGAATGGTGTCGCGTCTTGAATAGTGAATTAAAAAAATTTTTACTTTAATATCAGCCATTTAATGTCTCACCAAAACCTTATTTTGTGGTTATATGCAGCATGATTATGATAAGCTTTCTCAGTCCCATAGATGAATCTGCCCGTTCACTTAAGTGGCGAATTAAAAGCTTATACTTGTCCGCCTATGGAGGATTCCTCTTGTGTGAGAAACTGTGGCACCGTTTTTTCGATTTTTGGATATGGCATACCGTTGGCGATATTTTCAGGGATGATCCGTTGAAGCGTCAAAAAATGGTAAAATTGCCTTAGGGTCCAGACCCAGGATTTTGTGACATGAATTGAGGGGGCATTGTAGTCGGCTGTAAAATCGATGAGCCTGATGGTTAAAGCCTGGATGGAACGCGCCGAGAAATCGGCCAACTGACAGTATGCAAGAAACTGGCTGCAATACCGATAGAGCATGATGCCACCTCCCTTTTGTGATCATGCTCCATCATTAAACACCCATTAATAAAAGGCAAATCGCGCTAACTGCGGGGTTTGTTGGTTATCTTGATGGAAACAATATCCTTGACATGTATGTGAAATGGGGGTCGGGCCAAGACAAGCATTTGATAACAAAGGACATGTAGATAAAAAGAGGGCTTAAAACAAGGCAATAATGTTTTTTTGGCCCTAAAATAACGGAAATAGAGAGACGTGGTTGGCAAGAGCGAAACGTCATATATAGAAGGTAAAAACCTATGGCTTTGGAATGAATAAAAAGCAAACAGTTATGAAATGATGGGTTGTCTTGTGACAGAATAGGTGCTGGAGGTGGTATTGCGTTTGCGCAATGCAAAGGCGCTTATACAGTGCAATATTGCGACGAAAAATTTTGTACAATATGCGAGGTAAGGAATCACCGTATCACAAATAAAATGTGTTATTTTTGGTGAATTCACCATATACAGATAAATTAGCGATGAAGATATTTGAGTTGACATACGAGAACCTGGTCGAAGAACTCGCCCGCAAATACGGAAAAGGTGAATATCATGCCACGGCCATTTTCCGCCAGCTTTACGGCCGGATGAATACTGATATGGCCGCTTCGCAGGATATGGCCGCTTCCGGGGAGTTTGCCTCTCTATTTTGCCGGGCGGTCGAGACGGAAACCGGCCGGGTAGTCAGAAAAAAAGAGCAGGAAGGGGTTGTCAAGTTCGTAACGCGGTTTTCTGATGGCATAGCGGTGGAATCGGTTGTCATTTCAATGGTACGGCACAAAACCGTTTGCGTATCCACTCAGGCCGGGTGCCGGATGGGGTGCCGGTTCTGCGAAACCGCCAAAGAAGGGCTTTCGCGCAACCTTACCGTCCAGGAAATCGTGGGGCAGGTGTATGCCGCCCGCAAAAATTTCGGATCCGATGTGCGTAACATTGTTTTCATGGGAATGGGTGAACCGTTTGACAATTATGATAATGTCATACAATCGATCAATGTTGTCAGCGACCAGCGGGGTCTGGATATTGCCCGGCGACGTATTACGGTATCGACCGCCGGGCTGGAAGCAGGCCTCAAAAAGTTTGCCGTTGACGGCATGCCGTATGTCAAACTGGCGATCTCTTTGAACGCCTCCAATGATCGTTTGCGCTCCGAGCTTATGCCGGTCAACAGGGCCTTTCCCATGGACAAACTCAGAAAATTACTGCTTGGGTATCCGTTGAAAAAAAAAGACACATTCATGATTGCCTATGTGCAGATTCCGGGGGTCAACGACCGGCCGGAACATGTTTTGGAACTGGCACAATACCTTGCTCTGCTGCCCGCAAAAGTGAATCTTATTCCATTTAATCCGGGCACGGATTCGCTCTACCGCCCCCCCACCGCAAAAGAGACGGAAACCTTTCGGGACCTCTTGATAGAGAAACGGGTCAATATCCAGAAGCGGACAACAAAGGGAAAAGATCTCATGGCCGCCTGCGGACAGCTGGGCGGAGAAGCGGGTCAGTAATGGGGGACATTCGTGCAGAAAGTGCTTGACGATTAATCGTAAGTATCAAAAATTACAGGGTATGCCGAGATTAGCAAGATTAGATGCCCCGGGCGTGTTGCACCATGTCATGGGCCGGGGTATTGAGCGAAGAGAAATATTTCGTAGCGATATCGATCGCAATGATTTTATAGGCCGTTTGTCGACCCTGGCCCAGGATGGCGCAATGGAAATCTATGCCTGGGTTTTAATGTCGAACCATTTTCATATCCTTTGTAAAACAAAGAATTTGCCGTTAGCCACCAGTATGCGCAAATTTCTCACCGGTTATGTCGTAAATTTTAACAGGCGCCATCGCAGATACGGCCATTTGTTTCAAAACCGATATAAATCTATTGTCTGTCAGGAGGATGTATATCTGAAAGAGTTGGTTCGATATATTCATTTGAATCTGCTGCGGGCAGGCCTGGTTATGGACCTGAAGGAGCTGAACCGAAATCCCTGGTCTGGCCATTCGGCCCTTGTCGGTAAAGTTGAGAGAAAATGGCAGAACACCGAGCACGTGTTGTCTTTTTTCGGCGGCAATAGCAATTCAAGAAAGAATTATTCCCGATACGTTAAAAACGGTATTGATCAGGGACGCCGGCCGGAATTGGTCGGCGGCGGATTAATCCGGAGCATGGGCGGTTGGTCAGCGGTTCTCGCCAGCCGGAGACGCGGCGAAAGGGAGGCAGCAGATCAGCGGATACTCGGTGACGGAGATTTTGTCAAGCAGGTCGTATCGGGCCTTGATGATCTTGTTAAAAAGAATTTAAGACTGTCGGGACAAAGAATCGATATTAAAGCACTTGCCCGGAAGGTGGCTGAAAGATACAATGTTTCCATTGGTGAACTCCGGTCAGGGGGTCGAAGAAGGGCGGTGGTAAACGCCCGGCGTGCCATGTCGTGGATCGGTGTCCGGGAACTCGGTTATTCCGGGGCTGATATTGCCAGATATATAGGTGTTACGAATTCTTGTGTGACGCGAATGATATCATCAGGGAAGAAGCCGGAGATAGATGACATCAATTTAGACTTGTGAACGTTCTGCACGAACGTCCCCAATTATGTCACTGGAAGGTAACAGTTTGTATCAAAAGAGGGCTACGAAATAACGATGGGTCTCCCGAGTCTAATCACCCACGAACTGATACCCGACACCGCGGACGGTTTTGAGGTAACGGGGGGCCGTAGGGTCGTCGCCGATTTTTTGCCGAATGCGTGAAACATACAGATCGATATTGCGGTCGTATCCGTTGTAGGTCGCATGATAAAGCTCGAGAAAAATTTCATCACGGGTGACGACACAGTCAGGCTTTTGGGAAAGGAACCAAAAAAGTTGAAACTCAATGGTGAAAAGCTGCACCGCCTGACCCGCGATAAAAACATCCCGCCTATTGGCATCGACAGTCAACTCGGCGAAAGTCCTTATCGACCGGAGACTGACAGGCGCAAACCGTCGCAGCAACGCTTTGACATTCGCCGCCACCAATGGGGCCCCTGCCGTAACGGGCAGGGAGGCATCCGCGCCCAGGCTCAGCGCGAGAATATGAAACTGTTCGTCCCCGTATTCTGAAACAAGAACCAGGAGCCCCGAATATTGCTTACGAATCTCCTGACATACGGTCAACCCGTCGACACCCGACCCCGGGCAGTCGAGCACAACCAGATGGGGGTGATCGGTCTCGGAAGGCAATAATTTGCCCGCCCAGCATTCAACATGACAGATCCGGATATCATCCTGTCCCAAAAGATGCTTCAGATTTAAATAGCTTTCCGTAGACCTGGCAATCAATAGTACTTTTGTCTGATTCATAATTGCTGCTAATTGTCCACGCTGCGTACCAGACGAACGTAATTATAATACCGTTCGCCACCTTCACCAGCAGGTCCGCCTTCAACTTTTGTGTCAAATCGGACCGCACCGGCGCCATGGAAATCTTCTCCATCATTGCCAACGGCCGTTCCAAAAGCCACATACCAGGCATAGTAGTATTCGGAACTATCCCCGCCGAAGTAGGCGCTGGTGCTGGTCCAGAAGTAGCCGTAATCAGGGCTATAGTCCGTTGTCCCGGGTGCAAGCTCGGTAATCTCGAAAAAATCTGTATCGATGGCAGGACCTTGATCAACGGCATCGCCGGCAGAGGGGGAATGGGTATAATCGACAATGCTCTGGAGCTCTTTTACATTGGGCAGGCGCCAATCATCGTAGCCGGCCACCGTCGAACCCTCGGCGTAAGCCAGCGCGTCTTCCCAGTCCATACCGCTGCCGCTGTCTGCCTGCTGCCACATCAGTCCCGTCGCATTGTCGGTGACAGTGCCATCGCCATTATCCACGAAATCATTTACACCATAGGTATTGCCGCGGACCGCACGCACATAATTCCCCATGGGACCTGAGACGCCAGCCGGATACGCTTTTATATGTCCCGTACCATGATTCACACCAAAGACCGCTTCCGCACCGCCCTCTGTTGTAGTACCGACATAATAATTGTTAGCCCAATACTGTTCATCTTTGCTGACAATTGTGCCAGCCATGTCGAAATAAATTGTATCCAGATAAGGCCAGCCTTGGGAAAAGTTACTAATCGAAAAAAGCGCTTTCGTGGTGGGCATGCGCCAGTCGTCATAACCGCCCAACTCGAGCGATTCACAGTAAGCCTCCGCCTCCTCATAGCTATAACCAATATTTTCCGGTGTCTGCTGCCACGTCAGGCCGGTAACATTATCGGTGACCGTGCCGTCGCCACTGTCGGTGTAGTTGAACTGATTGCCGGCATACTGGGCATCCTGTCCGTAAAACGCTTCACCGGATTCAGGGCAGGTAATTTCGTCACCGTTGTCATCATAACAGGCCGTCTGGCCTGTATCCAGCAAAGGATAAAAGGCGTGGTCAAAGGTCTGGGCCGTGTCCATGTCACGCACCAGGCGGACATAATTGTAGATACGAATGGCATCCCCCTGGGGACCGTTGCCGGTGGGGTAGTCACCGGGATCGCCCGATTTGGGATCGCTGCGCTGTGCCCCCGCCCCGTGGACATCCCGCCAGGCGCCATCCATGTACCCCATGGCCCGGCCAAAGGCGACATAGGCCCCGGCGGATCCGCCCGTTTCTTCGCTCCAGTTGGCATGGGTGGTGCCGCTCCAGTAGCAGGGGTAATCAGTTTGCCCGGCTTCATTGGTAATGGCTGTTGCGTTAAACAGCGGGTCAATGACCGCAGATGCCGTAGTCCCCGGAGAACGGGTATAATCCACGATGCTCTGCAGTTCTTTGACGCTGGGCAGACGCCAGTTACTGTACCCCAAGTAATTTGCATCATTTCTGGCTTGAACCCAGGCAAGGGCTGCGCCCCAATCAAGTCCCTCACTGCTATCATCCTGAGACCACATCAAACCAGTGGCATCGTCGGTGATGGTACCGTCGTCATTGTCCACAAAGTCGTTTTCACCGTACTCGGTATTGCTGCGCACATAGATGACAAAGAAGGTCTTATCAGAGCCAAAGAGAGTCAGCCCATAGCCCTTGATGCGGCCATCGGCAAAGTTCACACCGAAAAGAAGACCACCGGCGCTGGTGTCCACATACAGGTTGCTGGAGGCATACTGTGAATCAATAATGCGTTCTCCGGCATCAGTGTCCCCGTATGCAAAATCAAAATAGGTGGTATCAATAAAGGGAATCAGGCCGGCGGTGTCTTCGCCTTCATAACCGCTGGGATCGACACCGGTAAAATCGATGAGTGAGTAGAGCTCTTTAATGGTGGGCAGACGCCAGTCGCTGTAGCCGGCGAGGGTGAGCGCGCCTGCCCCGGCGACCGCCTCGTCATAGGTCAGCTTGTCGGCAGCATCGATATCACCATCGCCGTCGCTATCCGGGCTCTGCTGCCACATCAGACCGGTAATATTATCGGTCACCGTGCCGTCGCCGTTGTCGGTGTAACTGGGTTGATTGCCATCGTACTGGGCGTCCTGGCCGTAATAAGGTTCCGCTGCTGTGGGGCAGGTATCCAACTCGGCACTGTCACTATAGCATACGCTCTGGCCGGTATCGACAACGGCATATCCTGAAGCAAAACTGCCTGAATCATCGCTGATTGATTCATCACTGCCTGAGTCACTGCTGCCGGATGAACTGCAACCGACAAAAACCATGAGTGTCAGTGACATCAAAATCATTCCTATAAAAATACCTATAGTTTTTTTCATCGTGTTTCCCCTTTTTACCGGTTTTTCGTTCAAACCGCCCATCAGTTATTGCCCTTGTCCCTTTTCCTATCCTCCGGCGGGGGGTTATCAGGATGCAGGACCAGCCGGTCCCCTTGCAGTTCACAGACCCCTGTCACCGTATCCCCATGCGGGCTGACAAATTCTGCCATATCCCCGGCACTTTTGCCTTCACAGGCATCATAGGCCTCCGGCGGCGGACCGTGATGTCTTCCGCCGCTCTCCTGCAAAGATGAATCACCGCCAAAAGCATTTGTCAGGGTAAAAATTGCAAGCAAAATGGAAACAATTGAGACTTTAATACTGGTTTTCATGGATCAACCTCCTGTCATCGTTTTGAAATAGTGTCACCCGACCCTGTTTATCAGGCGCCCCGTTGGCTCTGTCAGCGGGACGCCATGCCGGGTCGTAAATTTACTACCTAATGGTTTCAATTTCCAAAAGGCTTTTCGCCACCAGATCTTTCCGCCAAACACCCTCGTATTTTGCGATTCCCGCCCTGCCCAGGCCCTCTTCTTTTCGGTTGCATATCATACAAATTCATCTTTTTGATTTGGTCCGCAGTGAGAATTTTTCCAAGGGCCAGGCGCGATTCAACGCTCTGAACAAACAGCCTACCCCTTACGTCGGAAATCGCTTGCGCGATTTTGAGGACGGCCGTATCGTCAACCCTGTCATTGGAAACCGTCTTATCCAGTTGCAGATGAAAGCTGTCGAGCTGCGCTTTCAACACCAGATGCTTTTCACGAAAGGTAAAATCGGTATCCCTGATCTGTTTGACCTGATTTTCGGTAAGTTCCAGTTCCTGGACCATTTGATGATTTCGCCAGATACCAAGGACCGGGCCGTGGTGGCCTTTCATCTCAAAGCCTCTGCCCTGTCGTTGATCGCCGGGTGCCCCTGCCAGTGCCAGGGCCGGAATAAAAAGGGCCGTGATGAGAAAAACAATAACGCATGTGCTGAATTTTTGACTCATTTTTGATTTCATGGTGTATTTCCTTTAAACAGTGTTATTATACCGGGGATTTGTCCTCGGTTTTGAATGCAGGATAGACCAGACATGTAAAGAGTTTATGTTAATCGCGGATAAAATTGTAAAGATTTTGTAAAGTGGATCAAGGCACTCCGCTCCCCGGTGGCGGGCCGGGCATGGTTCCGCCGCAACTGCCACTGCCATCTCCTTCAATGGGTTCATCGCCCGAAAGCTGGTCAATCATATTTTCAGTGCGGTCATCCACAAATCCCTGCAATCCGAAAATATCACCGATCATGGTGTATCCAAGAGATGCTTCAAATTCCGCATATGAATAAAAAGCGGTGGGATCGTTATTAACATGTTCGCTGATCAGGTCTTTCGTATCGTCAATCGTGCTTGATATGACGCCCGGGTCCATGACCCCGTCGAACGTGTTAATCAAATCTTTGACATACCCATGATAAGCGGTTTTGTAAGTTTCATATTCAAGCAGTTTGGCAATCAAAGGACGATCTGCCAGAGTGCCGGACGTGGGTTCGTCAATATAAAGGCTGATCATGGTATTACTGTTCTGGCAACCCATTCTAAACGTGCCGAAGGATTCATTGAAATCCCACGGGATAATGGAAAACACGCCGTCTTGTTCATAGAGATAATAGTTGTGCGCCAGTGAACCCTGATAACTGTCCAGGTTGGACAGGGCCGTGCTGACGGCAAGATACCGGAGGACTTCATCCACGTCGATCACCGATTCAAGATCACTGCCATTGTTTAATTCATCGACCATGTTGATAAATGCGGCATTATCGGAACTGTCTTCATTGGTTTTCAACTCAACCCCGGAATACGCGGCAAAATCTGACCCTATCCACAACAGATCACTGCCCGTGCCGTCCGGCTTGTAAAGATCACCTTCCGGATTTTCAAAATTTTCTTCTATAAATTCACTGTCGACCTGTTCCACAAGTGCGTACAGGCCATGCAGGAATCCGTTGATATACAGGTTCACATAGGAAAGCCGGGGCGTCGGAATACCCAGAGAGCGCATCATGTCGTAAGAAATACGCTCTCGCATGTAGGAGGGATCCTTATAATTGTTGTTCAGGTTGATCTTTTTCATGCCCAGCAATTTCTGCCCGTCTACATAGTAATTCATATCGACTTTAAAGCTGTACCGGGTGCTGTTCATTTGGGCAACCGCCTGAAGACTGGAACTGCCCTTGGTTCGGAAGGCTACGTCGTCAAGGGTGATATTGCGGTAGGTAATCGAGGCTGTGTGATATTCTTCCAACAAGGGACTGGCCAGGATACTGTTCCAGTCTGTTTCACTGATGGTAATATAAATGTCTTCAACCGTGTCTTCAGAGAAAAAATCGATGGGGTCATTTTCAGCATAAACCGTCACCTCAAGTATTTGGCTATCCCAGGAACCGTCAGGATACAGGCCATAGGAAAACCCTTCGGGTGCATCCGAGTCCTCCCACTCCATATAATCGACAACCTCATCGTCTAAGATCAGGCTCAGGCTGTCGGATGATCCCAGTTTGAAATCAACCCAATATGAAACTTCGTCTGTGTCCTCACCGGTGGCATATATCACTATAAAATCGCCGGGAGAAAGGGAAACCTCGGGCAAAGCCACCGGTTCCTGGTCTTCGCCATCATCGGTAACCCGGTAATTGCCAAGTGCCACTGCCGTGTCACCGGCATTATACAACTCAAACCAGTCAAAACCACCGTCACTGTCTTTGGCCATGATTTCGTTGATCACCAGGTTACCGCGCTGAGCGGTTTCATTTGCAGCCCCTTTTGTCGGAGACAGGGTTTGCGTATTTTCAGAACCATCCGTATGACGCCCATAGCTATAACCAATCAGGGCCTGGCCGTCGGCCCAGTCCAGTTTGTCGATTAAATCATCTCCCTGGAACAGACTCACGCTGTCGTCTGATCCCAGTTTAAACGGAACATAGGCAGATCCGTCTTCCGGGGCTTCGTCCGTTGCAAGCACCACATAAAATTCTCCAGGCATCAGGGTGACATTCGGCAGTGCGGCCGGTTCACGATCCTCATTATCATCGACAACCGTGTAGTTACTTAAATTGATCGACGCTGTGCCGGAAACATAAAATTCTATCCAGTCCTCGCCATCGGCTGTTGCTTTTGCAACGACCTCATTGATCATCACCGCCGCATTGGTATCTTCAACCGTGTCCGTATCATCGGAATCACCGGAGTCATCTATAGTTTCATTTGTCGCCCCTTTTGTCGGAGACAGGGTTTGCGCCATGCCGGTCCCATCCGGCAGCAGACCGAAACTATAGCCTTCGTCTGCCTCACCCTCCGCCCAGTCAAGGATGTCTACCTGAACACCATTTTTTAAAAGGGTGACAGCGTCATCACTTCCTAATTTAAATGATACACAAGAACTGCCGTCAGGGCATTCATCATCCTCATCAATGGCCTCAATGATATAAAATTCCCCGGCAGTCAGAAAAACGTCCGGCAATTCCTGGAGCTCATGATCCACGTCATCATCGACAATCGTATACTCCCCTAATGAGATTGTGCCTTCTGTCACATAGAGTTCAATCCAGTCGTTTCCGCCGTCTGCATCCTTTGCCACGATTTCGTTTATCACCAGGGTTCCGGAATCCGCACTGTCATCTGTTTCTTCCGTATCAGTGCTGCCTGCAGTGTCGTCGCTGCCGCCGGATGATCCGGAACACCCGGAAATAAACGCCAGGCAGATCATTATTAAAATTAATTGCATCGTTGAATAAAATTTTTTCTTCATGAGTTTACTCCTTGGTAAAATTGGAGGCACGGATGCCCTCATAGGCGCCAAAACCGTTAGAACAATCAGCAAAGTGACCCGCTTTTGGCAAATTGTGCGCTTGTGGCGGTCATATCTTTGTCTTCGATTTATAAACCAGCGTCGCGCACCAGACGGACATAGTTGTAAATCCGGATGGCATCGTCCTGGGGACCAAAACCTGTGGGATAATCGGTAGGGTCGCCCACTTTGAGATCGCTGCGCTGGGCGGCCGCACCGTAAACATCGGCCTACGCGCCATCTATGTAGCCCATGGCCCGGCCAAAGGCGACATAGGCCCCCCCGGCCCACCGCCTCGTCAAACGTTACCTTGTCCGCGACCGATGGGGGAGGGCATGGCCGGCTCTCTGGCAACCACTTAAACATTAGTTATTGAAAATCTCTTTCTTCACGATCTGGTGGCGGCGGTCCGGGGTGGAGTTCATCACAGGACAGCGTGCCGTCTCCATCTTCATCTAAGGTTAAAAGCGAGCTTGATGAAGATGCAATTTCATCTGCGGATAATTGGCCATCCCTATCCAAATCCAACACCTTCATAAACGGAGCGCCGCGGTGTTTCGGCCGTCGGTGATGCCGGGAGTTGGTGCTGTCATCATCGGCTTGATATGATCTGGAATAAGTGGCTTGGTCATCTGTTGCTTCAGCACAAGGTTGGCTTACCGTAAATCCAGCGACCACAATAAGCATCATGAGAAGAAGGACTGATTTTAAAAAAGTTTGTTTCATTTTATTTCTCCTTTTAATTGGGTTGAAGATAATTTCGGTTTAAGTTTGTTGTCGACCTGACTCAAACAATACGGTAAGATTGTGGAGAAATTATGGAGAAATTATGGGATTGCTGTGGAGGAGCGGTTAACGGGTTGCAATGGTATTTAAAATATATTATTTTTTACCCATCATCTTTTCATCATTACAAAAAACAAAGACATATGAAATCCAGACTATTTCTTAAATTCTTTTTGGTATTCCTTGTTACTTCCTTATCCGTGGTCATGCTTATGGTTGTGACCATGCAGTTTTTTGTGTATCGCAACTTTTCCGATTATGTGGTGCAGCAGGAATTAGAACGCCTTGACGGTCTGGCGGCGGCACTTTTAAGTGAATATCAGAAAGAAAACAACTGGGAGAAGTTCAAAAACGACCCCCGTCGCTGGCATGATATGTTGGAACGATATTTACCTGCAGAAGGCGCCCCGCCGCCCCCACGGCCGGAAAGCGAGTCCGATAACCCGCCGCCGGAATATGGGGACCGAATACATCAGGACCGGAAACTTCAGGACCGATTGCACCCGGATGATAACATGCCACCACGCCGGAGTGAATCCCGCAGACATAACTATGAACAAGATCAACCCACCAGGGACCGGAGACTTAGGCCGGGGCCGCCTCTTAGGGGGCCGAAGCTCTCTTTTCCGGCTGCACGCCTGTCTCTTTTTGATGCCCAAAAGCAGATTGTTTTTGGGAATCCGGTGCCGGCCGAACAGGCTTTTATGCCTATCGAGCTGGACAATCAGGTTATCGGCTGGCTGGGATTAAAAAAAGAACGGCAGGCAATGAGCCCCACGGATGTAGCGTTTTTGACCCGTCAGTCCCGGGCCTTCTATATGATCGGCATCATTGTGCTGATGATGGCCGCGATTATCTCCGTGATCTTTTCCCGACATCTCACCTCACCGGTCAGCAAAATTGCGGAAGGGACCCGGGCCATTCGAAACCGGCGGTTCGACCAGCGGATCACTGTTGCTTCAAACGACGAACTCGGTCAGCTGGCAAAAGATTTTAATGCCATGGCCCAGACCCTGCAAAATGATGAAACCGTTCGCCGGCAGTGGCTGACGGATATTGCCCACGAATTGCGGACACCGTTGGCAGTGTTGCGCGGTGAAATAGAAGCCCTTGAAGATGGCATCCGGCAATTTAATCCCAAAACATCGGCATCCCTTCATGCCGAAGTCATGTACCTGTCGAAAATCGTCAATGACTTGAGCATGATTGCAAAAACCGAAAGCAACATTCTTGAAATGAATATCGTTCTCGTCAACCCGGTAACCGTGCTTGAACATACCATTGAACGGTTTAAGCCCCGTTTTGCTGAGAATCAATTTACCATCCAAACTGATTCTTACAAATCCGGCCGCCTCATGACCATGGGAGATGCCGACAAACTGGACCAGGTCTTTACCAATATTTTTGAAAATTCCCTGAAGTATGCCACCTCGCCGGGAACATTAACCATCGGTAGTGATGCCTCAAAAGACCGTATACGGATATTTATAGAAGATTCCGGACCGGGTGTAGCAAAAGCATCCTTAGAGCGGCTTTTTGATCGGCTGTATCGGACGGATTCGGCACGCACAAGACAAAACGACGGAAGCGGGCTGGGGTTGTCTATATGCAAAAGCATAATAGAGACGCACCTGGGCGTTATTCATGCTGAAAACGGACAGACCGGCGGATTGCGGATTGTGATACACTTGCCCCGGCACAAAGCATAATTTTATTTATGATAAAATCTTAAAGGTTTGGATATGGAAAAAAATCAGATTCTGGTGGTAGAAGACGAGCCTAAAATTGCCCGGATTTTAAAAGACTATCTTGGAAATTCCGGATACCAGGCAACTCTGATTGCCCATGGCAATGAGGTAATCCCCCAGGTTAAAAAATCATTACCGGATTTGATTATTTTAGATATTATGCTGCCCGGCAAAGACGGTATTGAAATCTGCAAAGAAATCAGAAAATTTTCAACTGTTCCCGTCATCATGCTCACCGCAAAAGCAGATGAGATCGACCGCTTGATAGGGCTTGAGTTAGGCGCCGATGATTATATCTGCAAACCCTTCAGCCCACGAGAAGTGGTGGCGCGCGTCAAGGCCATTTTAAGAAGGGTTACCCCGCAACAGCAAAAAGAAAAAATTACCTGCGGCGACATTCACTTGGACCCTGTTCGCCATCAGGCAACCATCAAAAATTCATACCTTACCCTCACCCCCATTGAATTTGGAATGCTGGAAATTTTCATGGCACATCCCGGCCAGGTGTTTACCAGAAATGAATTGATCGATAAGGTTCAGGGGTATGCGTTTGAAGGGTATGACCGGACCATTGACAGCCATATCAAAAACCTGCGCAAAAAAATCGCCGAACACCTGCCCGACCAAAAAATCATCCGGACAATTTACGGAGTAGGGTATACGTTTAATCATCTGTCAGCCGATTGATCATTACCTTTTGCTTATTTGCCTAAATAATGACTAGCATAACATCAGGTTATGTCAACAGGTTTTAGGGTATTTTTTCATCTTTCTACGGAAGATTTGCATTGAATGGGGTCAAACCTTGGTTATTGATTAAAACGAATTGAGTAGTCTTTATGGTCGGCAACAAAATTGATCAGATGTTGATAAGTGATCTTTTTAACTGATCGTTTTCTTTGAGATTTCAGGAAGGCTTTAAATCCATTCGGCCGGATGGTTAAAGCCTGGATGGCACGTATTGGGAAATCGGCCAACTGACAGTATGCAAGAAACTAGCTGCAATATCGATGGAGCATGATGCCACCTCCCTTTTGTGATCATGCTTCATCATTAAACACCCATTAATAAAAGGCAAATTGAGCTAACTGCGGGGTTTGTTGGTTCGCTTTCGTAAAAATTTACTTTTTGAACAGTTCAGAATGTGAACCAGTTCTTTCTAAGTATAAGTCGTCTGGTGTGATTCGGTAGATTAAGATCCAGTCGGGTTCAATGTGACAATCGCGATGGCCTTTCCAGTTTCCAGATAATTGATGGTCTTTATACTTTGGATCCAATGATTGACCTGCAACCAATTTTTCAATGACAGCCCTTAATTTTGAAAGATCCTTGTTTTGCTTGTTGACCCTTTTATAGTCTTTTTTGAATTGGGTTGTGTAATGGAGTTTCAAGTATCAAGCTCCTGAAACAACGCATCAACAGAGTCAACATTATGGAGATTTTTCCCATTTTCAGCGTCTTTAAGAGTTTTAGCTGTAACCTCATTAGGGATTTTTATTTCAAAAGGAATTCCATTATGTAACGTTATCTGTGAAAGATACATTGAAATGGCTTCTGACATTGATATATTTAATTTTTTCAGTATGATTTGAGCATTATTTTTTATCACCGGATCAACACGGGTTTGAATTATTGCTGTTTTTGCCATAGTTGTCTCCTATTTATGTAATGCATATGTATTTACATTATCATTACAATTAATATACGCTTTATTTAGAAAATATCAAGACAATTTTTTTGTCCCAATATCAATATTACGAGCGAACGAATAAGGATAGATTGTGTGAGCGTAGCGAACCACGATCTTATCCGGTTGTTGAACAAACCCGGCCTGGTCTGTATTGACTGTATAAGAAAATATATTTTTTTGAACAGGGGTGGGAAGCGCGCTTTCAAGAAGCGCACTTTTTTCAGGGCAAGCAGGTGCATTAACCTGTAAATAGGCTTTGAAAAACAACTATTCCATAAACGTTTTTGTCTCCTGTTTTGAATGAATTGCAAGCCTTTGCCGGCAAGAAAGAGTTATCCTGGTTTCCATGCAGCTTGACGAAATCCCAGAATAA
>Ga0222695_1000033_pt1 | contig 102075 bp, 101 predicted proteins | sample AntAcemetage1398_FD_179834 | JGI IMG/M metagenome (GOLD analysis project Ga0222695, IMG submission 179834) | Saline water microbial communities from Ace Lake, Antarctica - #1398 | ecosystem: Environmental > Aquatic > Non-marine Saline and Alkaline > Saline | place: Antarctica: Ace Lake...
AACAGCTTAATAAACTTTTGCTGGAAACCTAAGAATTAATTAAGATTTTCGTGACAAGCATTAAAACAGCTGAAAAGAAGAAAAAACAACCATTTGATCTCTATGGGGTTGGTTTTTATTCGACGTTCGATGTTGGATGTTTATCTTTTAAATAAGGTTCTTCAATAAAAATTAACGCTAAGAAAAGTCGGGGTATTTATATGAAAACCAACTGTTTTAACTTTGTATTCTATAATAAATACTAAAAAGTTACCCACAGATTTTGTTGACGAAGCCTTTTTTTAGACCCAAAAAACATTAAATCGATTCACAAAGACGGATATACCTTTTAAACTCAGAACGGTTTTTAATATTATCAGGCAGATAAAACAGATATTGAAGCGCTGCCGGACCGTTATGCTCAACAGCGGATGCGACAGACCTTAAAATCAGGACTTTTGGATTGAGCCGACTGTCTTTTAATGTTTGAAAAAATCCCTGTAAAGAAAGAAGATAATCAAAAAGTTCAATTGACAGGTCAACCCTGCCCTGGCTCATTTCTTTAATTGAAAGTCTGAGGACATATCTTTCGAAATCACCGGTATTAAGAGAAACCGAATTAACTGCATTCTGTGAAAGGATAACCGCTCTTTGCTCACTGTTCAACCCATAATCCTGAGGGTCTACATAGGCGCTAAATTCGGACGGTTCAACCGGATATTTATCATCGTTTCCATACCATCTTAGGAAAATCAAAAAGCCTTTTAGAAAACGTGAAAAAGTTTGTTCTGAGGAATGAACAAGTTTCGCTTTCACTCTGTCATCGCCCCAGAGTATTGTTCTGGACTTTAAATATGTATCCGGCAGACTTTCAGCAAATTTAAAAATATGACGGTACTTAATATGAACCGGACAGATTAAACCATGATTCCCCAGAACATATTTATCTAATGTTCTTTTATCCTGTTTTCTTTTTAATTTACTGCTGTTAAGAAAGCGTATATATGCAAAGATAAACTTCTCATCAATTTTAATAAGCGGATACTTTGACTTTTCATCATCCATAAAGTCCCGGCATCCTTTTAAAGCCGCTCTTGAGAATACTTTATGCAGATCACTTATCTTCCGGCTTTGAAGACGCTTGTATTTAGTACACCAATGACCGGGTTCTCTTTCAAGATTTAACTTATGAATATCTTTATCGCTAATCACATTGTCTTTAATTGATAAACAATAAGAGCAATATCTTACAAAATTTTTATCATTCAGTTCCGAAGCAGGTACACATCCATAGAACCTGCAGTTATGACAAGCCTCTCCGCTATTTTTAAAGTTATATACTTTCCCCATAAACTTTAAATATTTGAATGGTAGTTAAGTAGACATGTCAGAAATATAATTGAACGTATAAGATTTATTATTCTAAGAAGCTGTTTAAACCGGGTCGGTGTTTTTAATTTTCACGTGGATCCTGGAGTCCCTGAACACGTAACCCCTTACTTCTATCTATCTTAAACAGAAAAGTTCAGTCCGGTATGATAGCAGGCCTTCAGAAGAGAAATATTTAACGGGTAATCTTTTTTTACAAGTCTTAAAGGTAATTCCAGTTTTAAATAAAGATCTTTTAATTCATTTTCACTCATTTTGATCTGACCCGGGACAACAAGACGTTTACCCAGAAGCGATTTAAAGCTATTATCCGGGCCCATTATTTCTGTTATAAATCCAAACAGTTCAATGGCCGGTTTTGAATCAGCTTTATCAGACGACCCCTGGGACATCAAAAGTACAAATTTCTTATTCCATACCGTCCAGGGAGTATGAATCAGACCATCATCTTTTAACTGAACATTCACAAAGGAGCGGAAACGGTCCAGGACTTTTTTCAGATCGCCGGTTACATGGTGAAAATATACAGGAGAGGCGAAAACGATAGCATCCGCTGAAAGGATCTTTAAACTTAACTCTTTCCAGTCATCACCTCTTAGGGCGCATCTTTTAACGAGGTTACACCGGAGGCAGCCGCGGCAGTGCTTTATATTAAGGTCCTTTACCTGAACGATCTCAACCTCTGCACCGGCATTTTTTGCGCCGCGCAGCAGCTCATTCAGCATTATTGCTGAGTTACCCCTGTTTCTTGGACCACCGTTTATTGCGAGAACTTTCATATCAATCGATTATATGCTCATCCGGATATCCCATCGGTATACTGTCAGACTCTTCTTCCTCAGGCTTTTCTTCTTCTACCGGCGGATTTTCTGCCAGATATTTTGAAACGATAATACCGCACATGGGACATTCACCCAGACCTTCATGAGCTGTTATAAGAGAATCATTGTCAGACTGTGCTTCATAGCCACATTTTGGACAAACAGGCAATTTTTCAGGCGCCGTATCCTTTTCTTCAACCGTCTCACGTTCAAGTGAAAGCCCAGAGGTATCAACCTCTTCAATTTCAACCCGGCATACTGCGCCGGTATTTTCAATAGCATCCTTGTATTTCATAGCGAACTCATTATCAATATTTTTCTTTACGACCTGTCTATTCCCTGAAAAAAGTGTATTCACCTGTTCATCCGTTAACTTGAAAAGTTTTGCCATCTTACCTTTAACCGTATCCATATTAGCACCGGGGAATATTTCACCGTTTAAAACTATTCTGCAATTATTTTTATTCATTACACCACCTTTAAAACAATATTTAGAACAGCGTGTTTTGCAAAATAAAACCTTAAATTTATTTGCAAAGCTTCACTTTATCTATCACAACAGTTTTTCAATATCAACCATGAAAGTGACTATTATAATTAATAATATACTTACTTACTTATCAATTTGATGTAAAATTATAAGTTATGAAAAGATATCTAATAAAAGTTATTATTGTAATAACACTTTCCTTAATTGTAAAAAAATCAAATTCCGAAGATACAGGTAACCATTACCCCATAATTCTTGTCCATGGTTTCAAGTAACTGGGATAGAGCGATCGAACTCTATTATCAAATAAAAGGCGGTCCACTTCATACGGCAAAGAACATTCTGAAAAATACCGGCACACACAAAGTGTCCCGGAGAAATTCTACTCTGATCCACTGTATCTGGATTGGGACAGCGATCACCCCGTCCATCTTGTGGGTCACAGTATAGACGGCCAAACCATAAGGATGTTGGCAGCTTTGCTTGCGGAAAAGCGCCTGAATTTGAGGGCATTCTCCTTGACCCAAACGGCTGCCCCCCTTTCCAGCGAAAAGGATACATGAAAAGTATTACCACAATTGCAAGCCCTCATCTGGGCTCTTCACTTTTTGACCCGTTCCATGATTCTTTTATAGGTCTTGACAAATTATTCATGATAAGCACACTACAGGCCGACGATATTTTGTCTTCTGAACTCTACAATTTTAACCTTGAACAATGGGATGTTCCTGGTCTTTTCACTGATTTTAGGACTTTCTGTGCCCCCGGAAGGTTATCAGGGCACAAGACTCAGCTGGGAGGAGAACGACGGAGTGGTGAATACCGCTTCCATGATAGCCCCCACCATCGGCTGCGATGATACCTGTGTGGATTTTAATGAAGCCCCCCCCAAAGGCACCTGGAATTATATGGGTAAATATTATGTTGACCATACCTATATACTGGGTGAAAGCATGATTTTGCCATACGAGATAAACTTCCTGCAGGACTTTTATCTTAACCTTGCAAAACTCCTGGATAGCCTGTAAAGTTGTTCATAGAAACAAGGTGATTTATGATGTTTGTTCAGACTTAGTCATTGGCTTTAGAAATCTGCGGGCTAACAAATAGATATTAAGTGTGATATCAACTTGAACCCTGGAACCTTTAAATCCTCGAATCCTCGTCCGATTAAATATAGCTAAATGTTATAACTATAATAAAACGTAAAAATGCCTGCTAAAAACTTAAACATAAACATCCCTCTCTCAGAAAGAATGCGCCCGGGATCAATTGAAGATTTTGTGGGTCAGGACCACCTGCTTGGCAAAGGAAAAATATTAAAACATATTATTGAAGACAAAGAGTTTTATTCGATCATCCTCTGGGGCCCGCCTGGAACAGGAAAAACAACCCTCGCACACATCATTGCCTCCTCTTCTGACAGCTTCTTTATACCCTTAAGTGCAGTTACCTCAGGAATAAAAGATGTACGCCAGGTGATAAAAGAAGCTGTTGAAAACAAAGCTGAAACAGGGAAGCAGACACTGCTTTTCATTGATGAGATCCACCGGTTTAACAAGGCGCAACAGGATGCGTTTCTCCCTCATGTGGAAAAAGGAGATATTGTTCTTATCGGAGCGACAACTGAAAACCCCTCTTTTGAGGTTATTTCACCGCTTTTATCCAGGACAAAAGTCTTGGTATTAAACTCCCTGACACATGACCAGATAAAATCAATTCTTAAAAGAGCGCTTAAAGATCAGGATAAGGGGCTCGGCAGTATTAAAACTGAGATATCTGACAGTGTACTGGAACACATCATAAATTTCTGTCAGGGAGATGCCCGAATTTCTCTTAACACCCTTGAACTTGCGGTTATGCTGGCAGCGCCCCTTAAAAGCGGTACTAGAAAAATAACCAAAGAAATCGTTGAAGAAGCACTGCAAAAGAAACTGCTGCTTTATGATAAAAACGGGGAAGAACACTATAATATCATTTCTGCTCTTCACAAAAGCTTAAGGGGAAGCGATGCCAACGCATCACTTTACTGGCTGGCACGGATGCTCGAAGCAGGTGAAGACCCTTTATATATTGCCAGACGATTAATACGGTTTGCAAGTGAAGACATCGGAAATGCAGACCCAAATGCCCTTCAGATCACATTGAACGCTAAAGAAGCCTATCATTTTATCGGCCTTCCCGAAGGCAAACTGGCGCTTGCACAGGCAGTTATCTACCTTGCAACCGCACCCAAAAGCAATTCCGTTTATACGGCTTATGCAGCCGTAACCCAGACGGTTAAGCAGACCGGCGCACTGCCGGTACCTCATCATATCAGAAACGCACCCACCCGATTGATGAAGGACCTGGGCTATGGCAAGGGATATAAATATGCCCATGACTATTCAGATGCGATTATTGACCAGGATTGCCTGCCGGATGAGATCAATGACCGAAAATTTTATACGCCCTCAAAAAGAGGCTTTGAAAAGATCATTAAAGAACGTATGGATTACGTTGAAAAATTAAAAAGGGACAAAAAAAAGAGTGGCCAATAGACCACTCTCGATATTCTGCTTTATCTATATTATAAACAGACAATAACTTTTTACGGTGTCGTCAAGCCTAGGGTGTCCAGCGCTGATAAACCCTGAACCCCTCTTTCCTGAAATCCGCATTCGCAACAGTAACCATTTCCGGAGTGATTTCAGTCAGAGTAAAATCATCTTTCACTCCCTGACGGTAGAGTTTTAACCTTTCCTCACGCTGTTCAGGGGTCGCATCTTTGGGTACCCGTGCACCAAATTCATAGGGAAGAAGATCCACCATTATTTTTTCATAGATCGGGTCATCTCCTTTGATCAGTCTTGCTTTTCCCTTTATCTGGACACAAAGGAAACCGGCAAAGGTAGCACTGTCAAACTCTTTATGGTAATTCATGCTGACTTTAGGATTTGCTGCAATATGCCTGAGTTTTTCGGTTCCGTTTTCATGAAATCCGTAAAGTTTTTTGGTTTTTGGATCAAGCGTCCATTCACAGGTTGTTGTCAGCGGAACGTTGTTAAGACAGGTTCCCAGAATATAAGTCTTGGAATTATTCTTAAGACCGCCAATTGCTTTTTCGATTTCAGCCCAGATCCGCTCCTTTTTCATAACACCTTCATTTTTGGAGTATCCGGGTGAATCGTCATAAAGATAGACCTGTGTTGCGGTTGTTTTTGCATCATACTTTATCTCATGACAGTCATTACAGGATAAACCGGGCTCGACTTCAGGATGCCCGCTCCCGACTTCTGCAGAAGAATCTATCGTCTCGCCTTTTTGAGCTACCTCTATCTCCGCAACCGCAGTTTCGGCTTCTTTTGAAGATACAGTCTCAGTTTTCTCTACAGGGACTGACTCTACTTTCACTGCGGTATCAGCTGTAGATTTAGACTTATCCGGAGCCTTTGTGTCTGTACAGGCAAACATAACAACAGCACATACAAGTAAAACTAAAATATTTTTACTTTTGTTCATTTTATACCCCTTAAATATTAATATTCATATTTTATTAGTGTGCTAACAATTATAAAAGTTAAGCGCTTCCCTGTCAAATAATTAATTTTTAGTCTGTAAAAACCGGATAAAAAAATTAATAAACAGAGCGACTGTAAGCAGAATAAATCCAAGAGCCAGGCCGACACTAAATTCACCTTTACTTGTCTCCAGTGCAATTGCTGTGGGGATGTTCCGGGTCACCCCCCTGATATTTCCGCCGAGCATCATGGATGCGCCCACCTCACCGATCACCCGGCCAAAACCCGCGGCAATTGCGGCGATAACAGCAAACCTGGATTCAAGTGCAACAGCCACGGCAGACTGTAAACCACTGGCCCCAAGAGATACCGCCGTTTTTCTTATTCTTGGATCAACCCCCTGGGATGCAGAAATGGTAAGAGCAATAATAATAGGTGTGGCAAGAATAAACTGACCGATGATCATCGCTGAAGGCGTAAAAAGAAGATCAAAGGTTCCAAAGGGCCCCTTGTTCGATATCAATGAATAAACCATCAGACCGACAACAACCGTCGGAAAAGCCATTAAGGTATTAAACACTGTAATGACTGTCCCTTTTCCCTTAAAGGCATTCATTCCTATTAAAAAACCAAGCGGAACACCAATTAAAGAAGCCAGAAGTATGGCTATGGTTGATATCTTAATTGATATAAATGTAATGGAAAAAACCTCACTATCAAGTGAGAAAATAAGTTTTAGCGCATTAATAAAACCATCTAAAAGATACTCCATACCTACACCTTGCTAATAAGAGTTTCCGAAACCTCTCTTTCATAATCAACATCGGAACCTGAAAAAACCCTGCTTAATATTTTTGCAGCAGCAGGAATTGCGAAATCTTCGTAATATTTCCTAGCTAATTTTGATTTGCCAATTGAAGTGGTATCAGACAGACAACACTTATTCATCACACAACTAAAATTAAATTCATCATCAAGTAAATTTTTTATATTTAAATTTCTTAAAACAAGATCAGCTTCATCACCTGTTAGGGTTCCATCCCAGAGATCGATTCCAAATCCCTTCATCAAAAGGGAGCAACTGTTAAGATTTTGATGTACTTTAAAAGCATCAACTTCATTATTATTAAATATAATTTCACCGGATATCATAATTTTGGCATTGATCTTTTTGCATAACGGAACTCTGATGGCAAGCGAATAAATCCGGCAGCCAAGACAGGGGTTATAAAAGCCAAACCTCTTTTTTATCTCTGCGGCATGGGAGGTGTTTAATGCTCGGAAAAATGAGGGTGCTCCCACCAGCACAGGATCCAACACATAAATTTTAAGTTTTTTCTCCATGACGGTCTTTACCTGTTTTAAATATTTTCCAAAAGCCGGCCAGTCACCGTACTCAATACCGGCATAGGACAAAACAGGCAAAAACGCATCCACCCTTTTGGTTGAAAGAACCTTTAATGCAGATAAAACATGATTCGGGTTCCTAATATCGCCGACCGCGACCAAAGGTATCTGTTTGATCTCATCAATTTTTTCCGCAGAAAGCTGTTCTTCCGGGATAGTACCGAAAATCTCACTTTTCTCAGCTAAAATCTTTAAGTCTTTCTTTTTACCAAACATCAAACATCCGCTATAATCTTATTTCAGGAAAAGCAATTACATCTTCAATTTTATTTTTATTAAGCAAAAGCATCACCAGACGATCAATTCCAAGAGCGATACCGCCGGATTCCGGAATACCCCTATTTACAGCATCCATAAAACCGCCATCTATATCATACTTTTCTTTGCCAAGCTCTTCCCTTCGCTTTAAAGCCTTTTTAAAATAGTTCTCATGACCGGCCACGCCGGTCAGCTCGGAATAAGCGTTGGCTATTTCAACACCCTGCATATAAAGTTCAAACCGTTCACAAACCCGCCCGTTGTCTTTTATTTTTGATAATGCAGAAAGCGGTGCCGGAAAATCCATTACAAAAACGGCATTGGCTGTTTTTAAGTACGGATCGACCTTTTCTGCCCAGTCACGAAAATATCTGTCCTCATCCCACTTAGTTGATGGCTGCCAGCCTGCAGCTTTCTCATACAGTTCATCAACAGTTATTCTTTTAAAAGGCGTATTAATCTTTTTTTTATCTAAACCATCAGCATCAAAGACAAAAGCTATCAGCGCCTCGGTTTCCAGCATAATATCCTTATAGTCAGAGCCTGTCCGGTACCATTCAAGTATGGTAAATTCATGATTATGCAGATCTCCGGACTCTTCTGAACGAAAAGCACGGGCTATTTGATAAATATTATCAATTCCAACGGAAAGAAGACGTTTCATGTGAAGTTCAGGAGAAGTCGAAAGATAGTACGCCTCTCCTGAAGAAATGGGTTCGATATATGGATCGATTCCGGGACATTTCACCATTACTGGCGTTTCTACTTCAAGATAGTCCCTTGCATTAAAAAAATTTCTTATTTTGCTTAAAATTTTATGACGGGACTTTAGTACTTGAGAAAAATCAGGCGGAAAAACATTTTTTGAGGAAAAACCGCTCCTCATTTTTTAACTCTTTCAACATAAGCGCCGGTTCGGGTGTCAACAACGATCCATTCTCCTTCATTTACAAAAAGCGGAATATTTAATACATGACCGGTTGATAAAGTTGCCGGTTTTGTTGCACCCGTTACCGTATCGCCTTTAACTGCAGGATCAGTTTCAGTTATCTCAAGCTCTACAAAATTCGGGGTTTCAAGACCGATAGGTCTTGAATTGAAAAAAAGAGCTTCAACTGTCATATTATCAACAAGGAAATTTTTAGCATCCCCCACCTGATCTTCAGTAAGCTCATACTGTTCATAGGTATTATTATCCATAAAAGTATATGTGCTGCCCTGACAATACAGAAACTGCATTTCTACTTCATCAACAATCGCCTCATCCCCTATCTTCTCACCGGATTTATAGGTCTTGTCCATTGCATTACCGGTAATCATGTTCCTAAGTCTTGTGCGGGTAAACGCCTGTCCTTTCCCGGGTTTTACAAACTGAAAATCAACAACGATCCACGGATCGCCGTCCATTAGTATTTTCAGATTTTTTCGTATTGCAGTTGTATCCAGCATCCCTTCACTCCTTAACTTTAATAATATTTATATTTAATTGTGTTTAAAATGACCGTTTTTTAAAAAGAAACACACTAAGAAACCAGAAAAGAAGAGTATAAACAATCATATTAGCACTGAGAGAGATAATATCATAATTTTTCTCGGACATATCTATAAAAGATGCACTGATGAACTGTAAATCACCAAATTTAGGCAGAAAGTTATATATTAACTCAACCTTCTCCGACGGTACCCATACCAGCTTTATTTTATCAAAATGAAAAGGAAGAGAAAGCCACAGGGTCAGCAAATATATAAACATACTGACCAGAGGGGTAACAATTCTAGGCATAAAAAACGATAAAGCCACAGTCATCAGACAGTAAAGTATTAAGGTAGGCAGCATAATTAAAAAACTAAACAGAATATTCGGGTTAAACTGTTCCATTTCAACATAAAACAAAAACAGGAAAACACCGGCCAGCAAAAATAAATTAAATGCGGAAATCAAAAGTATAGACAGTATCTTACCCGCAACAAACTGAGACCTTGATACAGGTCGGCTAAGGGTCATGGCAACGGTGCCCTCTTCTTCTTCCTTTGTTAAAAGATTTGCTGACAATAAACCGCACAGCATGACACTCCAGAAAATAATACCATGAAATCCGGCTTCCATTGCAATATTCTGCTGAGTATTCAAGTCTATAAGCATACTTTTATTTGTTGCCATTTTCGGGGTACAGCTCTTTCCCAGAAATATAAAAAAGATAGCCATTATCAGGATAAAATAAAAGACCCGGTAACGCAGACACTCTTTAAATCCAACTTTTGCAATTGCCCATATTTTCATTGACTATCTCCATTTTTTACCAGACGATAAAATATTTCTTCAAGTGATTCACCCATCCGGGAAAAGGACATGACCTTACCGCCCTTTTGGTCTATAATACGGTGAACGGTCAGGGCCTCATTATGATCTTTTAAATACACTTTCAGATAATTTCCTTCATTGGTCATATTTTTAGTTGAAAGAGAATTTATCTCCCGTTCCATATCATCATTAAATCCCTCTACAACTAATTCAAGATGTGTATTTTTGCCGGAAATATCAGAGGTGCTTCCGGTCTGCACGATTTTGCCATTGTTTAAGATCGCGATGGTATCACATGTCCTTTCGATCTCAGACAATAAATGGGAATTTAGAAAAACTGTTGTACCCTGATTTTTCATATCTAATAGAACCGATCTTAACTCCTTGATACCAACAGGATCAAGACCGGATGTGGGCTCATCCAAAAGCAAAAGTTCAGGACGCCCGAGCAGAGCCTGAGCAATTCCGGCCTTCTGTGTCATGCCTTTCGAAAGTGTTCCCATTCTCCTTTTTCTTTCATCAAAAAAACCTACTGTTCTCAGCGCAGTCTCAACTTCAGATTTAATCTTTTTAGTTGGTATTTCAAATAGTTCTGCATGAAACCTAATAAATTCCTCAACCGTTAAGAACTTATAGATCCTCATATTTTCTGAAAGAAAACCGATATTTCTCCTGGTGGTATGAAGATTAACCGATTTTCCAAAAATGTGAGCACTGCCATAATTAGGCTTAACAAGATTTAAAAGTATCTTAACAAAGGTGCTCTTACCGGCACCATTGGGGCCGAGAAAACCAAATATTTCGCCCTTATTTACTTTTAGGCTCAGGCTGTCCAGTGCCTTTATTCTGCCATAATTTTTTACAATATTTTCAGCTTCAATTGCATACGACATAGTTATATTCTCTATTAGGTAATTTTTACAAACACATGTTATAGCATGATAATCTCATAAAAACCAGAAACTCCTAAAATTATAAATAGAATAAGTGAAACGCCATTTAAGATTTTATGGTATTTTAAGATCTTTTCATTTTTCTGATTATTTTTCAGCAGGATAAAACCTGTTGTTGCCCCCATTGCAAAGATCAACATCATGGCCATTGCCAGATATTCATGAAACATCATATCTAAAATATAGTTTTCTTTTACCGCCCATTTTGAAATAATGATTCCGATACCGGCACCCATAAAAGTTGAGAAATAATACAAAAGGCCGCAATTAAGATGAATCACCCTGTTGAATCCCCGTCTGGTAATTCCTGTTATGAAATTAAAAATTCCGAAAAAAAATGAGAACGACTGTCCCGCCGGATGGATATAAAGAAATTGTTTCATATTTTAACCCCTCTATTAAGAATTCACCCGATATATATACTTCAAAGTAGTCAAATTACCATTAATTGTCAATTAAGAATAAATGAATATGAAGCTATAAAGGCTTAAAATATACGTGCACATGGCTGCCATGACAAAAGATCCTTCTGACAGGATAAATTCCTCTCTGTAATATGAAAAAATACATTAATAATTATTCTTAGCCTATTGAAGACATCCGCTCTTCGCGGAAGGCGGGAATTTTATTTTATGCTGGAAAGCTGCGCTAAATACTGAATGATAAAATGATAATATTTTTCCTTGAAAATTTATTAAAATAATGAATTAATATGTTTTGTATTATATTTATATTAATCTATATTGCTAAAATAACTAATATAATAGGATTAGAGCAAAACGCAACCAACTAACCCTGCAGCATCCAACAGACTGACATCAATGATAACACAAAACGATACAAAAAATCCCGGCTATATAAAGCACCGTGCACGTTTAAAAGAACGTTTTATGCTAAATGGAATAAAAGGCAGCAAAGACTATGAGGTTCTTGAGCTTATTCTTGGTTTTTCTATTGCCCGTAAAGACGTTAAACCTCTGGCTAAAAACCTTATAAAAAAATTCAAAACACTTCAGGGAGTACTTGATGCCCCGATAAATGAGATCAAAGAAGTTAATGGCATTGGAGAGCATTCTGCAATACTGATTAAATTAATAAAAGAATCCTCTGATCATTATCTCAAACAAAAAACCATTCAGACGGATGTTATCTCTTCCCCGTCTGCGCTGTTAAAATATCTTAAATCGTCCATGGCTTACTTAAAAAATGAACATTTCCGGGTCCTTTACTTAAATTCAAAAAATGAAATCATAAACGATGAGACAGTTCAGGAAGGAACTGTCGATGAAACACCGGTATATCCGAGGAAAATACTTGCAAAAGCACTTGAAGCCAACGCTGTTTCCCTTATTTTTGTTCACAACCATCCAAGCGGACATCCTGCACCCTCACATCATGACCGGAAACTCACCAACACCCTGATCGATGCTTCTCAAACGTTCGGAATAAAAGTACATGACCACATCATCATCGGAAAAACCGGCTATTTCAGTTTTAAAGAGGAAGGCCTGATATAACTGCCCAAAATCAGCTTTTGGCTCAGTAAACACACGGTTCCATAGAACCCTTCATGAATTAGTTCTAAAAGGGTGTGCTTTTGTTTTTCAAATCCCAGTCAACGCAGCCGAGTGGTCTCGGCTTGCCGGGATCAAAGTTGAGGGCGGCCTTTCTTTTGCTTCGTTTGAGTCAATGATAAACATTGACTCAAATGAAGGACAAAAGTTAAGTATTTATTTATGTCATAGACTGCAAAATCTAATAATAAAGAATAAAATGCCATGAAAAGATTCGCTTCAATTGATATCGGCACACAAACCATACGGCTGCTTATAGCTGACTGTGACGAATCCAGCAGTATGGTCCCATTATTCAGAGACCGACAGATCATTCGCCTTGGAGAAGGAATGAGCAGTAACAACGGTCTTGGAGCAGAACCGGTAAACCGGGCCGTTAAATGCATTTCCTCATTTAAAAGAACCTGTGATCAATATGATGTCGAAAAAATATTTGCGTCATCTACTGCCTGTGTAAGGGAAGCTTCAAACTCAAATGATTTTATCAGCAGTGTATTTAAGGAAACAGGGATAACACCTGTTGTTTTATCCGGAGAAGATGAAGCCCTTCTCTCACTTAAAGGCGTGCAGTCAGTCACCCGGTCCTTTAATACTTCACTCGTCATAGATATCGGCGGCGGAAGCACAGAACTTATTCTAACAGACAAGGGGGAAAGCACCTTATCTGAAAGTATTAAACTTGGTGTTGTGAGCCTTGCAGAAAAATTCCTGAAAAACGACCCTCCCCTCTCAAGAGAAACTGACAATATTATCAAAATCATTAACAGCAAATTAATCTCCGGCAGCAAGATCATTAATGAATCCGCAAATAAAAAGATCCATCAAAAATTCATAGGCACTGCGGGAACAGTAACAACTCTTGCTGCTATGGACTTAAAAATGACCGATTATGACCCTGAACGTATCAATGGGCACACTTTAACAAAAGGGAAAATAAGAACCCTGTTGGATAAAATGGTTAGATTGTCATCAGCTGAGCGGAGTTTAATTACCGGTCTTGAAAAAGGCAGAGAAGTTGTAATCATCCCCGGCACATTAATTCTCTTAGCAATTTTAGAGTTTACGGACTGTGAACAGCTGATCGTAAGTGATTCCGGCTTACTGGAGGGAATACTACTGGATAATATCTAAGGTGTTTTTAAACATCCGCATCACAACCGCTTGACATAAGCCTTTATTTTGTATAAATTAAATAGTTAATAAATCGGCATTTTTTATAGGAAAAATATCATGAACAATGAAAAAATAGCATCAAGTCTGACTTTTGATGATGTACTGCTGATTCCCCAGAAGTCAGAAGTACTTCCAAAAGACATTGATGTCACAACACTTCTTACAAACAACATTAAACTGCACATACCGCTGGTAAGTGCGGCAATGGATACGGTTACGGAATCACAGACTGCCATCACAATGGCGAGAGAAGGCGGAATCGGTATTATTCACAAAAACATGTCTGTTAAAGAACAGGCAATTGAAGTTGTAAAGGTGAAAAAATCTGAAAGCGGGATGGTTGTAAACCCGATAACGGTCAATCCCGACCAGAAAATACATGAAGCACTTAAAATAATGTCACAGCACCAGATTTCGGGGTTCCCGGTAGTGAAAGAGGGAAAACTTGTCGGTATACTGACAAACCGTGATTTAAGGTTTGAAACTGATTTTGATAAAGACATCTCTGAGGTAATGACCAAAGAAAATCTGATCACCGTATCTCCGGATACCACCCTTGAAAAGGCCCGTAAGATACTTCATAAAAACCGGATTGAAAAGCTTCTGGTCATTGATGACCACAACAACCTGACCGGCCTGATCACGGTTAAGGATATTGAAAAAGCAGATAAGTTCCCGAATGCCTGTAAAGACAGCCGCGGCAGCCTTCGCGTCGGTGCCGCGATCGGCGTCGGTGATGACAGGGAAGCGCGCACCCAGGCAGTTATAGATGCGGGTGTAGACGTCATTATCATTGATACCGCACATGCCCATACCAAAATAGTAATAGATGCAGTAAAGGACACAAAGAGAAACTTTCCGAGCTGTGAACTGATAGCAGGAAACCTCGCAACGCCTGAGGCTGCTGAAGAGCTCATAAAATCCGGCTGTGATGCCATTAAGGTGGGTATCGGTCCCGGATCGATATGCACCACAAGAATTGTTGCGGGTGTTGGCATACCTCAAATAACAGCTATCATGGAATGTAGCCAAATTGCTAAAAAACACGGCATCCCCATTATTGCTGACGGCGGTGTTAAATACTCGGGAGACATTGCTAAAGCGATCGCTGCCGGAGCCCATTCTGTTATGCTGGGCAACCTGTTTGCAGGAACCGATGAAAGTCCGGGAGAAACAATCATCTTTCAGGGGAGAACATATAAAGTCTATAGGGGGATGGGCTCATCTGAAGCAATGAAACAAGGCAGCAAAGACCGTTATTTCCAATCAGATACGGTAGAAGATTCAAAGCTTGTCCCGGAAGGTATCGAAGGAAGAATTCCCTACCGAGGAAGCCTGTCTGCAAACATATACCAGCTGATCGGCGGACTGCGCTCAGGAATGGGATATGTCGGATGTGCCACGATAAAGGAACTCCGTGAAAAAGCCAGATTCATAAAGATCACAAGCTCCGGACTTAAAGAGAGCCATGTCCATAACATAATAATCACCAAAGAAGCTGCTAACTACCAGGTAGAATAACATAACATGCAGACTGATTTCGAAAAGATCATCATTTTGGACTTTGGCTCACAGTATACTCAGCTGATCGCACGCAGAGTAAGAGAGAGCAATGTCTATTCTGAAATACACCCGTTTAATATTCCACTGTCTGATTTAAAAGATCTTAAACCTGATGGAATTATACTTTCAGGAGGACCATCAAGTGTTTACGATGATGGCGCCCCCCTTATATCACCTGAAATATTTGGCCTTGGAATTCCCGTACTTGGGATCTGTTATGGAATGCAGCTGACCTGCCACCTTCACAAAGGAAATGTGCAATCCCACGCAAAAAGGGAGTATGGTAAGGCAGAGATTAAAATTGATATAAATGATGACCTGCTAAACGGCTTCCAGGTTAATGACAGGATACAGGTATGGATGAGTCATGGCGACAGAATCGAAGCCCTGCCGGACGGTTTTGAGACCATTGCCCATACAGAAAACTCACCTTATGCGGCAATGAGAAATAAACAAAAAAAGATATATGGCGTACAGTTTCATCCGGAAGTGGTACACACCCCCCGGGGAAAAGAGATCCTTAATAATTTCATTTTTAGGATCTGTAAATGCTCACCATCATGGAACATGAAATCATTTATCACCCGATCAATTGATGATATCAAAAATACAGTGGGTGACAAAAAGGTGATTTGCGGCTGCAGCGGCGGCGTAGATTCCACCGTGGCCGCAGTTTTGATCCATAAGGCGATCGGTAAACAGCTCACCGGTATTTTTGTTGACAACGGCGTATTAAGAAAAGATGAATTTAGAAAAGTATCAGATTTTTTAACCGATCTATTTGACCTTAACCTGGTTACCGTCGATTCTTCAAAGAGATTTCTGGACAGGCTAAAAGATATCAGCGACCCGGAAAAGAAAAGAAAGATCATCGGAAATGAATTCATAAGTGTGTTTGATGAAGAAGCGGCCAAACTCGGCAAAATAGATTTTTTAGCACAGGGCACCTTATATCCCGATGTCATTGAAAGCGTTTCCTTTAAAGGCCCGTCCGCTACAATCAAGAGTCACCATAATGTCGGCGGTCTTCCTGAAAAGATGGACATGCGGCTTATTGAACCTTTTAGAGAACTTTTTAAAGATGAAGTCAGAGAACTGGGCAGAGAGCTCGGTATACCAGAGGAATTCATCATTCGACAGCCCTTCCCAGGCCCCGGACTTGCCATTAGAATTATAGGGCCGGTAAATGAGACGGACCTAATCCTGCTTCGCGAAGCTGACGCCATTATACTGGAAGAAATAAAAAATTCGGGCCTCTATGAAAAGATATGGCAGACCTTTGCAGTACTTTTGCCCATTAAAACTGTTGGGGTAATGGGTGATGAACGCACCTATGAAAAAGTTATTGTTCTGCGGGCCGTTGAAAGCAAAGACGGGATGACTGCAGACTGGGTTCACCTGCCTTATGATCTCTTGGGTAAGATATCTAATAGAATTATAAATGAAGTTAAAGGCGTTAACCGCGTCGTTTATGATATTTCATCAAAACCTCCCGGTACCATTGAGTGGGAATAGGCACTTTAAAGTACTTAAAGTACTTGAAGTTATTTACTTCTTCAGACACTTCAAGCACTTCGGATCTTCAAGTACTTTAGGCTCTTTTGTTACTCCTAAAACTCCATATTTCTGCCAAAACAGACGCCGTAATAACACACCAGGTTGCAAAAATAGCGGGAACTATCGCGGTCTCATCCGTAAAAAGCGTTAATGCCAGAAGTGCGCCAAGACCGGCATTCTGCATCCCGACTTCAATGGCAAGGGTCCTTCTTCTTCTTTCATCAAACCGGTACAATGCCCCGGCAAAATAACCTAAAACCAGCCCGGATAAGTTCAGCATAAAAACAGCAATAAAAACCACCAGCGAGACTTTCAAAAGACTTTCCCGGTTTGCGGCAACAACAACAGCACAGATGAGTGCTATAAATACAGTTGAAAAGGCCGGAAAAATATAACTTATCTTATCAATTTTTTTCCTATAAAAACGTCTCAAAAGAAAACCCAGAAACAAAGGAAGGATGACTATCTTTATGATTAATAAAAACATCTTTAAAAAAGGCACATCAATAATGGTGTGCGCATATAAATAGGTTAAAACAGGCGTCAGAACAGGTGCAAGAAGGGTCGCTGTACTTGTAATGGCAATAGAATAGGCGACATCTGTTTTAGCCAGATAAGCAATGACATTGCTTGCCATTGCCCCGGGAACACATCCGGCAAGAATCAGTCCAAGCTTTAAAGGAACAGAAAGATCAAGCAGGTTTCCTATAACAAAAGCAAGTGATGGCATGATTAAAAACTGAGCAAATATTCCCAAAAAAACAGTATGCGGTTTTTTTAAAATTGGAATAAATTCAGAAAAATTGAGAACAGCACCTATTCCTATCATGGTGAAAAAAAACATCCACTCAATATACGGCTTAAAAAATGTCACCGGGTCCGGGGAAAAAAACCCGATAATCCCAAACAAAACCACCCAGACCGGCATTAATCGTGAAAACAGTTCAAATACGTTTTTCATCATAAATTTAATATCGGTTTATCTTCTCTCTAATTGCCTGAGTTAGAAAGAAAGAAAAAGAATTAATATTTCACCCGATCAGGCTAGTTAATGCTCCAATTCGGCTGTGGTGAAGTTTATGTTTTTCACTTGAGACCTCGAATCCTTTTATAATAACAGCTTCTTCATTCATTAGATCCGAACTATGTAAATAACAGATATTATTGAATAAAGATAATAACATTAAGAAGAAAATCAAACAAATTTTTTACCTGAAATAAATAATATGCTTGAAAAGATCAGTATATTATGATACATGTATTTATTCAGTATCTTCGGTTCAGTTACGTCCCCATCGTCTAGCCTGGCCTAGGACACCAGCCTTTCACGCTGGCGACCGGGGTTCAAATCCCCGTGGGGACGCCAATATATAAAAAAGGACTGTTATAAATTAACAGTCCTTTTTTTATTATTTACCCTAGAGTTAAAATGTCTTCCTGTTTCATCCCGCTTTCTGCGGAACGGTAAGATCATTAAATCATTGCTAAAGAAATTTGAAGCATTTTCAGTCAGTTATTAATCTTCTTCACTACATTCATTCTTAATTTATTTAAATATCAAATGTCCTTTCCTGCAACAGCTAAAATTATTTATTTTGCTGCCATTCTCTCCTGAGCCAAAACCGAGTCGATAGACTGGTAAAGAGCATCAATCACATAATGCTGATATTTTCCCACCGGCACCCCATTGTAAATAACTTTGGTTTTACCCTGTGTCAGTGTTTGTGTGTAGGGAACCGACCAGTCCGGATAATCTATCTCATCATAAACATCATAATCATCAAAACCATGAAAGTTTTTCAAGGCGTGATGAAAAAGCGTATCCGAGTTTTCTGACCAGAACTCAATTGGTAGACCAATAACATAGTCATATCCATCATTAATAGCGTCCCAGTAGGCTTCATTTGTGGAAAGATACTTATTCTCTTTGTCCCAGACAGGACCGGCAAATTCATCCTGGCAAAGAACCGTATCAGCTCTTCCAAACTTATATGATTTCAAGAGTGTTTTAATCTCTTCATGCAGCACATCACGATAAGCAGGCGCTAACTTTAGCCAGGATTCCCAGGGAAAATGATCCCAGGGCATTCCATGAACGGTAACCGCTACCTTTACATCAGACCCTTCAGGCAGGGTATCCAGCCGGTCTTTCAGCATTTCCAGAAAAGCCTGCCGCATGGGCTGGAATTGACCCATCGGCGGAGCCATAATAACTTTAATTTTTTTACCTGGATGTGCGTGTTCCCATTCCTCAATATATTCTATACTGTGATAAAATGAGGAATTAAACTCTTCAAAATGAGAATAAATAGGCATGGGTGCGCCCAGAACGATTGTATCACAGCCCGCATCCAGCATTTCCCAGAGCTTGTTTTTCATATCATCATATAAAACACTGCATTCAGCACGAACCTCAACATCTTTATATTTTTCTTTAATCTTGTTAAATGCTGCATCTATTACTTCAAAAGTTCCTTTCCAATGCGGAATTTTTTTCTGTTTGATCCCTTTGTCGTAATACCAGACATGGGCTTTCACCAGGGTTTTGTCCGTCAGGGTGGGATAGCCTGCTTTTCGCCCTTTATAAAGAAAGTATCCATGGTCCAGATGAATCCGTTTTGAAGGCGGCGCCCAGACTATTTCACCGTTTTTATATTTATCAATATAAGGTACCCCGTCTTTATCCTTTAAACTGCCGGTTTCATCCACCAGCTGAGTCGGTGTAAATTCCTCATGCTCATGAAACTTTACCGGATCAAGCAGCGCTACGCCCTTATCCATATAGGCGAAAAGCCTGAAAGGCCATGGAATAATATTATCAAAAATTTTAAAAGTAATATTATAAAAGAATTCCCTTCCCTTTCCTTCGTATATTTCAGGGACCACCAGTCCGGGTACAAAAATACCAACCTTACCCACCGGAACCGTATCCTGAGTTTTATAATGAGTTTCAAAATAGTCCGGCATTAATCTGCGGTTTTTGTATTTACTCATTCCCCAAAATCCGGCAACAATAATAACAGGCACCATAATTAAAATAATCAAAAGCTTTCGCATTCCATTCTCCTTTTCCAATTGCAATCTATTTTATTTCAAGATCAGTATCTGTCAGCATCCAGGTCGGCAGATCGTCTGCTTTAAACAGCCACTCCGGCGCATTTTCTGCCTGGTAATTAAAAATATTTGAAGCAATCTTTTGGATCTCATCATCGGTCTTGTCTTTTGTGGTAATATGAACATGCCCAAGAATTTTTGCTCCGGATTTCTTCAAAACTTTCAATGACTTTTCACGCCATTTCCTGACTTTGTTTCGAGCCCGGCGCTTCAAATAAGGGGCATGATCATCATATGAATCATAGCGCTTGATATCCAGCTCTGAAGTAGTTACCATAAACAGCATATTGTCTTTAAGAGTGTTCTTATTCATCAAGGTTTGGAGGGGTGTTTCCATCTTCCATTTTTTAACAGCGGACACAATAACCACCAGTGGGTATGATGCTAAATCAGGATGAATGGGATCAATCGGAATATCTCTGTTAAACAAGCCATCAAACTTAATTGATATCCATCCGGTAATCCCTGAATGTTTCCTTAGGTCTTTGATCTCCAAAAGCGTTCCATCAAGCGACTCACTCACAGCCTGAGCTGCTATTTTACTTTTCGCCTTAGTTGTATGTATCACCAGAATCCCCTCACGGGCAAAAACACCGGGTACCAGGATCATCGTAAAGGAAATAATAATATAGATCATGAGCAATATCCTTAACATATACTGCCCTTTTGAATCCTTTTTTTTCTGATAGTATTTCATATGATTCTCCATGAATAATCTTTTTAAATAATATTAAATTTAATCAAGCTATAATTTAATCATGCCGAAAAATTATTAAACAATAAAAATAACGGTAATTTAAAATTAATTCCTGTCCTTAATAAACTTAATATCAAACGCACCAAAAGTTTTAATTTTAATTATTTCATATCCATTGACCAGCATTGCATAACGAATGAATCGGTATCTTGCGGCCCGTTCCAGAATATCCTGCGAAAGTTTTTTATTTACAACATATATATCGTCTTCATTGTGTATAAGCGCTCTTTTCAGTTCATCCTTTGTTGAGACCTCAAACATTAGAAGATCCTCCTTTTAAGAGAAAGTTATCCTTAATTATTTACACACTTTTATCACTGCACCGGAGCGCACATCTTAAGATCAACGTTTAACTGTAAATCAGCAAAGTGATCCAGCGTTTCTTCAATAATCTGTTTTCGGGTGACATTTTTTGTTTCAACATGATAATGCTTAATAATATCAGCACCTGAATCTGTAGCTAATAAACGCATACCTTTACTGCTTTTCCGAAGATAATCCCTGAGAAATCTTTTGATGAAGGGTGCATCATCTTCAAAGTTATCATATTTTTTTATGTCTATATTTGCCGTGGTGAATACCACAAGTTTTTTGTTCTTAAGGCTGTTATCCTTAAGAAAGGTGCTGATAGGCGCACTCAGCTTCCAGTTCCAGATTGGACTGACTAAAATAATCAGAGAATATTCGGACAGAGCAGGAAGCTTAGGCTCGATTTCTGTAAAACGGCTAAACATATTATCAAATGCCGCACTCATAAATCCCAATGTCCCTGACCTATCCTTTAAATCCTTTATCTCTAGAATATCAGCACAAAAATTGTTTTTGATTACATCAGCTACAACTTTACTCTTGCCTGTTCGTGAATAATATACAATCAGGGCTTCATCATTTAAGGTTTCTGCTGCAAAAGAACTAAAAGGCAATAAAATTAAAAAACATAATATAATAATATTCAGTTTACTTTTAAAAAGTAATTTAAATCCTTTAAGATATTGAGAATTTTCCATTGTATGCACCTCCATATTTAAGTTTGATTAGCTCCAGACATAAAACGTAATAACGTTAAAAGATTACGCCATGTCATGAGGCTCCTGAACTGATCAGGTCAAGCTCATAATAGAAGTCTTGACGAAATTTGGATTAAGTTTTTTTGGAAAATATCAGAGGTGGAATGGTGCAAATAATTTTCTGCAGAAGTGCTTTTCAAAATAAAAACATCGAGATGATCATTAGAAACGTATAAAGATTTCAGTGTTGAATCTTTATCAGAATATTCCAATGATTTATTTACAGTAATATTTTTTTTAATATGCTCATACTTAATACAGTTTGTAACCGGACAGACTACAAATTTTAGAAATACAAACAAAAATAGTGCGGTGTGAAATATTTTATGATTCGGTATCATCATAATACAGCCTTAATCAAAAGTTAAAACGGATCGTTATTCAAAAGATATTGGGTCGGCATTTCCTATCGTATCTTCCAAAATTTTACATGCTTTACCTAAACTGTTTAATAACTCATTCTTATTTTCCTCAGTTAAGCCGGAAAATATCGACAGGGCAGACCTGCGTCTGTTTTCTAAAAATATATCCCGTGTTTTTATCCCCTTCGGGGTCAGACAGACCATAACCTTTCTACGGTCAATTACTGAATATTCCCGTTCCGCAAAACCTTCCAAGATCAGATCATTAACCGATCTGGACATATTGGATAATTTAATATTTGCGTTGTCCGCCAGTTCTTTAATGGTTAAGGGACACTCATCTTTAAAAGAGGATATTGCTTTTAACTGTGAGAATTTAAGATCAAGCACCGGACCGCCGCCGCTGTCCAAAAGTCTGCCTCTCAAAATATGGCTCGTTTTTTTTAAAGTTGTAATATATTGTCCTAAAAGCTCTTCCATATCATAAATCTTATCTTAGTTATAATTATAACACATATGTTTAGTTATTCATTAATCAATATCATTTAACATTAGATATGAAAATTATCGCTGCTACAAAAAGTTAAAACATAGTACGTTCAACTAAAGGCCATATGGAGTGAACAGATCTCTACAGATATACTCATCAGAATTAAACCGTACCTGAATCTTTTCTTCGGTCAGCCAGCTTATTTTAGTTCCGCTCTCAGTGTTTGCCAGGACTTCTCTTGCCAGAAATGGCGTTACAGTTTCAATAGAGTCCGCAAGAACATTATAAATAGCCTTAATCGTTTCCTGCTGATCCTTAGGCAGCCTACGCAATCCGTCAATCATGAAATCCGTTAATACCATACCCGGACTGATCGTTCCTATTTGAACAGGTTGTTCAGCCGTTTCCTGGGTCAGAGATTCAGTAAAATAACGAATTGCTCTTTTAGTCGAACCATAAACAGTAAAACCGGTGCGGAGCATATCATTACTGCCGTAACCGTCAACATTATAGATCTGGCCATGTCCCTGAGCTATCATCCCCTTTAAAGCGACATGAGCTCCGTACATCGTACCCGTCAAATTTGTATTAACAACAGGCCCTATTTCTGCGCTGTCCAAATTCCAGTAAGGCAGAATACTATTGTCGATCCCGGCATTGTTAATCCACACATGAACTGTCCCGAATTTTTTAACAGCCGTATCCCACAAATTACTCACTTGAACATAATCAGAGACATCACAGACCTGACCGGCTGATCTTCCCTCACCAAAAGCTCCCCTAAGACCCGCAAGCTCGCGCTCCAAGCGTTCTTTATTGCGTCCACTGATAACAACACTACATTCGCTCTTTAAGAACTCTTTTGCCAGGCCGAGACCGATTCCTTTTGTACTCCCGGTAATAACAATATTCTTCATAGATTTCTCAGCAATTAAAGTTGAAAATTAGCCGCTCAATATTTACAATGATATCTATAACGACCACCAAACAAAAATACAGATCCACTTAAAGGATCTGCATTTTTATCATCTTAGACATCTGTTCTCTCCAGACTTTATTCCTGTTTCTCCGCGATGATCTATGCAGCCTTAAAGCTGGCGGAGATAAGCGCCTAGACACCGCACACGAAAAGAGGGGTCAACGTAAACGATGCCGGACGTTCTCATTTGTTCAGACAAGTTTAATTAAACTTGCGGATTGCGTTAGAATTGTTAATTTTAAAAAAAGCCTAAAATTAACCATAAACAACACTGAATCAGGATGAAATCCATATTGAGAACTTCTTTTATGTCATGGCTTTAAAGAATTTCGCAAAAGTCTCTTTACCAAATGCCCCAAAAAGAACCTTTCCCATTCTATCTGAATCTTTTGATCCCACACTTTTAGCTTTTAACCGCTTCATCTGCTTTTCTTTTAAAAATTCATCACCCGGTTCTGCATCACGAAACATCTTAACCCATAACCGGATCAGATCAGCTGCCAGTGCGTAAACTGATTCAAGCTTATCTGTTTTTGCAATTGCGGTAAAAAACAGCGGTGAAACATATGTGCGAACCCATGGCGTTGACTCATAAAATGACACCATTTTAAAGTCAGTATTCTGCGTATGCCTCTGATAAGTCTCATTAAATGGTGCAATATACTTCATTAGAAAATCATAATCCGTTACCAGATCATAACCAAAGGTAAAATCAGTATCAAAATAGTAATAACCGTCCTTCATAACAACAGAATTGATTCCCCAGGTGGGAAGCTTATAAATCAGGTCCGGGGTTATCTGGAAAATCTCAGCACCGACACACAAACGATTATCATGATGAGGCACAGGTACCCCGTCACCCAGTTTAAAATCAACCAAAGTCACTTTTACATTTTTATCGCCCTGATAAACAAGTATACCGCCTCCGTCTTCACCGCTTAACAGTTTTACGTTTTCAATATCGTCCAGCCCATCAACTCTTTTCAGGTTTATCTCCTTTGAGAGTACCTCAAAGCAACATTTGGTTAACGATATTTTTTCCATATTACATCCTTTATTACGCTGCTCAACAAAAGCAATTCAAGAAACATCTGGGATTACAATTTTTTACTAACGGTATTTTTAATACGTCTTCTGAAGATTGCTAATAGTAAACATCCTTTTATCAACTTTTTCCTGACCTACTTCCCTATAATTACTCAACAGATTTGTCGCGTGTGAACGCTGAATATCAATGGTAATATAACCGGACGGCAGCATTTTTGTACCCCCCTGTTTTGTAGGAAATTCCGTATTCAAAACTTCAAAACACTTCCAGAGCTTCCCGAGATCATCATATATTTCTGTCCAGGTAACCAGATAGGACTCGGGATCAAGATACCAGATACGTTTTGAATATATATAATTGGGGTCTTTGCTTTTCAGTTCAACCACGTAGGTATTTATTCTTTCCCTTACAATATTGGAGGGAACAGCCTGTCCCGGTTTCCGCTCAAATTTAGTATTATCTGTTCTTCTGGAACACAACAGGTCCTTTTTGCCGATCAGTTTATAGGTGTTCCGCTGGATATGACCGTCCCATCCATATTCATCATCATAAATAAAATCAGAACCATCAACTGTGTCTGTGCGCTGCCCTACAGAGATTCTTCTGACCCTGCGAAAGGGCGCATAGTACATATAACCGTCATCACTTTTTGCAGGATCGATGTAGCGCAGGTTAAAGAAGCGGGTGTTGTTGCTCTCCGCAGGTTCAAACATATGCTGAAACATTCCCCGGTGAATCCCTTTTTTATTCTTTTCATATTTAGGCAAAGGCTGAACATCGACACGGTGAACATAGTAAAGTTCCCAGCGCTCTGTTTTGGTCCGTCTTTCAACAGAAGCACCCGGGGTTATTACCGGACCGGCATTATTGTAGTGATTAGAATCACCGTGGGTATTAAAATCAAAATTCCAGGCCAGCTCCTGCCCTGTCTTAGGATCAGGGAAAGGGACTCCTGCCAGATCTGCATAATTTTCGATCCATCCATCTGCATTCATTTTTACCAGAGGCGAATATTTTTTAGTTGCATCAATGGCGCCCTGGGTATCCACAAACTGTTCATAAGCCTTTATCATAAAATAGAAATTATCCGCTGGCGCGCCCCATTTTTCAGGATTTTTATAGATCTGGACAAATGTATCCGGGATATATTCTGAGACCTTATCAATATTGGTTTTATCAATTTTTTTACCAGCCCAGTTCTTTTCCCATTCGCGGACTTTGGCCAGGGCTTCTGTATCATATGATGCAACCGGATAAATTACCTCTTCTGCCGCTGCCGCAAATGGAACGAAAAGAAATGCTGCAATTAGAAATATAACAGTAATTCGGTTTTTACTTATTTGAGACATTAAAAGATCCTCCTTAATATTAATTGTCGATTTATTAGAATTCATAACGAACCCTGAGCAGTACACTGTCTTTATGGTTAAGCCCCTTATTTGAGCTGGCACTGGAACCGTACATTGCGTAGCCGCCTTCAAAACGCCAGTGTTGTCCGGGAGCATATGCCAAAACCGGAAGAGCAAACCACTTGCCGATAAAGTTATAGGACCCCGTAAACATCATAAACCATTTGGAATGGTTAAAGAACTGCGAGAAGCTCCAGGCAATTTCTGATGCATGACTGTCACCTGTTCGATGCCCACGTCCTTTTCGAACAATCAGGTCACGATCATGGTTCATGATTTTTTCATAAAACAGGGTCATGCTGACCGTCAACTTTTTGTCGTCAAACCAGTTATGAGTAATATAGGGAATTCTATAGTAGTCGCGGGCTTCCAGACCGAATCCGACGGAGTCCCTGCGGACTTCAGCATAGGTACCGCTGTCTTTTGCATCGGTACCCTTGTTCATTGGTTCACCGACATAATAAAAGGATTCAAGACGCCACTCGCTTATAGGAAAATCTTCAAACCGGGTCTGAAAGGTGGCTCCGATAACTTCATAGCGTTTATAATTAAACATCTTGGTCTCTGGCATTTCCGGATCAAACTTTCTTCCGGTCAGTGAGGACACCAGAAACTCGCCAACATAGGCGTTGCCAAGATCACCAAAGGTATTTGGATCTGTTGTTGGAGCATCGTTTAAAGTGTTGAAATAGAAAACAGACCAGTCTACATTCCCGGTATAACCGCGTATTTTAAATGCAGCTTCCCAGTTGTGGATATTCCATCCAGGAAGGTCATGTCTAGCCTTTTCCATGCTCCATTCCTGAATACCAAAAATCTCGTCGGGTTTGAACGAACCCTGATAACGTTTAGCACCCTGATAGGTTCCTTCATTCGGCAGGCGTGTCGATTCATAATCACCGGGAATAAAAAGAAATTCAAAGTTCAGGTCCCCGGGCAATTCGGTCTGATAAATCCCTCTAATCATATAGAGCCCGATTTTTATGTCTTCCCAGGCTTCCGTACCCGGAGAACCATAACGCAAATCAATCGGATTGATGATATCAGCCGTCTGTTTAAGGTTGGTCTCACCCCAGACCACGATCTGTTTTCCGACCTTCAGTTGAAGGGGGCCATACTGGAAATCCACATAAAGCTCAGTGAGAAGATCATCATCACGGGGATGGGTATATTCGTTGTAGGTAGGACGGTACATACCCCGCTTTTTATCAGAATCAATAGCCGGAGACTTTTCATAATAATATTTAAAACCGCCAAACAGATTGACCGTTAAATCACCGTCTCTTTTAAGCTTGTAAAGACCCTCAATGATAAAATTACTGCGCCAGAAATCTATAGCGGACTTATGATACCCCTCACGGTTCGGAATTCCCGTCCGAATGAACATCTGTTCCTTAAAAAAACCATTAACCTCGAGATTCCCATCCAGTAACGATATATATGCCTGTGACTTTTCTAAATTTGTAAACAGGCATATTACTAATGTTACAATTACAATTGGTAATCGTAAACCTCTCATAAATCCCCCTAATTAATTATTGATGGTTTATGTTTCGTTATAAATTTTGGTTTAAAAATCAAAACAAGACTAGGTATCACAAGCAGGGCGCCAAGCATGTTGAGTGTCAAAATAATAGCAAGAAGAAGCCCCATCAGAGCCTGAAACATCATTTTTGAAAGAAACCAGAATATGATTCCGCAAATAAGAGTTGTCGCAATATATATAATTGCTTTACCGGTCGTTCTTAATGAAACAGAGATGATTTCAGGTAAATCTTTTCCGGTATTACGATATTCCTCGATAATTCGGCTTACCAGATATATCCCGTAATCCACACCCAGTCCGATACCAATCGATGCAACCGGTAGCGTAGCGGTTGTCAGGGGCAGTGGTGGATTGTTAAGCACCATAAAGGTAAAAGCCAGAACATTTGAAAGAAGAAGCGGCGCAAGAATAATTATCCCTGCGATAAAAGACTGAAACATCACTGAACAAAATATAAATACCACCAGAAGGGACAAGCCAAGGGTTAAAAGTTGATACTCGGTTAAGGTTTCATTAATAGCGGCCTGTACACCTACGGCACCCCCGGCCAGCTTATATTTCATATCAGTGCCCTTGATACCCGACTCATTCTCAATATAATATTTGATCCGGCCAAAAACCTCCTTAATGGTCTGGGCCGTCTTATCGCGACAGTACAGGACTATATTTATGTTTCTATCCCCCAGATCCACAAACTTGTCAAAAGCTCCGGGTCCTCCCATCTGTAAAGCAGAACGGTAAAGAAATTCAGTCTGGCTGTCATCTACCGGCAGAAATCGCCAGCGCGGATCCCGCTGACGCATGCCGGCATGAATGCCGGGTATACGTCCCTGAAGGGTCTGAACAAACATAACCTTTTTGTTTTGTTTCATGTATCGAGAAAATTTTAGAACTTCACGTGTTGCAGCAGCCTTTGCTGCCCCCTGTGACTTCCCGGTATCAAGAATTACATAAAGTGGATTTAAAAGCGGCATTGAAAAAGTTATCCGAAAGCTGTCTACATTATAACGGTGAAATGGCCACAATATCTCTGATCCAGGAACAGCATTACCAATGGTTATCTTGTTTAAGAAAGTACAGCCCCAGATAAAAAGAATAATTGAAAGACCTACAACTATATATTTTCCTTTCCGGTTAAGCCAGCGTGAGGTAATATGCAGCAGTGAGTCAAGAGAACTTTTATCGCTATGACTGTTTTTTAAAAAATAAGTACAAAGTATAAGGGCGTCAAAAAGCGCGATCATCAGCCAGTCCACATAGGGAATTCCCCATACATAGTGACAAATGGGGAGTAAGAAAACTAACAGCGGCGAAAGAATTCTGGTTACCCGGCTTTTTTTCCTGTCCGGATTTTCCAGAGGCATATATGAGAGCAGTATAGGCACCATGACCATGGCGATAACTACGGTTGCAATCGCCCAGAAGGCACAAGAAAGCGTTATCTTCTGCAGGATCGCAATAGGCGTAATTGCGATAATAATAATACCGGAGGCATCGGTTAAGATACCGCCCAGACCCGGTTTGAACAGCCCTTTAATAACTTTTTTGCAGGCAATTAAATTACATGTATTTTTGGCGGCCTCTTCCTTGTAACGCTTACCGATCTGGGTAGTATGGGATGCTGCCATGGCGGCAATTAGAAAAGGAAAGACCAGCACCAGAGGATCAAGCTGATAACCCACCATGCTAAGAAAACCCAGGCCCCAAACCGCACTCACAAGAGCAGCAATAATAGGCAGTATCGTTCCGCGTCTGGACCTGAAATAAATATTAAATATTACCATCATGGCCAGGATAGTATATATTAAAATCTTGATGACATCTCCGACATAGCTGTCAATATAGCCCAGATGCATAGGCTCACCCGCAATTGCAATGGTATGATTTTCATCTTCCATTTTCTTTCTGAGCGTTTTAAACTCCTTAAAGCAGGTGGCATAATCAATTTTGTCTTCAAAGAAATCAACCATGATCAGGGCGCTTTTACTGTCAAGAGAAACCAGCCCCGGATAAGCCATGGAGCTTCCATAAACAGTCAGACGCAGTTTCTCGATCTCCTCCTCCGTCTGTGGAACTTCAGGCCACATAAGCGGTTTAGAGATGTAACCCTGACTGGTCATCTTCATATCCCGAACTTTTCGGTGGGCTATGGAAAGGATTTTATAACGATCAACCGCTTTGAATTTTCTGAGCTCATCGGTTATATACTTAACCCGGCCCAAGGTGTCTGGATTAAATATATCCTTATACTTACCGCCTTTTTCCGGATCCTTAACCTGTACCATTACCAGGATCTGATTAGCGCCTCCAAAAACATTACGGACTTCATTATGTACTTTAATATATTCATGGTTCTGCGGCAAAAGATCACTGTAAATGGTCCCCACCTTCATTCTGCTGGCATGATAGCCAAAAAAAAGTGTAATAATAATAATTACGGTTAAGAGAATGTGTCTTTTATCAATAATAAAATCAGCAATATGATCCATGATATATTTTGTTTCTATTAAATATTATTCTATAACTCTTTTTTCAAGTCCCTCCGGCATTTTTATGCCTTCAAACTCGTATGACAATCCTGAAATAAATTTCCAGGACTTGCCGCCGTCTGTTGTTCGAACTATTGTACCGGTCGCGCCGACGATCCAGCCATTCTGCGGATTGCTGAAAAAGACATTCGCAAACGATAGTTTTGACTTAATGGATTCTTCCTGTTTCTCCCAGCTTAATCCGCCGTCAGTTGACAGTAAATATACACCTTGTGAACCAACCGCCCATCCTCTGTCTCCGCGTATAATGATGTTATAAAGAATATCACTTCCCGAATTAATGAGCTTCCAACTGATACCGCCGTCAGCGGTGTACATAATGGTGGAATCAATACCGCATATCCACCCATGATCTTTGTCAGTAAAATAAAGGCCGAAAAGACCCGGGCGGGGATTCTCATATTCTTCTTCAAGGGTTTCTCTTACAAAATTATCCGGAACCACAGCTTCCCATTTTTTGCCGCCATTGGTCGTATGAAGCATGGTACCGTTTTCACCGACAATCCAGCCGTTATTTCGGTCGGTAAAATAAATACTACTGTAAATTCTGTCGCTTTCCTCAGACTGAAGTTCCCAGTTTTCACCCCCGTCACGGGTATGAACGATAGTTGAAAAATCTCCCACTGCCCATCCATATTCTTTATCAACAAAGCACAGGGAAAGGAGGTGCCTCTGCGTTCCAACGGACTGTTTTGTCCAGGTTTTACCACCGTCTGCTGTGTGAAGCATGGTACCTATGATCCCGGACACCCATCCGGTTTTGCTGTCAACAAAATCAACATCACACAGCATGACCTGAGCACCGGACTGCTGAAGTTCCCAGGTTTCACCCCCGTCTTCAGAATGAAAGATGACCCCGTAGTTACCCGCTATCCAGACCTTTCCTGCTTCAGGCTCATCTATGCTGAGGATATATTCCGATGTGACCATTTTTATATTAGGGGCTTTAAACTTACTCTTGGTCTTACCGCATCCTGCAACCAGGCAACAAAAAAGCCCTGTGATGATTAGGGTTGGAATTATTTTATTCGCTTTATTAAACATAAAAGATCCAAATTTTATAATGATTTTACGGCACAGAATTCGCCGAACCTATTCTTCTTCTCTAATAACGGTTATTGCATCTTCAGGACAGGCATCTCTACAGGCCATACAGGTATGACAGATCTCACCAGCCTCTTCGATGACCCTTGCCTCCTGTTTTCCGCCGTCTACCTCAACAAGCTCCCAAAGCTCAAGACTACAGATATCAACACATTTTCCGCATCCGCGACATTTACCTTCAGCAATTATATGCTTTACCATTAGACAGCCCTTCTATTATAAAGATGACTTTAATTCATCAACCTGTTTTTTATATTCCTCATTATCCTCGTACAGACGCACCATGGCATCAAAGTAAGGAAATGTCGCCATAAAATGTACCGCAATAGCAGGATCCTTCACATCACCCTTAACGATCTCTCCCTTGTCCTTTATCTCCATGAGGTCGTAGCTGTTATCAATTGCTCCGCACATATCCAGATCCTTCATTTTCATCACCGCATCACAATCATCGCGAATACCCTCTTCCAGAGAAACAACACTGTCCTTAATAACCAGTGTCACATCTTTATTATCAAGCTGGATACCTACTTTATGATTCTTAAAATCTACAAGCATTTCACAGGCATCATCGTCTGAATTTGTGAATTCAACGCCCTTATTAAGTATATCAATAATGCTCATTCGCCTTCTCCTATTTTAAGTTAATGCTTTGCAGAACAGGGCTGTCATCTCTTTGCCCAATTTAGATTCTGCTGTTTTACCCAGTAGGTTTTCCAAATTGGTGCTGAATAGCGTTCGTACAGCTGAAATTCTTCGGGTAATTTCCCTCTGTTTTGCTTCATCAATTGGATGTTTTTCCGCTGTCATATACGCAATATACTTTTTGAGATAATCCAGGTGCGGTGCCAGCGCAGCCATGCGCATCCCATCCTTTTCAATGGGTACACAGGCACCCGTATAAATAATCGAGCAGGCAGCACGAAGATCATTATCATCTTCAGGCCGGATGCCCGCAAGATTTGAAAAACGCTCCCAGCTTTCATTCAGGGGTTCCAAATATTTAACCCGGTACGCTTCGTCCACGATCATATCCACGGTTGGCATCAGGTCAACCAGAAGCGTGATCGTATCCTGGCGTTCCTCCCACCGTGAAACATAGATCGGAATAGATATATTATTATTAGGGATAATCGTGCAGACCCCTATATTCACTTCATCATCAACGGAAATACTGCCGATAGCGATTTTTTCAGCTGCATCAGCCTGATAGACGCACAGTTTTACTTGAGTTCCGTCTTTCTCATAGTCAGCTAAATTACGGATATCATTTCCTGCATATTCATTTATTTGTGTCAGTGAAAGCTGGTTTAGCTGTTCCGACATTTTTTCGATGTAAGGTGTTTTCATTATCTAATTCTCCTTTTTCTTTTAAAGAAACAAAAAGCTGTTTGTACAGCAAGCATCAAAAACAAATTTCTCTGCATTCGTTAAAAAATTAGGCTTACGATCAACTTTTCACCTTCATCACCGAATATCTTTTTTAGAACCTCACCGCCAGGGTCCAGGTCACGGTAATATTTCTGAACAGCTTTCCTTCGCGTCTCGACTTCTTTTTGATATTCCGGGTCCTTAATCGGCTCAGCTTTTTCAAGTAATCCCAACCATACCTTTGCATAGGCAATAACGGCTTCAACAATCTGCTGCCTGTCCTCAGTCTCATAGACACGCCCGTCAATTGGATAATGGGACATACTGGCTCTCGCCCAGGGCCACGGACCGTAACGGCGTTCAACCAGGCAGCGACCATCTTCGGTTAAACCCGGCAACTGACGATATTTACGCCAGAGACTGTCCAGCGGATCTAGATATTTTTCACGGTATTCAGGGTAGACACCGATATCCACAATCGGAATAAAATCAATTGTTATTGAAATTCTTTTGGGTGTTTCATCAAATTCACAGGCAAATATCGGGACATCATAATCATCACCGGCTGTTATATTCAATGAATTGTATTTGGCGCGCTTCATATAGGTCAATTCGCCATAACCTATTTTTTCGATCTTATCACTGCCTTTAACCTTATAGCCCTGATAAGTCCCCAACGCCATTGGCTTTTTAAAATCAAGGTACGGTGTTGCGTCCCGCCCAAGATATGACTCCATGGGTTCGAGATCAAAGTTATCAAACAGCCCCGGTTGTTTGATAACTTCATCAACAAATTTAACCATATCATCGTAAGCTACACGCGGCATGAGACCCTCCTTTAGAAAATATTATGTCACTCTCACTGGTTTAATTGATTCAGTAAAACTGCTATATACAAAATATTAATTTTGATATTTTATTTTTTAATTGTTACATTACTAAGGCAGAAGCTCCTTCAGCTTATCTTTGAACGCAGGCAGTACTTTTTTCCAGTCGCCAACAACACCAAAATCGGCATACTTAAAGATACTGGCCTCAGGATCCTTATTTATGGCAATGATACTCTTGGACTGCCCGCAGCCGCTCAAATGCTGAATGGACCCGGAAAGCGCAATGGCAATATAAACATCGGGACTGACGATTTTTCCGGTAATTCCGACCTGCCGGCTGGGAGCCAGCCAACGGTTATCACAGGGAGGTCTTGAAGCACCAACAGCCCCATTCAACAGAACTGCCAGTTCCTGCAGTTGATTAAAACCCTCAGCGCCGCCGATTCCTCTGCCGCCGCTAACGATGACCTGCGCATCTTCAAGTTTTATCCCATCCTCCTCATCTTTTATCTTTTTCAGCAGTCTGGCTCTTATGACTGAGGGCTCTAAACCTGCATCAATAGCAATAACTTCTCCCTGTCTTGAGGCATCAGGCTCCGAAGGTGACATGACCTTGTCTCTGACCGTTGCTATCTGCGGATATGAATCACAGGTATAAGTAGCCAGAGCATTTCCTCCGTAGACAGGTTTTGTCTGCAGCAGTTGCTTTGAATCAGGGTCAATCGCAAGGTCAACACAATCCAGGGTAGCAATTGTGTCAAGTCTAAAGGCCAGCATGGGCACCAGATCACGACCGACAGAGGTCTGTCCCATAATGAGAACCTGAGGCATCACCTGTCCAATGATTTTTTCCATCACAGATACGTATGCATCCGTCTGATATTCTTTAAGTAGCGGATCCTCAACAACATACACTTTATCAACGCCGCAGGCGATAGCTTCCTGGGCCAGATTTTCCGCATCACTTCCGACCAGCACAGTACATAATTCCTGTCCAAGCTCATCGGCCAGCTTTCTGCCGCAGCCCAGTACTTCATATGTAATCGAAGGCAGACTACCTTCAACGATCTCGCAATAGGTCATCACACCTTTATATTCAGCCATACGATTTACCTTTTCAGATTAGCTTGTTTAGTTTTTTTCTACTTCCTAATTTTTAAAAGCACTCAAGCTTGATGCTCTGCCGGCTTTTGGATCACAGGATCTGGGCTTCTTTCACTTTTAGGGCCAAATCAGTTCCTGCCTCCTCCGGAGTTTCACATTCTATGAACTGGCACTCGGCTTTACGACCCGGGGGAGAAGACAGCCTGACCAGATTTGGTTTCTTCATCTGGGATACGTCAACTCCCAGTTCCTGTGCTTTACGAACCGTGATCGGCACCCTCTGGGCTGCCATAATTTCCTTCACACCAGGATATCTTAATTCACCGAGCTCACTGCTGACGGTAATCAGGGCCGGCATCGACGACTCGACTTCTTCGATACCGTCTGACACTACCCGCTCCACCATTACCTTCCCATTTTGGGGGTCTACTTTACAGGCAGCCGTAATACCCGGGATCTTCAAGATTGCGGCAATACCGGAGCCCACCTGACCGGCATCTGTATCTGATGCCTGCCTTCCGCAGAGGATCAGGTCGTATTCACCTATCTCCTTTATGACAGCAGCCAGCAGGTGAGCCGTTGCATAGCTGTCAAGGTTTTCAAACGCAGCATCGTCCAGCAGGATCAGCTCATCTGCACCCGAAGCGATGGACTTTCTTAATACGGGCTTGGCCAGGTTTTTCCCCGCACTGATCACCGTTATCGTGGCACCCTGCGCATCCTTTATCAAAAGGGCAGCTTCAAGTGCATTCTCATCATAAGGATTCATCACCGGCGGGGTACCCTGGGGCACAATTACGCGCTTCGCTTCAGTATCAACTGTGGTGCCCGATGAGGAAGATGTTGGATCAGGGACCTGCTTTAAACAGACGATTATTCTCATATTACTAAACTCCCTTGGTTTTTTCTATATTGATTCTCATCGCCTACAAGGCGGAGCACCCCGGTAATTAAAACTGATAATTGATCGTTACTCGGAAGTTCACGACAACGAACTTCTGCGTAACGATCCGGCAAACCTCTAAAGAGAGGGATAATCTCAATTATTTTCTTCTTTTGACAGGTCTGCTCCCCAGAAGTAATTACCGCTTCCAACGCTGTTGGGGTCCAGTGTTTCCTTAAGTTTGCGCTGCCAGTTATATTCCGGAGATTTTGAAAGTTTCTTTGCACGAACCTCTTCATCAGCATGCGTGCTCCTTGCCAGTCCAAACAGCATTCCGCCTGGAGGTCTGCCCTGTGCGGCTTTTAATCTATCTCCTTCGTCAGAGCAGTCCGCTGCAGCCTTTGATGAATCGGAATCCTGAGGATCATAAAAGACAAAATCCTCCCATCCGGTGACACCGCCGCCGCCTTGTCCGCCTATTGGTCCCATCGCCTGATCACCGCAATCAGCAATCTTGGGAGCATATTTTTTCAATAAAGCCTTACCTGCCTCAATTTCTCCTGAAGCCCAGACGTCCGGAGACGCGACTGAATTATAGGTATCGATAAAACCACCGGTAGCGGTAAAATTGACGCTCTTAAAGCATAGCTTAAGCATAAACAGAAGTACGTACTGCTGCATGTCCGGCTCTTCAATTATCGATATGTTCCATCCACCTGTTTCTTTCAGTATCTGATCCAGAACTTTCTGCTGATATGCAAGGTCTCTTGGTGTCATACCCACCATTATAAACTGGAAGTTGCGCTGCATTTCTTTTGTAAGCTGTTGTATTTCCGGAGTTTCAAGTAATTCCGGAATGTCACACAGCTGTTTGGTTGGATCCGTTACGATCCTTAAAAAAGCGGCCTGCAGTTCATCTCCCCACATCACAAACTGTCTGTGAACGATATAGCCTATTTCCGAATCATAGATCCTGTAGATCGCATCAGCAAATCTCTGCAGACTGGGAAAGGCCGGGAACGCAGCTTTAAAGTTTTCTTCAGGTAACTGTGTTCTATATGACGGCGCTGTTCCTTCAATGGGCATTTGTACTGGGCCGGGCCAATTAACAAGCCTGATCGCAATTTTGGTCACAACCCCCCATCCGCCGGCACCTCCAAGAGAGCCTCTAATAATTCCCTGTGTACTCGGCCCCGGCCCTTCAGCACAGAACCAGCCCAGATCGGATCCCATAGAACCGGTTCTAAGTATTTCACCTGTTGGCATCACCCACTCTATGGACAATATACTGTCCTGTGGAGAAGAAAAATACATCACATCCGGTCCCCCGCCCTGAAAAGTACAGGCATTCGCAAGCACAGATGTTCCTGAACCGGCACCGCTGATATGATTGTTTAAGCCCACCTTCATGGCTTCGGCCTGCAACTGTGCAGCCACACAATACGGCTCCACCACGGCAAACATATTCTGTTCGTTTATTTCAATAATTCGGTTCATTCTCCTCAGATCCATCAGGATCTGTCCAGCAGACGGCACAGCAGCCCATGGTCCCCAGCCTGTACTGAAGACATGATACTTGATTTTGTATTGGTTACAGGCTTTGATGATCGCCTGAACATCTTCTACGCTACCCGGGACAAGAACTGCCTCAGGCCTGTCAAAGAACTTGCTTCCGCCGGTCACATCAGTTACCAGCTCAGCCATCCATTGATAAGCATATGAATCCAGCGTCGCCGGCTCTTCCGTAATATTTTCCGGTCCGACAATGTTTTCCAATGCTTCATATACTTCGCTCAATAGTGCCATTTTTATTCCTTCCTGTTAGATTGCTTCTGCAACAAGGTCTACAATATCATATACTTTCATACTTTCGTTTTGATCATTAATGGCGTCAATAAAATTCCTTTCACACCAGCCGCAGGCAGTTACTATCGCCTCGGCTCCGGTGGACTTCGCCTCTTCGATCCTTTCTCCAGCGGTCCATCCGGAAAATTCAGGATACCTTTCCCTGACACCGCCGCCGGCACCGCAGCACCACGCGTATTCCCTGTTTCTTTCCATTTCTACCAGTTCAATACCGGGAATACTTTTTATGATATTCCTCGGTATATCATAAATACCCAAGGCACCGTTATATCTGGGTTTCCGAGGCTCATATACCAGGACCTGACCGCGAATTTTTTTCTGTTCACCTTTCCACGGCATATAGGGTTCCCCTCGTCTTCCCAGATGACAGGGATCATGATAAGTCACTTTCATAGGAACAGTTTTGGTAAATTTCAACTTACCTTCATTGATAAGCCGTTCAAGATATTGCGTAATGTGCAGAACCTCAAAGTTAAATTCAAACTCTTCAGGATAGAGACGGTTAAACGCATGGTAACCATCAGAACAGGTGGTAACGATTGTCTTTACACCCGCATTTTTCCAGGCATCAATATTATTCTCGGCATATTTAAGAAATTCTCCCCGATAGCCCATGTCACAAACGCGACCACCACAGCAGTTTTCATCTTTCCCCATAATACCAAAATCAACTCCTGCGTTCTTTAAAATGGCCACCACTGTCTGGGGTATTTTCCATAGGTCCTTATCAAAACTTAACTTGCAGCCCACATGAAAAACAACATCAGCCTTCTCCTGGGTCAGATCTTTAACATCCAGGCCGTCTGCCCATTTGCCACGGTCCGCCTTGGACTCCAGCATCATGTTGTCCTCTTTGCGGAGATGATCTATATAGGGAACATCCATGGGAGGAAAACAGCCGTTGTCTATCATTTTAAACCGTAATTGACGCATGATCTCCACAGGTTCCAGATCATACCGGTTAACCTTGCAGGCAACATCACAGCACCCGTCCAGCATACATTTAAAAACAATGTCCACCAGCCCTTCATCAAAATAGCTGCTCCTGCCCTCAAGCAGAGACAGGGAAGTACTTAATCTTCCACTGGCCGAGTAACTCTGAAACTTATTATATTCTATGCTGGGACAGCCTTTTGCAAAGCGCCAGCTCTTCACATGAGCTAATGGGATCCATTTACAGTATGAGCATTTACTACATCTGCTTACGGTTGCCCTAAGGTCTTCCAATGCCACTTTATACTTCCTCCTTTGTTTAGTTTCTACCTAAAAGCAAAGCTTGCCTGGGTTTAATACATTATTGGGATCGAATATCCCCTTCAGCTTCTTTGTTAGGTTCGTATGCTCGGCATTTCTGCTATATGCCATGTCTGCCCAGATCCCGTAGGGTCGGGTATAGAACGCACCCTGCTCTGACAGTTCTTTACTGGCTCGGGTAAAAAGATCTTTTACCTTTGCAGCCTCTTTTTCGTCGCCCGGATCATACGGTAGACTAAATTCCACATGACAGCTCGTACCCAGATGCGTCGGCTGAATGTAAATACCAAGATCTGATGGCGAATAGTCAGATGCTTCGGCAAGAGTGTTCATTGCCGACACAAATTCCTGCGCCCTGTTCAGTGTGGTTAAAAAGAAAATGTCCTGGCATCCGCCCTTGCGGCGTAGTTTCCAGTAGGGTTCCTTCGAAGGGTTCATTACTGCTTCAGAAACCTGTTCGCCTGTTGCACCCGGAATTTCTGTCTCTATTGACACACCGAATTGCTGAGCTATTTCGGTAATATCCTTCTCCAGAAATTCCAGTCTTTCCTCAGCCAGAATATCACGCCCGGTCAGTCCCAAAACAAGAGTCCATGGAGGCAGTTCTTTTTCCAGGCTCGAGACCTGCTCCGTTCCTTCTCCAAGAATAGATACCAGGCTGGAACGGCTGAAAAGCATCAGCTCATCATGGAACCTGATTCTTAAGAGCTTATAGGCAAAACCGACAAGCTTATCAAGATCATCAGAAGCCACCAGGAAAAACTTTTGAGCTTTAGGAAGCACTTCACACCTGAGAGACGCCCAGGTGACAATCCCCATGGTTCCCTGGGCAGCTGAAACCAGCTTGTGGTAATTAAACTGTCCGGGGCCATATTGATACAGCGCTGTTTCTTGCGTTAGTTTTCGTTTTTCCATTAATTCTTCTATCGGTACAAGCTTCGCCTCTTCTCTGGTGGATGTGCTGACACCTCCACCAGCCAACTCACCGGTCCGGAACATCTCTCCGTTCCCCATTACCGTTTCAATACACCTAAGCGGCTCGTTCAGCGACCAGGCGTACCTGGGATTCATTATAGGCTCCCTTTCCAGAAGACCGCCCAGCACTGATTTAGTGGCACGCGGCATTAATGGCATGGAAAGTCTTAATCCCTGTTTTGCCAACTCAGGCTGGAGTTGACTGTAGGTTACCCCGGGCTCTATGATCACCACCCGATTTCTCCGGTCCATCATGATGATCCGCTTCATCCCGCTAAGGTCCACAATAACGGCTCCTTCTGAACCGGGAACACTGTCACCGCGGAAATGCGGCGGGCCTGAGCTTACAGGAACCAGCGGCGTCTTTGTCTGATTCGCCCACTTAACTATATCCTGCACTTCATCCGCATTCCTGGGCTTTACCACCATCAGTGGCATCATCGGGGTAACGAAACTGTGGTCCCGGGAGTAAATATCCAATGTTGAAGGATCATCAATTACATTCTCCGCACCAACTATCTTTATTAGCGCATCTTTTTTTTCAGCCATCATCAGGTCTTTCATCAATTATTTTGTTAAATGTAGTCTCACAGACTTATTTGTAAGGTATTATATTAATTGCTTGTTAGCATGTCAAGAAAAAATTAATCTCATAAAATTATACTTTAAAATTTGTCCGCGCGTTTTTAATTATGATAATAGTAAGTAAATTTAAAGGTTTATCTAACATTCATCTAACTATAATTCCTTCACGGCAGCTTAGCTTCAGATCTATGAATATGATATAAGGTGGTGAAAAACAATCAATAAAAATTTATTTACAACACCACTTTTCACCCTTAATTGACGTCTGCTTTGCTCACGGAAGCTAATTCCTCGTTAATTTTCCGGCTTGATATTATTAACCATATGGCCAGAAGGACATCAGCCGCGCCCTTCAGTCCAAAAGCCCAGCCGGGTCCAAGAACATCATACAAATAACCGCCAAGCTGAAGAAACAGGAGCATCCCGATAGGCTGCATCGTGTTTAAGCCCCCCAGAATAGAACCCAGCATTGCCTTGGGTGTAACATCCGTTGCCATGGTATTTGCACCTGCAATTGAGCCGGAGATTCCAAAAGCAACAATCACCACAGTGGCCATAACCAGTCCGGAAAACGGTCCGGAAGAGACAGAAATGATCAACATACCCGTCCCGCCCAGAAAAAGAGTTAAAATAATTGTTTTTAATCTACCCCATTTGTCAAGCAGTATACCAATAATCGGAAACGCTAAAAAAGTAAAAACACTCATTATGATCATGGGTATAGACCCTTTAAGCGTGGCAGTCTCAGAGGTTAACCCCAGTTTCGCGCCATCCTGCACAGCCCAGGCAATGATAAATGTTGCCATTATCGTGATGTCCGCGCGGCTGATAAAGGAGCACAGATAACTTGACTTTAAAGTCGGGCTTTTCATAACCACCTGCATCACTTCTTTAAAACTTTTCTGGTCTTCTTTTTTAGTCTCTGGCATACGGTCTTTTAAAAAGAGCCAGGTTGAAAGCAGACCAAAAGCTGCCATGATCGCTGCAACAATAAAAAGTCCTGAAACCCCGCTTTTGCGTCCGATCGGTGCGACCGCTGCAAAAATAATAATACTGGCCAGCCCCATCATCATACCGTTTAAGGCCATGGCCTTACCACGGTCTTTTTTAAAGGTATAATCAGCACACATGGTAATAAACTGCGGATAGACCAGGATCATCCCCACACCTACTAAAAGTCTTAGGATATAAGCTACAAAAAGACCCGGTGAAAAAGCAATAAACTCTGCCGCTCTGGACGGAGCAAAGCTCAAGTAAGCACAAAAAGTTGAAGAAAATCCTTCTGAGATGTTCAGCCATTCGGCAATGGCAACAGACTGACCGAAAGCATAATAGGAAAAAATAAGAGAGAAAAATCCGATAACCGCCAGTATCTTACGGCCGACCTTATCAGAGAGTACCCCCACCATGGCCACAAACGCCAGGGTTGCGATCTGGCTCATATTCTGCAAAAAACCGTTTATTGAACCAAAAAAGTCTGGAGCAACTTTAATAATATCCTGAAGAAATGCCGGCTGAATAATCGCAGGCATAACCATCAGCATTCCCATGATCAGGGTATTTAAGTAAAGAAAGAAAAAATTAGCTTTGGTCAGATCCGGTGCCACTTCAATTCCGGCAAACTTAGATACCTTCTGTTCTTCGCTCATATCCTCTCCTCTTGTTCATTAAATAATGGTGTCTTCTATTTACTCCTAAACTAACAATAAAGCCGGGCCTTAATTTGTACTCGTGTTATTCGGAAAACCGGATCGTTTACAGCCCTTAAAGATCTCCTGCAAAGGATCAGTTTTCATTCTTTTAAGTTTCTGGAACACATCAGGACGATCTTTAGAAACGATCGGCATAATTTCAGCCATGGCAGCAGCAACAATTTTAGGAGTTTCATAGGGATCAAGAATACTACGCAGTGTCTTTGTAATTTTACTAAGCAGATAATCAATATCATCTACTGTGAGGCAATAAGGCATAACTGCATTACGGATCATGTCACGATGGTCAAGTTTATCGATAATCTCCTTGCGCCACCAGTCAAGATAGACAAACACGCCCTCGCGAGAAATATTTCCTTCAGTTAACGCATATTTTACAGCGTTAGCAGCTTTCCAGCCGCTGATGATCGCTCCGGTCATTTCAGCTTCTTGACACCATACTGCATCAGATACCAGAAGGACCTGGTCTTTATATGGATCAATAATATGAGAATACATATTGCCTTCAATACACAAGGGGCGGATTGTTTCAGCATTTTTAAACCAGGGTGCGAAATAGCCCTGCTGGGTAAAACGCTCAAAAGCCCCTTTCACATCTGCGCCGGGATGAGTACAGCTGATAAACGGAAAATAAGTCTCACCGTCAGCCCGGGGAGTCATCCAGATGCGCATAGGGGTCTTTTCACCCAGAAAAATCTGGAACAGCGCATATTTTTCAGAGGGCTCCACCCCCTGCATCTCAAAACCATAACTGGTACTGGTCCCGTAATAAATACGATCTTTGTTTTTCCCCAGAGTTTTTGCCAGACGGGAAGCTCTGCCGTCAGCACCGATCACAAAGGTTCCTTTAAATTTTGTCCCTTCACGGGTATAAACAGTAACCTGGCCGTTTTGGGTCTGTGTGCCGGTTACATTATGTCCAGGAAAAACATCGACACCATATTTTATGCATTCTTTCATCAGACTTTTAAGCAGAGCCCCTTTATCATAGGTCGCGCTGATCCGGCCTTCATCACCCATAGCCTCGTTTTTTTCATAATCTCCCAGCTGTATTTTGTTCCCTTTATAAGAATATATAGACCAGGAATAAAAATTCTGATGTTTCCCTTCATAGGGAATGGTAAATCCATACGCCGGAAAGCAGAGCCGCTGGTTCCGTGAATTAATTGAAACGCGGTCTCCCAGATAACAGCCGGTCAGGGTAACGATCATCATGCTGCAGGCACGGTTAATATCGGTAATATTTTTTTTCCTTTCAATCAGAGCAACTTTCAGTCCCTGTTCGCCGGCCGTTTTTGCCGCCATTAAACCTGCGGGACCTGCCCCGACAATAATTACATCATATACATTTGCCATGTTTTCTCCTCATCTGTGTATCTGTATCTTTGAAAAAATATACTAGTTTATGTTATTCAGGTTCATCTTTTTTACTGCCGGTTCATAACAGAAATTAATGAAAATGTCCACCAGCCCCGCCTGATTTTCACCAGTCTCCTTAAACGGTTTGCTTACGCGACCAGCACTGACAGATCCTATCTCATTCACCTATAAAAGCATATATACTAAAATTCATGACTTAAAGCTAATATTACGAAGGTGGTTAAATTATTTCTAATCATAAAGGTTAATCTAATATACTGATTACTCCAATATTTACAGGATAGATCCGAACAGAGATAATCTTTGCAGTTTTAAACGGACAGTTTATAAGTAATTAATTATAAGTCAAACTTTTAAAAGTCAGAGCGCATTCACAGTAGCTTGATAATTGCGAAGGATAAAGTCCGGCTGTTCAACCCATCAGATTTCCTGAGGAGCCTTCATCGGACAAACTTTAACACAGGTTCTGCACTCCAGACATAAAGCTGAATTAATTAAGGCAAAATCTTCATATAAAACGATAGTAGCACGGGGACAAAGGTCCACACATCCTCCGCAGCCAACACATTTCTGTCTGTCAATCCTGATCATATTGCTAACACTCCTTTAATCTTGTTTTTTTTAACAGCAGCTTAAATCACTTTTATTGAAAAGGTTGCCCCTGTTTTAACTTTTATCCTGACCTCAGATGCTTCGGCAATAACCTCCCTAGCGGAACACACCTTTAAAGAGGTTAATGATTATTTCCGGGTCTGATTGTCTGTATCAAAATTTACAAAATTCATCACATGCTTTGCCAGCAATTTTCCAACTCTTGGGTCATCATTTGGCGGTCGATAGTATGCCCAGGTCCCGGTATACTGGTCCTGTACCGGACTGTTTTTATCGGGGTTGCCCACATAAGGATCATAACCCAGATGCCCGTATTCGCAGACATCAAAAGCCAGATACGGATCCATATCGCTCATAGATGAATTTATATTTGTCTGTCTCGGCGGCGGATAAACTCCTCCGTCTTCACAGCCGCCCATTTCAAAACAGCATTCTTCTTCACCGCACTGCGTATCCACCCAAATCCCCCAGTAATCCGCAAAAGGATAGCCATCTCCAGCATATGAAACTGAATCCCCTGTGTCCGCATACAACCAGTTCTGGGTACCGATTTCTTTAGCAATCTGGTTATGCTGTTCAACCAGATTTAAAACTGAATCAGTTATGATCTGAGGAAATCCGATAACGATATGCTTCACACCACGGTCTTTAAAATATTCAAGCGCATCCCAGTAGAGATATCCCCATTCATCACCCGGCAGCACATAACCCGTGGTTTCGTATAGCCATGCATGACCAATGTTTTCGCCGCGCATTTCCCGAGATCTCTCGGTTTTACCATTTTCAGGATTTAGCTCCTTAATTCCCATAAAGGCACCGACTATATTTTCAGGATCCATATCCGGATGCCGTTCCAACAGTATACTCTTAATGTTTTCATTAAGAACAATCGTGTCATTTATTTTAGGATCGAATGCCTGGTTGTAATCGTGTACAGCATGATTTAAAAGGAGAACCGCCGTCTCATTATCAGAAACCGCATCTGACCAGGAATCTTCAATTCCATCGGCCTGGAGTTCTGCCAGTTCAGTATCGTTTGATATGGGGTTCTGGTCTGCTGCATAGGTAACAGATACATCATTTTCAGGAGCGCCTTTGCTTCTGGTCCAGTTTTTATCAGCTGGAAAAGATCGTTCCATCAATTTTGTATAATCATTCACCCAGATAAGAGGAGTCGCAGGATCCGGTGCCGGTATTACAAACTCGTAATCATTGGGATAATAAAGCAGATGCGGAAATGCATAATGCGAAACATCCTCGCCTGCCATCCAGGCAGCCCAGTCAACTTCAAAGCTGAAATCTTCTGAAGCGTCCTGAAGATCCAGTTCATCTTTCATATCCTGAAGCTGTTGTGCTGTAATATCGTCAAAAGGATCGATCCCGCCGAGTTTTTCATATTCATATGCATATTTAAGAACTTCTTTTTCAGCATTACCACTGCTCAGAATACCGCCCCATAGATTTTTATTCGGTAGATAAAGCATATTAACAGGATGGTTAGGGTCATAGGAAAACATCTGGGTTGAGGCATCCCAGAGATGCTGCGGCTTATAGGTTGTAAAACCGCCGTGAACCACAAATATCACACCGATTTTATTTGGATCAGCAACAACCGGGCTTGCTGCTTCAGCCTGTTGGGCCTCCCAGGCATTCATGGCTGTTTTGGTCATCTGTACCACGTCAAAAGTCTTGGCAAAGCGGACTCCTCCCACGGTCAGATCAATCATGATTATCCGGGAAACCCCTTTATTCAGGAGTCTTTCCGCCGGGCCTAAAACATCATAGCGTTCGGAATCACAGTCAGTCCATGGACCGTCATCTTCTTTTTCACCACAGTAGTTAATGGAATCTTTTGTACAGGAGGATAAAAACATTCCTGTAAAGAACAGGATAAGTAAAACCAATAAAGTGTTTTTGTTAATCTTCATAACATTACCCTGCATTTTTAGATTAATTAATTATTGGCTTATACTATTTTTTTTAAAACAGCTCAGCCCTTAACGATGTCTTCTGATGATGATTTCCAGTGTTTTTCAATAACAGCCGCAATTTTGGGTTTCTCTTTTCTGATCTGGTCAATATGGCTCATGATGGCCTTTTCCATCACATAGCCAGCCGTATTTTCGCTGACGTATCCGGCATATTCTTCATTGTTGGTCAGGCTGAAAATATAATCGAGTTCCTCATCCTGGAGCTGTCCGAGGCCGAACGCCTGCAATGCCTTTTCAATTTCACCGGGCCAGCAGTATTCAAAGCTTTCCCGCCAGAAATTAGTGTAGTCATCATATCCTTTTCCGGTCCCCAGAACTTTAAGCGCAGCTTGGGCTGCCAAATAACCATACATCAGTGCAGACTGACAATAGGTTTCAATAAACGCCGCAGAATCCCCCACCACAACAATATTTCCCTCAACCGGGTTCATAATACAGGTATAAAAATTAAGCATGCATGCCGCCTTGTGAACAATCTTGGCATTATGAAACCATTCCTTAAACGGTCCTTCGGTTAAAAACCAGTCCAGTCCCATTTTAGCCGGCATACCGCAGGGAGTTCCGCAAAAAACATCCAGGATAGGTTTGTCCCCTTCCTTTGCGTCAGCCAGATACTTGGGTACCATATAGATCTGGCCTTTGCCCCAGGGTGTATGTCCCTTGCCCACACAGGTTATCCAAGAATCCCAGTTTGGATAATCCACCTCATCCAGAAAATAGGAGGCCACCCTGTACGACCCAAAATATTTTCGGGTTTTGAACAGCTCAAGACCGGTGACAATCTGTGAGTTACAACCGTCCGCCGCGAAACAAACCCTGCACCAAACTTCTTTCTGCGTTCGCGTATGACTATCACGAATCGTGACCTTTACCTTCCCGTCAATATTTTCCGCTCGGATACCCGCTGTTTCGGTCAGGATATCAACGCCATTGGCCAGAGACTCTTCCAGAAGATTTCGCAGGATGATCTCTTTAGTATACGGCAGAGCTACCCCGTTTTCACGGTTGACTATGGTCAGCTTGTTGCCGCCGGTTGACATCCTGGAGCTTTTAACCAGCTTCACATGAGGATGCCCATATTTTACGGTGATACCGGTTTTTTCAAAGTGCAGATCATTGTCAACAAAACGAACGGTTTCCCCATGGGTATTGGGTTCGTTAATCAGCATGGTACAGCAGGAACGGTAAACCTTTGATATTTCTTTTTTGATGTCGATTAGAAGAACATCCTGACTGGCAGCGGAGAGCTCTTTAGCGATCATCAATCCCGCAGGCCCTGCGCCTACCACGATAAAATCATATATTTTATTCATGAACGCTCCCCTTTTTCGTACGTATCGCTAGTGAAATTAAGCAACAATATTTCCGGAAAGCGACAGTCGCAATAAATCGCATCCACACCGCAGGCAGCCCTGCAGGTACCACACTCTATACAGGATACTTGATCAATAAAAGACTTGTCCTCGACGAACCGTATGGCCAGTCTCGGGCAGAGATTAACACAGGCTCCGCAGCCTACGCATATTTCACGATCTACTTTCATAACCTATCCACATCCATTTATAGTTAATATCGCTTACCAATCATGTACGGCAATGACGGCAAATATCATAAAAATCTTTTGACAATCCGGCTTCTTTGGAAAAATAAGCCAGCTGATTTTCAGGTGCAAAAGTTTCTCCGCATTCTTTGCAGGTTTTGAGCTTGAGATTAACTTTCCAGTTCTGAATGATCCTTGCAGGCCCCTGTACTTTGGTACCGTCATGGGCAACAGCTGTTTCACCTTCCTCAATATCAATAAGCTTTATGGCACCGGTCGGACAGATTTCCGCACAGGTACCGCAGCCGATACAGTCTTCTGCTTTTTCATAGAATGGAGATACTGCCAGCTTTTCATAACCGCGGTTAGCAAAACCAATGGCGCTCATACCGACCAGTTCGCTGCAGGCCCGGACACATCTGCCGCAGGCAATACAGAGTTCGTTCCTTGGCGCAAAGCGTTTCACCGGTTTAACCCCAAGGTCACGTGCCAGATCCTGAATTACTTTTGCCTCAGGCGCTTCTGACAACAGCAGTTCAATAATGCAGGCCCGAATACCCCTGATCTTTTCTGTGGCTGTAAGAACGGTCAGGCCCTCTTCAGCCTTATATACGCAAGAACTGACAACATGTGACACACCGCCTCTGTTTATTTCTACCACACACAGCCTGCATCCACCCGTTGGGGTGAGTGAATCATGATGACATAAAGTTGGGATCCAGACACCGATCTTTTGAGCTGCCTGTAAGAGAGTGGCTCCTTCCGGAACCTGTACCTGAACTTCATCAATTTTGAGTGTTACCATCATAACTCCTTGGAATATAAGGAAAAGACTTAAATACTCTAAACCTTTTCCTGTTTATAACATAAATATCCAACCTGTTAGGTCAGTACAGCGCCCACAGGACAAATTTCTGAGCAGGCGCCGCACTTGATGCATTTTTTTAAATTAATTTTATGCGCCTTTTTCTTTTCACCGCTTACAGCTGCACTGGGGCAGGCCTTTAGACAGGCACCGCATCCAATACATGCTTTTTTATCAATTGAATATTTAACAAGTTCACGGCATACACCTGCCGGACATTTCTTATCCTTAATATGCGCCAGGTACTCATCCTTAAAATATTTCAAGGTAGACAGTACCGGGTTAGGTGCTGTCCGGCCAAGTCCGCACAAAGCTGAGTCCTTAATCGTACCCGCCAGTTTTTCAAGCAATGCAAGGTCTTTTATCGTTCCACGGCCTTCACATATGTCCTCAAGAATTTCTCTCATTCTTCTAACGCCCACACGGCAGGGAGTACACTTACCGCAGGATTCGTCTTCCAGAAACCTGAGGAAATAAAGAGCCACATCGACCATACATGTTTTTTCATCCATGACGATCAGACCGCCGGATCCCATAATAGAACCGGTCTCAGCCAGTTTATCATAATCCACAGGCATATCGATCAGACTTTCAGGGATACAGCCGCCGGACGGGCCGCCGGTCTGAACAGCTTTGAATGCCTTATCTCCAGGAATACCGCCGCCGATATCAAAAATAATTTCCCGCAGGCTTATTCCCATAGGCACTTCGACCAGTCCTACATTATTAACTTTTCCAACCAGAGAAAACACCTTGGTTCCCTTACTGGTTTCTGTTCCCACAGCAGAAAACAATTTTGCACCGTTCTTAACCAGAGCTGGAACATTGGCCAGAGTTTCAACATTATTTATTATGGTGGGACATCCATACAAGCCCTGTACAGCTGGGTATGGCGGTCTTTGCTGCGGTTCACCGCATTCACCTTCAACAGACTGAATCAAAGCTGTTTCTTCACCACATACAAAGGCACCGGCACCCCGACTGATACGGATATCAAAACTAAAATCAGACTTTAAGACTGAATCACCGATAATACCGTTTTCACGGGCCTTTTCAATGGCTATCTCCAATCGCTGAATCGCCAGTGGATATTCATCTCTCACATAGATCACGCCCTGGGAAGCACCGACAGCATAGCCGGCAATGAGCATGCCCTCTATTACTGCATGCGGATCGCCTTCAAGGATACTTCTGTCCATATAGGCACCCGGATCACCTTCATCCGCATTACATATAATATATTTTTGTTTACCGCGAGCCTTTCGACAGGTCTTCCATTTAAGTCCGGTTGAGAAACCGCCACCGCCGCGTCCGCGCAAGCCGGCTTTCTTCACTTCATTAATGACCTGCATAGACGTTTTTTCACTCAGTGCAGTAGCCAGACCTTCATAACCGCCAAGGGCGACATATTCATCAATATTTTCCGGATCAATAATACCACAGTTGCGCAGCGCAACCCGATGCTGTTTGCAGTAAAAAGCATGGCTTTTGCTGTCAGGCACATTTTCACAGCAGGGCTCGTCAGCAGATGGATCTAATGATGTTTGTAGCAGCGCTCCTTCCGGAATCGTATCCAGTTTAATCGCAGCCAGTATTGCCTGAACTTCATCATGAGTTACCTTACCATAGGTCAGCCTGACTTTACCGGGTATCCAGACATCAACCAAAGGTTCCTGATGACACATACCGTTACATCCGGCTTTTTGAACTTGAACATCCATTTTGCGCTTTTTAATCCCTTTAATAAAAGCGTCCAAAACGGTCTGTGCACCTGCAGCAAGGCCGCAGGAGGCAAAACCAACCGAAATCTTGATTCGTTCGGGCAACAGTGAAGCCTGCCCGGATTTTTCCAGTTTCTCTAAATGCGTAAAAGGTTTACCCTTCATCATTTATTGTCTTTTCTATATTGTTGAAGTAAATTTCCGGTTTTAACCTGAGTCATGCCGCCGTGAATATCGTCATTGATTTTAACCACCGGAGCCATACTGCAGCATCCGAGACAGCGGACTTTTTTTAAGGTAAACTCACCATCAGCACTGGTTCCTTCACCGGCTTCAATTCCAAGCTCACGGGAAACACTCTGCGTCAGGTTATCCGCATTTTTAACATGACAGGCGGTACCCGTACATACACTGACAGTGTTTTTCCCCTGGGGATCCAGACTGAATGAATGATAAAAAGAAGCAACAGCAAATATTTTACTGAGGGGAATCTCTAATTCTTCAGATGCATGCGACAAGACCTCCTTCGGCAGATAACCGAATTCTGACTGAATGTCCTGCAGCAGCGTGATCAGTGTTCCCTTTTCCTCTTTATGTTTTTGAACTATTTGCTTAACTTTATTTTTTCGTGGCAATTTCATGGATTGTTCCCGTTTTTTGAATGTCCTCATAAAATTCATCAACAGCCGTCTGAAATGCAGGCATCAGACTTGCTGGAAAGGTGAAAAAGCGCTTTTGTAAAGCCAGATATTCCTGAACCGGTTTACGGTTTTTCGACTGTATCGTGAGCCGGATAACACCGTCAATTACTTCGTACAGCGGAAAATATCCGGTTAAGACCGCCCTGCGGCCGATATCAAGTGTTTTATTCGAAGCAAATATCCATCCGGTGGGGCACGGGGTCAAAACCAGGATAAAAGCATTACCAGGACTGTCAAGGCCCCGACGGACCTTTTCGATCAGATCAAACGGATGGCTTGGACAGGCTGTTGCCATATAAGAAAAATCTTCTTTCGCAGCAACAGCGGGAATATTTTTTTGCCGGACAGCATCCCTGACATCCTTTTCATTAACAGAATGTTTTCTTTCATTCTGTATAAAAGGCCGGGGAATTGCCCTGCGGATAAGTGTATCCATAGCAGGTTCATTATCAAAACAGACAATCAAAGCATTTTTATTCTTCAAAAAACGCTGTAAAACAACATAATCACTGTCAAGCACCTTTCGGTCAATCCCGATCACAGGCTTTTTAACCGCCACATGAGACGACTTAGACTGACGGGCTGACTTTGCATTAAAACTGTCTATTACAAAGACAAGTTTTTCAAGAGTGTCTGCTGTATTCACACGGTCATGTGCAAAAGTGTTTGCGCTCAGAGCCGAATTGGAAATTCCGGTATGACCGTTTATACCGCCCAGCGCCGGATCTGCGCTATCAGTTACTTTGGATACAAGCCGTGCGGCCAGAGACTTAACACACCCTTTACATGAGCGCCTTCCGCTTAGAAAGCGTTCCTGACGGGGTAAAATTTTCGGTACAAATACAGAGAACCTATCCATTAATAAGTTGCCTCCCAAACATATTATTTAACCAGCCACGGAGCGCGCTCTACGGCAATTTCCAGTGATATACAACCGGTGACACACTGCTGTATGCAAAGACCGCAGCCTTTACAATACGTTAAATCCGCTGCATAGAATCCGTCTTCATTTTGAAAAATGGCACCGTCAGGACAGGACAGATAGCATATTCCACAGCGCACACATTTTTGCGTATCCCATACAGGCCTCTCAAAACGCCAGTCATCATTTATCTTAAAATCATCAGTAATTGGATTAACGGACCCAAATTTTATACAATCTTGTTTTTTCATCTTTATCTGCTTAATTAGTAGTTTAAGTATTTTTTGTTAAACTGCTTACTTAAGTTATTATTATTTAAAACCCAGGAAAATAAAAATCAATAACAGGGATAGCCTATCCGGCTGGCCTTACTCATCATTAAAGCTGCTCTTTCCGGGGTAAACATCTCAATTTTTTTAGCAATTATCGGACGCTCTTTTCTGATGGTTTCCAAATGTGGTTTTAAGCCCTGGCTGATCCCCCGGTACATCAAAAAGGGATTCATCGTCCAAGGAAGCTTGGTGTCAACGATCTGGTGGAGATAGTTATGCTCCTCCTCATTAAACAGCCTGTTAAATACTGGATATAAAACAAATTCTTTATAATCATGGGTTTCCACCCAGTTTTTCTGCCACCAGTCAATATAATCTTTCACCCCTTCACGGTTCACCTGGCCTGTATGCAGGGCTTTACACACAGCATTTGCCGCCTTATGTCCCGATAGCAGCGCACCGGTATTTTCCGCTTCAGCAAACCAGCAGCTGTCTCCCACAAATATTATATTATCCTTAAAAGGCTCTTTGGCAGGGCTCCAGTTGCTTATAACTGCACAGCGCTCATGGGTAATCTCCACATTCTTAAACCAGTGCTTATAGTTACTTTGCTGAGTCAGATATTCAAGCCGTTCCTTACCTTGAATATAAAGCCAGTATTCGTCCGGACTGTAAACACTTGGAAGCATACTGAACATGATCGTACCCAGCTGACCCGGACCATAACAAAGTCCAAGAGCGATCATTTCGGAGCGGTCAAATTCAACCCCAGTGATATAGTAGCTGTTGGCACGGCCGGTATTAATAAAAATCCGGTCACGATTCAGACCCGAGATCCGGGCAAGTCTTGAATTAGCACCATCGGCAGCTATACAGAAGCTGCCCGTAAAAGAATCTCCTTCCGCTGTTTTAACACGGACACCCTCCGGGGTGTTTCTGGCAGAAATCACATTCCGGCCCAGATAAAAATCTACAGTTGCCTGAATTCCCTCTTCATAAATACCGCCAAGGAGTGCGCCTTTATCAAAGACAACCGCGGGCACACCCGCACCGGAAGCATTTTTTTCATAATCACCGATCTCAATACGGTCTTTTCCATTTGGCGCAATAAAATGGAGGGCGTAAAATTCACGATAATCGCCGGCATAGTTTACTGAGAAATTATTCACCGGAAATACCCAGCGTTTTTGCTCGCGTGAAAAGTACATGTTTTCATTATAGAATGAATCCATATTCAGCAGAAACATCTGCGCACAGGACCGCTGAATCTTTGCAGGATCTGTTTTGCGTTCGATCAATGCTACTTTCAGTCCGTTCTGAGCCGCAGTTTTTGCCGCTTCAAGTCCAGACGTTCCACCGCCAACAACGATTAAATCATATTTTTCAGACATAGATACTCTCCAAAATGTTCTGTATCTTTAAATTGTTTCAAACAAAATATTCAAGCATTTGTGATGTTATAGGATATATCTCATTGCTTATAGTATGATGGATGTATTCTTTAGCACTACTTATTTTATATTCGAAGATTTCCGCTGTGTCAAGAATAAAATTTATTTTTCTATCTATCTTTAGTTATTTTAGAGTTTCGCCATTTTATTTTTTTGCAGACACGGAAAATAACACCGGAAATTCCGAAGGAAACAAAACTTCTATTTTAGTGACGCAATATTTTCATAAAATGAATCTATTACCGGTACCATAAGTGCCGATATCTCTTTAAGAAATGATTTTCCAAAGGAAGTCAGCGAATAATACTTTCTGTTTGCACCCTGAGCAGACGGTTCTTTGATACTTTTAAGAATTCCTTCTGCCTCCAACGTCCGCAGTTTTTTGTAAAGGTTATTGCGGTCAATGTCAAAAGCACCTTCTGTAATAGTATAGATCTCATCCTTTATTTCATAAGCATATTTTGGGCTTCTGCTGATAAGAGACAGTACTGTAAATTGCAGAAATCCCCGTTTAATGTCAAATTGAAGTTGTTCAAGATGCTTACTCAGTATTTGCTGCTCGTTGATGTTTAATTTCACCATTTTTTCAGCCTTGAGTAAAGGTTAGAGATATAGTTTGATAAGATACATTTACACACACTAGTTCTAACAAAATTAAAAGTCAAGCATGAAATTATTTTTTTGAAGCTTAAGATTAGAATAAATATAAATTGAGGACCGTCAAGGTCCGGAATCCATATCGCCACATCACATTATTTAAATGTTTAATAACAAATGCTGTTTTGAACAATAACCGTTAAATAACAAATCATGAAAAGACCTATACATAAATATCTCTTGAATTAGTTTTTTAAATCAGGTATATCTTCTTGCAAAATAGATAAATTTTTTTAATAAAAAAATAAGAATCAATGAAAACCAAAAAAAATAAATTATTAGAAAAAGAAATAATCAAACAGCATCATGATCAGATCGTATTTGACCTGAAACGGGCCTTCCTGCAATCTATAACCCTGATATTGATCAATCAGGGATCAAAATACACATATGAAATAAAGGCCGATATCTTAAAACTCTCAAAAGGCGGTTTTGACATTGACCGTAATAATCTCTATAAAAAGCTGAGATCGCTTGAAAAAGACGGTGTCCTAGACAGTCATCTTGAACCTTCCGCTAAAGGAGCACAGCGTAAATACTATACCATAACACCCCAGGGACAAGAATTGCTGACCAGAAGCATCGCGACTTTATCTCCCCTGATCTCTTCATTAAAGGAACATCTTGTGAACAGGTAAAGACTCAATAGTTAACCTTAAGGTCACCCTGCAATCTATAATAATTTCGGAATCTCCTGATTATAACCAGCAAAATCAGGATCGATAATTATTTTGGTACCGCAATGATCAGCGTTATAAAGCGGATTAGAGGGGCCCGCTTAAAAAAGTAATTCCCTGTCAAAATTAAACAACTCTTTCTTTACTGCTTCATCAATAACAAATTCAGTAGCCCCTTTAACAGAAATACTGGCATGGTCGTCTGGACGGTACTAAAAATACCCGCCTTAAATTGTTGAAAACTTCACAAACTTTCTTCGATTTACCCCTTTTTTCTATCGTGTCCAGGAAACGCGAAATATCCCTTCCGCTGGATTTGTGTATCTAATCCGATTGGGCTCAATGACGATGATTTTGTGATTAAATTTAGGGTTGAGGTTTTTTGACTGAATTTTTCTACCTCCGATAACAATGTTCATTGCTTTAAATGCTTTTTCAAACAATTCGGAGTCCTCTTTTCTGCTGTAAATTACCGCTTTCCCCCATGCCTGCAGTCCCTTGTAACCCCAGAAATCATCAGCGAGATTATAGGGTTCTGCAATCGAAAAAGCGATCTTTTTGTTTTTTTTAAGGTTGCTAAACTTACTGCCCCCCTCGGAAAGAACATAAAAGGTTAATCCGCGCGACATGTATCCAACAGGGGTGGAACGCGGGGCATCATTTTTTGACGTGCACAGGTGCAGGACCTCATTTCTTTTAATAAACTTTATAAGATCTTTTTCAAAGGAGCTTGCCGATCGGTAATTTTTTAATTTCAACCCCGATTTCTTAAAAACCTCTGTTACATTTGTTGGTATAGAATCCTGTTTAATTTTTGACATATCACTTCACCTTTCTTGAGATTTATGTTAACCGGTTATCTGCTTCGATTAAGTAATTTTGAAAAAAAATAGTAATTATCCACGGCTAAAAGCCGTTGTTTTATCTTGTAATAAAATTCATCAATTAAAAAACTCACAAGCCGTACGGCTCTCATGCTGTAATATAAAATTTACCTGTATCCGTAGCCGAATGCCCCCCAGATTAGTCAGGGGCATTCGGTACAGACGCAAAGAGCCTTCACCTGCAGCAAACATATCCGCCCTTTTTTCAAGATCCTTAATAGAACGCCTAAGTTCATGATATATGATCTTTAGACATTAAAGAATATCTTCTCACTGGAAAGAATTTCTGCCCTGGACTCTACAATCGCAGCCCGGTAATTATGGCCGCGGTGATCACCGTCACAGATCTTAAAAGAAGCCGCCCGATTTTTTTCAATACAGCGGTTCATGCGGCCGCCGCGTTTTGTTCCGGTATAAAGATATAAAGATATTAATCATCTGTTGCAAATGATGTTTCAACTGCATAGGGCTTCCCCTTATCTACGACAATCAAGGTACCCAAGATCTGATCATTCATAAGCTTCTTGATTTCCGGTTCAGTAATTGACTGTCTCATATCTTCCAATTCTCCAAAATATTCATAAAATAATTTAACCCGTCACACTTTTAAAACTGACTTCTTAACAAATTAATATTGCAAATCCTTCCATGGTACTATCTTTTCACATGTATTCTCTTACACTTGTTAAGAATATGTAACATGTTTTTTTTACCGTGTCAACACATGTGCGCTGTTAAACAGCTCGCATAAGTGTGACCATCCCGCCCTGGCCGAAGATGCCTTTTAGCCGGACTGATACATGATGCGGGCAAACTTATTTTTGATCAGTACATTCTGCAAAGAATTGATGTTTTTCAGCAAAAACTGGGAAATAAAAATATATATTTTAAGTACCGAAAAAGAGATTCTTGGATTTGATCATGCTGAAATAGCCTCTGGCGTCTGTGAAAAATGGCAGATTCCTTTGCATTAAGGTGCGGTCTTGGCGAGGGTATTGACGGAATGAAATATGAAATGGATATAAAAGCAATGGAATTCTTAAAACTCAAAGACAGCGATGTTCAGATGATAATCGGTGAAGTTCTTGAGTATATAGAACAAACCACACAATCTATTAATAAATGCCTCACACTATGAATTTTCAAATCGTCCTTTTATAACCATCAATTGACTTATCCTCAATAATTCCATAAAATCCTGTAAGTAGCGTGAGAATGTCTTAGGCATGTAATCTCCGAACTAAAGTACATATTTTCCACGGCACGAACCAAAATCTTTATTTAGTTAAGGAATTCAAGGTTGACAAATATTAAGATAAACAGCCAGTTTAAAAGTGCACTTAAACTGATTAAAAATTCAAATGAATCCGTATTTATTACAGGAAAAGCAGGCACAGGCAAATCAACTTTTCTTCAATATGCACGCCGGAACATAAAAAAAAACATGGTTGTTCTTGCACCTACCGGTGTTGCAGCGCTTAATGTTAAAGGTGAGACAATCCATTCTTTTTTTCATTTTAAACCCGGAATCACACCCAAGGATGCGGAAAAAAAAGCTAAGAAAAATATTGATAATGCTCTATACAAAAAGATTGATACCATCCTGATCGATGAGATCTCAATGGTCAGAGCGGACCTGCTGGACTGCATTGATACATTTTTAAGAACCTTTCTGAACAGCGATCAACCTTTTGGCAATATCCAGATGGTGTTTATCGGCGACCTGTATCAGCTGCCGCCTGTGGTGACAAACCATGAAAGGGAAATGTTCAGTAAATATTACGAATCACCTTTCTTTTTCTCGGCAAATGTAATTATAAAAGATAAATTTAAATATCACTATGTCGAACTTGAAGAAATATACCGTCAGAAGGATGATCATTTCATTGAGATCTTAAATGCTGTCCGAAACAATTCTGCAACTGCAAAACATTTTGAATATATAAACAGAAATGTCATTGATGACCAATTCGAAGAGGACCAGGGCTTTATTTTCTTAACGACTCTGAACCGGAGCGCCGACGAAATAAACGCTTATAAGCTTTCAGCCTTAAGCACAAAACTGTTTATTTCAAAAGCAGAAATAGACGGTGAATTTGAGCTTAACGCTGCACCCACTTCAGTTAAGCTGGCTTTAAAACCGGGGGCCCAGGTTATGTTTTTAAATAATCATTCTGACGGACTCTGGGTTAACGGTACCGTAGGCATCATTGAAGAAATAGATAATTCAGAAATATTTGTCAGAACTGATAATAATCTGGTTGTATCAGTAAATAAGCACAAATGGTCTCTTTACAAATACATATACGATTCAGAAAACAAGAACCTTATCCAGGAAAAAACAGGGGATTTTCTTCAGTATCCGTTAAAACTTGCATGGGCAATAACTATACATAAAAGCCAGGGGAAAACATTTAAAAAAGCAATCATTGATCTTAAAAACGGTACTTTTGCACATGGACAGTCCTATGTAGCACTCAGTCGATGTGTTTCTCTAAATGGGATCGGACTTGTTCATCCGCTAAAGAAGAACCACATTAAAACCGACCATAGAATAATAAATTATTTAACAAAACTTCAATATGACGCGGCAGAAGACAGATGCCCGACAGCTGATAAAATCAAGATCCTAAAAGATGCAATTAATAAAAAGAGCTTAATTAATATTGTTTATTTAAAGCCAAACGACCATAAATCCACCCGCACGATCAAACCATTTTTCCTTGGCGAAAAAAAATACAGGGACAATAAATACATTGGACTGGATGCTTACTGCATGAAAGATAATACAGACAGGATCTTTAGAATTGACAGAATACTTGAGATAAATGAAAAGTAATAAACCCGGAAGATCAAAAAAAGTCATACCGAAAGTCCCGGATATCAGTCGGTAAAAACGATGGTGAATAATTCTGTTATAAAATATATAAGAACTGATAAATGATTTTGTTTACGCCTGATCCAATCAGTCAGTGGGTCGGGAAGGTCAAGCAGTTTTTAATGATCTGTGAGCCGGATTTTGAATTCATACAGGTATTCTGGGAGAATTTTGGACGGTATTGTCTACTGGATTTAAAGCTGAAAATCAGTTCTTAAGGTCTGATCCTCAGCCCTATCAATTATCAAATTACGGCCTATACTGAAAACGCATTGCTTTACGTTTTCTTCTTACTGCTTCAAGTTTTTTTCTTTTCTTTTTAACGCTTGGTTTTTCATAGAAACGCCTGCTTCTAAGCTCTCTTAAGAGTCCATCTATCTGAACTCTTTTTTTAAAAAGCCTTAAAGCTCTTTCTATGTCGCCGCCTCTAATTTCTACAGAAATTGACATTTTTAACCTCTATTAATATATTTTAAAATATAATTATTAACTTATTTTAACTAAATGATTCAAATTTATATACTTATTTATATCTTTACTGAATTTGTCAGCTTACCTCTTTTGAATTTTAAATAATAAATTAAAAATGTTTCTATGTCAATAAAAATAAATCATCCTGTATTCAGAATGTTTCCTAAGTATTTGATTAATAATGAAAATCAGCATCCCGGATCGAAAGTCTTCAATTATAGATTACAAATATCCAAATCATATTTAATCTGATTGACATCTATGCTCATATTTTTATAGTATTACAAAAATAGTAAATACGATAAGGAAACAGCAGCATGATGAGAACAGCAAACCCTGCTCTGAATAAAAAAACCTTTGAAAGCATCGGTTATACTTCAAAAAACGAAAATTTGATGACATTGCAGGGAACCGTTAACAAAACAGGTTTTCTATTAACATTTCTCATCCTTGCAGCTGCCTATACCTGGAACCTCTACTTTGAAACAGGTAACCCGGCCGCTATTATGCCATGGCTGATCGGCGGTGGAATAGGAGGATTCATTGTTGCCCTGATCACAACATTTAAAAAAACCTTATCCCCAATAACAGCTCCGATCTATGCAGTTCTTGAAGGGCTTTTTCTAGGCAGCTTATCAGCGTTTTTTGAAAGCCGGTTTCCCGGGATAGTTGTTCAGGCTGTGGGTCTTACCTTTGGTACCCTTTTTGCCCTTCTCATGGCTTACCGGTCAGGACTTATAAAAGCCACTGAAAATTTCAAGCTCGGTGTAACTGCCGCAACCGGTGGAATATTCTTATTGTATCTTATCTCTTTTATCCTCGGACTTTTCGGAACAGGTATCCCCTATATTCACCAAAGTGGCATAATCGGTATTGGTTTCAGCCTTGTTGTTGTTGTTATTGCCGCCTTAAATCTTGTCCTTGATTTTGATTTTATTGAAAATGCCACAGAAAACGGCGCCCCTAAATATATGGAGTGGTACGGCGCTTTTGGATTACTGGTAACGCTTATCTGGTTATATATTGAGATTTTAAGACTTCTTTCAAAACTTTACAGCAGGAACTAACATCAAACAAATACTTTTTCTATAGAAATCACTATGGCAAAACCTGTTAAACCACCGGTTGACCGCCTGATTAAATCAGGAATATTCTCTAAGCCCAGAGCGCCTCAGGATGCACCTCACCTCTACGGTAAACTCCTTTTTTTCCCCGTCTGGTGCAAAAAGTGCGGACTTTGCACTGTTGCCTGTCAGACAGGGGCATTAAAACAGAAAAAAGACGGTACCCCCTACCTGGCTGACCCAGACAAATGCAAACTCTGCTCGCTTTGCTGGAGGACCTGCCCTGACTTTGCAATTGTAAAAAACCCTGTCCAGGAGGAGGAAAAAAGTGACTCTAAATAGAACCACACCTGACGGCCTTCCCATAAGCTTTATTCAGGGTAATGAAGCCTGCGTTTTCGGAGCACTGCATGCAGGATGCAATTTCTTTGCAGGTTATCCGATAACCCCTTCAACAGAAATTGCTGAAGGAATGGCTCGTGATCTTCCGGTCATCGGCGGAACTTTTATTCAGATGGAAGATGAGATCGCATCCATCGGCGCAATCATCGGAGCCAGCGCTGCCGGAGCTGTCTCTATGACCGCAACATCCGGCCCCGGTTTTTCTCTGATGCAGGAAAACATCGGATACGCATATATGACCCAGATTCCCCTTGTCCTGATAAATGTGCAGCGCGGGGGACCCTCCACCGGTTCACCCACAAACCTGGCTCAGGCTGACACGATGCAGGCAAGATGGGGAACACATGGTGATTATACAGCCATTGCAATCGCACCCTCAAGTGTACAGGAGTCATACAATATAACCATACGGGCTTTTCAGCTTGCAGAGAGATTCAGCACTCCCGTTATTGTCCTGCTGGATGAACTGGTGGGCCACATGCGTGAAAAAGTTATCCTTAAAGAAACTAAAAATGTAAATCCGGTAAAAAGAAGTTTCCCGGAAGTGCCGCCAGAGTGGTACTTCCCCTATAAAAAAACGCTGGACATGGTTTCACACCCTGCGCCTATGAGTGAAGGATACCGCTACAATATAACCGGGCTCACACATGACGAATCAGGATTTCCAACCGCTGTTCCTTCTGAAATAGTCAGCGCTCTTGAAACTTTAAAAAACAAGATAATGCTCCATACCCAGGAAATATGGGAATGGGATGAATACTATACCGAGGACGCAAAGTTCCTCATTATTGCCTATGGAAGCGCAGCAAGGGCTGCACGCGGTGCTGTGGAAACCCTTAGAAATAAAAAAATAAAGGCGGGTCTTTTTGTCTTGAAAACGGTATGGCCCTTCCCTGACCTCCCCCTTAAACAAATAGTAGAAAAAACCAAACTGAAAATTGCATTTGTTGCTGAAAACAACATGGGACAGTTAATTCACCCGGTAAGAGAAGCGCTTCCCCAGAACATAAAGATCATGGGTATAAACCGCTATGACGGACACTCTCTTGATCCCTATAAAATTGTTCAGATAGTCAAGGAGGAGATCTATGCATGAGCTGTCTGATATATATAAATATCTGCGATGGAAAAAAAGATTTCCAACGGTCTGGTGTGCGGGATGCGGCATAGGAACAGTTATGGGCTCTATCCTGCGCGGGATGATAGACCTTAAAATCCCTAAAGACGATGTGGCCTTTGTCTCCGGGATAGGATGTACCGGAAGAATGCCCGTATATCTTGATTTTAACACAATGCATACAACCCATGGCAGAGCGCTGGCATTTGCAACCGGTATTAAAATGCACCGTCCAAAAATGAAAGTTGTCGTAGTCTCGGGTGATGGAGATGCTCTCGCTATCGGCGGCAATCATTTTATACATGCCGCAAGAAGAAATATTGATATTACGCTGATACTGGTAAATAACAGCATTTATGGAATGACAGGGGGACAGGTCGCTCCCACAACTCCGATTGGATCAAATGCCCATACGACGCCATACGGAAATTATGAACCGCCATTTAATCCCGTAGAACTTGCCATGTCCGCGGGCGCAACATTTGTTGCCCGCAGCACCACTTATGCTGTTGTTCAAACAACCAACTTCATCAAAAAAGCCTTAAATTACAATGGTTTTTCACTCGTTGAGATCATCAGCCAGTGCCCGACCCAATACGGCAGACTGAACAAACTTGGAAATGCCAAAAGCATGCTCCTGCAGCAAAAAGAAAACAGCATAAGTCTGTTAAAATCAAAAGAAATGTCCGAAGAGGACTTGAAAGACAAGATCATAACCGGAATATTTTGTGAAAGCATACGGCCCGAATATACAACAGCCTACAAAAACTATGTGAAAAACATCCAATCTCAGTTGGAGGACTAATTTGTCACCTTCAAAAAAAATGATTTCAAAAGACAGTCCTGGAAAAACAATGAATAGAATCAATATCAGGATCTCGGGTTCAGGCGGTCAAGGGATAATATCAACCGGCATGCTGCTGGGAGAAGCCATAGCCATCGGAGACGGCAAAAACGTGACCCAAAGCCAGTCCTACGGCCCTGAAGCAAGAGGCGGCGCAACACTTGCTGATGTGATCGTAAGCGATGGTGAGATCTTTTTTCCGGAATGTAATGACCTTGACATCCTGCTTGCGTTTACATATGAAGCATACGGAAAATTCGCGTCTAAAACAAAGCAGGATGGAACTGTAATCGCTGATGAAAGTGCTGTTGATGTAATTGTGGGGGATGCAAAAACAGTCCAGATCCCCTTCATACAGTTCTCAAAAGATAAATTCAAAACACCAATGGTCGCAAATATTATAGCCCTGGGTTTTCTTTCAACATACGCAAAAATTGTCAGCCGGCCTTCTCTGCGGGACGTCGTTGAAGAGCAGTACGCATCCACTCCGCATCTTGAGATGAACATGAATGCCCTTGAAGAAGGATTTAAGCTTGGATCAAAATATTTAAAGGATGAAACCTGATTTTCTATTAATTTTCACCTAAACTGAGCGATTTTAAAGTGACCAAAAAAATAAGGGCGATGTCGCCTTAATTTTCAAAGAAACCTGATACTGTCGGCTTGTTTGAGTGTCTGACCAGCAAAAAAAATAAAATTCCGAATCCTGATAATTCATATTTTTTTAACTGCCCCATTTTTGAGCGCATTTCGCTTGTTCCGATCATGTGCCAGTATGTTTTCTGCTGATTGTTTGTAACAGGCATGGTTATAGACAAATTGCCGGTGATGCATTACATCTTCTCCAAAGTCGTAATATTTTTGTGCCGTGCCATACGGATTCTGTCACCTGCAATATCACGGCAAACGAAGGCTGTCCCAAATTCACCCTCAATATTTTGATTATGATAATAACAGCAGTAATATTGACATGAATATTGACGGAACCGAAAAAGCAATTAATTTTGGTAATAGGGTAAATGTTGATAATTCGTTCATGGTTGTTCCAAAGAACGGATATAGAGTAAATGTGATTGGTTTCAGGAAACAGGGTATTTTAAACGAATGCGGCATTCAGATTCACAAAAATGATATCCAAAAACCTTTTTCAGTGGATAAAAGCGGGCATGTTTACAGAGTTGAAATTTATAAAGACCAAAAGTTTTCCGGCACGGTCCTTGTAAATTTTAATGATGGGCCGGAAATGATCTCAAGTTCAAGCCCCTCTCAAATCTTATTTCTACAGGATTACACCGGCCGTTAGATCAGTATCTTTCCAGGATTAATGACCGAATTCAGCAAGCAGATCTCTTTCAAGATATGCATCATCCGCAAATCTTTCCTGTGCGATCTCTTCCGTCAGCCAGTCGATTTTAGCCCCCTGGCTGGTATTTTCCAAGACCTTTTCAGCCAGATACGGTGTAACCGTCTCTACCTTATCTCCCAGAATATTAAATATGATTTTTGCCTGTTCCCGGTCCTCTTCCGTCATATTCTTTAGATCGTTTATTAAAAGATCTGTGATAACCATACCCGGCCCGATCGTACCGACGATAACGGGTTTACCCTCGAGTTCCGCCACAAGAGACTCTGTCAAATAGCGTACCGCCCTCTTGGTCGTACCATACGGAGTCAGCCCGGCAAGAACCATATCATTACTGCCGTGCCCTTCAAAGTTAAATACCTGCCCCGATCCCTGTTCAAGCATACCTTTTATGGCAACCCTGCAGCCGAACATCAAACCAATAATATTTGTATTCACAACCGAACTTATCTCTTTTGGATCCAGTTCCCACAGCATCTTTTTTCTATTTGAAATACCGGCATTATTGATCCATATATCAACTTGACCAAATTTTTCTTTTGCAGCATTCCAAAGTGCTTCCACCTGATCAAAATCCGACATATCACAGGTCTTTCCCATGACACGGTCACTTTCAAAGTCATTGCCAAGATTCACCACTTCCTGATCGAGCTTTTCTTTACCGCGTGCACTTATAACAACCGCACAGTCTTTTTTTAAAAATTCCTTTGCAAGTCCGAGACCGATCCCCTTTGAGCTTCCCGTTATTAATACAACTTTCATTATATTCTCCGTTAAAACAGTAAAAAAATTTAAAAAACTATCCGTTCATCAAAAGGCTATAACCCTCTTTCTGTAAAGAAGTCTCTGTTATAATAGTTTTCATCCTCAAACCTTCTGTTTGCCTCATCCTTTGTCAGCCATATGAAACGTTTTCCATTTTCTTCGTTTTTAAGCACGTTTTCTACCAGGAACGGCGTTACTGTTTCAACCGTATCGGCTAAGGCATTGTAAACTGGCTTTATTGATTCCAGTTTTTCCGGATCCATTTTACGCAGATCATCAAGGAGAAAATCTGTAATAACGATTCCAGGGCTTAATGAGCCAATAACTACAGGCTCATTATCTACCTCCTGAGCCATTGATTCAGTAAAGTATCTCAAAGCTCTTTTTGTAGAACCATAGACACTTAATCCCTCAAACATGGTGTCATCACTCCCAAAACCTTCTAAATTATAGATCTGACCCCAGCCTTGCGCCAGCATTCCTCTAAGTGCAACCTGTGTTCCAAAGATGACGCCTTTAAGGTTAGTATCCACAACTGAACTTATCTGAACCGGATCAAGTTCACAAAGCAAAGCTGTGTCATTTGATATTCCGGCATTATTAATCCAAAAATCAACATTCCCGAATTTTTTTTTTGAAGCATCCCAAAGCTGCTGGATCTGCGCAACATCTGTTACATCACAAGTCTTTCCCATGACACGGTCGATTCCAAACACATTATCCAGATTTGCAACTTCCTTATCAAGCTTTTTTCCCCCGCGCGCACTCATAACAACCGAACAGTCTCTTTTAAGACACTCTCTTGCGAGTCCTAGCCCTATTCCTTTTGAACTTCCTGTTATGACGACAGTTTTCATTAGACCCCCAATTTTTAGCTTTTAAGATTGTTCTAATAAATTATAAGCTAAACAATAAACCTTAGATGCTTTATTTTGTCAAGATTTAATAGGACTTCCACAGGTAAGCGTTTTAAAACTTACTTTTTATAGAGTTATGAACCGTTTCTCAACATTAGCTTTTGAAATATCTGTACTTTTTATTGTACTTTAAAAAACGTACCATAGAAATTTTTTAATTAACTTAAGCTTATGATATTACTTAATATTTTACAGTGCTCCAAAATGGCGCACTATGCTCAACACCCAATGTTTTTAAGCTAAAATTGCAGTTTTAACAAAGTTTTCCACAGGCAATTAACATTGTCTGTGGATTTCAATATATGCTACCTGAGCGCGTATCTAATACAACATATAGATAGAATGTTTTAATAGATCAGAACAAACAGGACTGCTTGTGAAAAAGCTGTGAATTGGTTAGTATAGAGGTTTTAAACCTTTGATGATCTTAAAAATTTTTTAATATTTTCAAGCAGCAGATCATTAAAAAAAGGGCCTGATGGTCCTTCTTTTAAGGGTTTAACTTCCCCTGTATTCTTTACCGGATCAACACGGCTCAAAGGCTCAATTTTGATAATATCATCTATGTAAGATTTCAAAAAATATCCCCATAAAAAAAATATATTTATCAAATTAAATAATACTCAAAGTTCATGCCAGAATATGAATAATATTGATACTCTCCGACTACAAAAGACTTTCTCTGAGGGTTTTAAAAATGGAGGGTTTATACGCCGGGTTATTTATGATATAGGTTTTAAAACAAAACACGAATATGAGTTTTTTTATGCTAAAAGATCTAATACAAAAAAATAGAAGCTATAGAAGATTTATAGAGGATGAGCCCATATTGCGGGATACATTAACTGAACTCATAAACCTGGCTCGGTTCTCCCCTTCTGCCGGAAATCTTCAGCCCTTGAAATACATCCTCTCCTGTAAAAAAGAAAAAAATGAACTTATATTTAAACACATTAAATGGGCTGCATATTTAACAGACTGGGTTGGACCGGAAAAAGGCGAAAGGCCCTCTGCTTATATCATCATTACCGGTGACAGGAACGTTTCTTCCAATTTTTACTGTGATCATGGAATAGCAGCACAAAGCATCCTGCTGGGTGCCATCGAAAAAGGTCTTGGCGGCTGTATTATTGCAAACATAGATAAACAAAATCTCATAAAAGATCTAAACATCCCGCAAAATCTTGAGATACTGCTTGTAATCGCCCTTGGAACTCCGGAAGAAAAAATAAAGATAGAAGGGATCCCTGAAAATAAAAGTATAAAATACTGGAGGACTGCGGACAGGACACACCACGTGCCAAAAAGATCACTTGAAGACATCATCCTGTTAGATTATTAATGGAAACCAAAGATAACAACAAAGCTGAAAACCTTGATTCTATTCTTTCCGCAATAGAACGCCCCCTTTTATTTGCATCAAAAAATGATTTTTCTGCCTTTCATAACATAAAAGGTCTTGATGAGCTGATCCCTTCTTTGGCTCAAAAAGCACTCCCTTTTTTAACATCTAAAAAACCGGAAAAAGTCATAAGAGACCTGGCTAATGACTTCAAGACTTTTGAATCACTTAGTCTGGACGAAAAAAAAGAACTCATAAAATCAGCCTTGTTAAATATTACGAACTTTAATCACCCCAAAAAAAATGAAGCGCCGATAAAAGCCTCACCTGTTTCATATACAAGCTTTACCGAATGTATGCATATGCTGTCGACACCCATTGATAAAATAAAAGGAGTGGGCCCGAAGATCTCAGAAACACTTTCACGCATAAACATAAAAAACATAGAGGACCTTCTTTACCTTATACCGCGCAACTATATTGACAGGCGAAGGATAAAAAAGATATCCCAGGCAGGTCCCGGAGAACATGCAACTGTTATCGGTAAAGTCATGAGTATTTCAAGCAGAGCTTTTGCCGGAAGAAGCAAGCTGTTTGAGATCCTGATCAGCGACGGTTCACAAAACCTTTCCGCGAAATGGTTCAGGATATCCGCAAAATACCAGAACCTCCTTAAAAGCAGATTCAAAGAAGGAACAGAAGTCATTCTTTCAGGTACGATCTCAAATTTCAGATATCAAAAGGAGGTGCATCACCCTGAAATAGACATTATATCAGGAGAGGACACCTTTGAAACAAAACTTAAAATACTGTCGGTATATCCATTAACTGAAGGCATCCATCAAAAGAGCATGCAGAGGATCATGGAATACACGGTTATTAATTACTGCAGATATATTCCGGATGTCATGCCAAAGGATATACGGGATAAATATGAACTGATGGCGCTGCAGACAGCCTTTCAGCACGTTCACTTCCCGGACACCGAAGATAACATAGACAAACTGCTTAACCTTCAATCTGATTATCACAGAAGAATTGTATTTGATGAATTTTTTATGCTCCAGGCCGTGCTTGCGTTAAGGAAAAAAGGCATCGCCATTGAACCGGGAATAGCCTTTAAGGTCCAGCAAAATAAAATTAATGAATTCTTGAGTACCCTGCCCTTCAGCTTAACCCGGGCACAGCAGAGATCCGTTGATGACATCCTAACCGACATGAAAAGACCTTTTCCCATGAACCGGCTGATACAGGGGGATGTGGGTAGCGGAAAAACCGTGGTCAGCCTGGTTGCCTGTTTATGCGCAAAACTAAACGGCTACCAGTCCGCGATTATGGCCCCAACCGAAATACTGGCTGAACAGCATTTAACCACAATTAAGTGCTTAACGGATAATCTGAATATTAAGGTCATCCTTCTGACCAGCAGTCAGCCAAAAGCAGAAAAAGATGCGGCCCTTCAAAAGATTAAAAACGGGGGATCAGATATCATCATCGGCACACATGCCCTGATCCAGGAAGGCGTTGAATTTAAAAATCTTGGATTTGCAGTCATCGATGAACAGCATAAATTCGGCGTGATGCAGCGGGCTGAGATCAAGCGCAAAGGAGAAAGCCCGGACGTCCTGGTGATGACAGCCACCCCGATCCCAAGAACGCTTGGACTAACGGTTTACGGCGACCTGGATATCTCCATCATCAACGAACTGCCTCCGGGAAGAAAACCGATCAAGACAAAGGTCGTTCATGAAAACAGGCGGGAAGACGTATATCAGGTCATCCGGCAGGAACTTGATAAAAACAGGCAGGCCTTTATTATTTATCCGCTTGTTGAAGAATCAGAGAAAATGGATCTACTGGATGCCACAAACATGGCCTCCCATCTCCAAAAAGACATCTTCCCGGAATATAACGTGGGACTGGTTCACGGCAGAATGAAGGCTGTTGAAAAAGAGGCCATCATGAATAAGTTTAAGGATGGAACAATTCATCTTCTGGTTTCAACCACGGTTGTTGAGGTGGGCATAGATATCCCCAATGCGTCTCTGATGATCATTGAGCATGCCGAAAGGTTCGGGCTGTCACAGCTTCATCAGTTGCGCGGACGGGTGGGAAGAGGTGCGGCAGAGTCTATGTGCATCCTGCTTGCTCAGTTTAAAAAATCAGATGAAGCCAAACAAAGATTGGCTGTCATGGAAAAGACAAATGACGGCTTTAAGATCGCGGAAGAAGATTTTAATATCAGAGGCCCGGGAGAGTTCCTGGGCACCCGCCAGTCCGGCCTGCCGGATTTCCGGGTTGCACATATTGGAAGAGATATTAATATTTTAATTGAAGCCAGAAAAGCAGCCTTTGATCTTATTGACAAAGATCCTGAGCTGAAAGAAGCCGAACATCAGCAGCTTAAAAAACTGCTGTTTGAAAGATGGAAAGGAAGACTTGAACTGGCAGGTATCGGATAAGCTGGAATTTCATCTCCAGCATTAATTTAAAAACAAACCATTCATATATTAAAAATTAACTGTCCAAAAGCATACTGCGTATTAAAAAAAGAGGCTCCAGATGGAGCCTCTTTTAAATTATCAAGGATTTAGAACAGCGATTATTTTCTAATTATCAATAAATGATGCAGCAACAACCTTGCCGCGCCAGTCCCACTGGGAACTGCCTCCGGTGCGCCAGACAGCAAGACCATTAAAGCCGCGTGGACGGCTATCCCATAAACCTGCAGCTTCATTAACTGATCCAGTACCCGGATTATCTTTAGGATCATTGGTCAGCTGCACCAGTTCCAACGTTCCTGCAGTAAGGTCGCAGCAAAAAACCTCTTTGTTATTATCAGGATTTTCAACACCGTACTCAAGAGCTGCAAAAACAACTATTCCATCAGAAATACTGGGATAGCATACACTTGATTGCCTGGACGAAGTGCCGTTAAAAGCATAGGAAAAATCATCAGAAGGAACATCAAAGGTAGTACCTTCTGTTATATCATGGACAACTACCACATTGGCCGATATTTCTGCTGTATCATTATCATTATCATTGTCATGATCCCAGTTTGTACGGTTTTCCAACCAGGTAAGAAAACGTCCGTCTGTACGCACAGGACTTCCAATAGTATACGTGTAGTCTGTCGGAACAGTATCGTAAATATCTATCTCTTCAGGTGTAAGAGCATTGAGATCATAATAATAAGGATGGTTATCATTTTCCCAGACAATAAGACCATTTGAAATATTGGGACATTTATCAGGACTGGCACCTACTAATACGCCGTCTTCACTGTCATTCAGATCATAATAATACAGGTCTGAACCGTCACGCCAGACACCAATACCGGAATCAACCGCAACTTTGACACTACTGGCAGGACCAATAGATTGTTTTTTACGGGATGAAATATCATAAGCCCAGGCATAATAATCCCCGCCATTATCAGACCAAGTGACAAATTCACCGTCAGTCTGAGGATTTGACTCATTATTCGTATTATTTGTGATCCGTTTAAGCAGGGGCCTGCCGTCCAGATCAATGCAGTATACTTCAATCAGGTCATCTGCTTCGTAATCATCCAGTAAAAGCATATTGTCAAGATAGCGGCTGCGTTCCAGTGCGGTAAAGGTAAGAACACCGTTTGTCACAGAAAATTTGTGAACAAACATTTCTGGTGGAGTAACAGTAACAGGTTTGGCTTTAAATACCGCCCGTTTAACAAACAAGCGAAAAGAATGGTCACGTTGAATAAATACAGCCTTGCCTCCTGCCACCGCATAAACCGGGACCTGCTGAAAATCACAGTCTCCTGTAAGTTCTTTAAGCCTTTTAGTTGCAAAATCATACATTACCAGAACCTTGGATGGATTATGTACACTTTCATATGCAAAAGCGTCATAAACCTTGGTTCCGTCAACTTTCAACTCAATTTCTTCATATGCTGTCTCACGGTTATTAGAAACCTGAACCCCGTTAACTGCAGTGAGGTTAGTAAGGTTATATACAAAAATCTGATCAGTCCCATTGTCATCATCACCAATATAAGCAAAAAAACCATTCCCTGTTTCTATACTATCAATTTCTCCATCATAGGCAATAGCTGTAGGATCAGTTTGAGCATCGCCAACATCTGATTTAGCAAGATACTGGTTAGAACCATTCTCATACCAAATAAAGTAATCGGGACCAGCCACCGGATCATCCTGATAATTCCCTGATTCAAAAATTTCAATTGAATCAGAGCTCACACCCGGTTCAAAAAAATAGGCATTTCCATCCTCAACCCAGGTAAAAATACCGTTGGCAGAACTAAAATCAGATGGACCTGTTGAAGGGTCATCATCACCGGTAAGAACCTGTGCAGCAACAGTACCGGCAGACATGTCATAAACTTCAACTGCGCCTTCATTTACAGCCCCAAGATATACTCTAGAGAGTGACTCATGATATGGATCAGCACCCACGGAAAGAGTAATATTTTCAAATACCGGTGTAAAACGTGAAAGATCAGCACGATAAACTGTAGTTTCTGAAAGATCTATAAAATCTGTTGTAGTTTCTGAAAAATCAACACTGTTTTTAATAGATGCCAAATCAAAAACAATTGCAAAATCACCGGAAACGTATACCTTATAATTTTGCAGAGAAGAACTGCTGTCTCCAAAGGGCAGTTCAATACCTGCAGCCTTACCATTCGGACTCATATAGTAGAATTTAGGCTTTTCACAGGAAGCAACATCTCTTCCTACAAAAGCGATGGTTTCACCGTCAAATGCAATCGGAGACGAAGAACAATAATTAAAAGCCCACGGCGTTACAGAACCGCTAAGACCGGTATCCAAAGGTCTAACCGTTATACCGTTATAGTAACTCAGGTTAATTGAACGTCCCTTCCAAACAATCCAGTTACCGTCTGTTTCAACCTCGCGTGTATCTGCCGTTGCAGCCTGTAAAGTCTTTGCTCCGTTAGACGAAACCGCCTTCAGGGTTGCCATAATGCCGGTCGAATAATCGGTTAGTTGAGCAAAAAAACATCCATAAAGCAATAAAGCCCCCACCAAAACAGGAAGTAGAAATACATATAACTTTTTAATTTTCATTACACACTTTCCTTTAATTATTATTAAGTTTGAAAAATATCATATTCATCCTACTTGTCAATATTAAATATAATTTAATATGCTTTAAATCATAAATTTATAATCAATCTATCTTATTCATAGATAGTCTGGATATATATCGGTCCTATTAGGAAAAATCTGGGAAATTTGGCAGGTGCATAAATGAAAATTGCTCTAAAATAACCCCAGGGGAAATCAGCATATGAGAAATAGAACAAAGAATAATCCGGTGACAGCATACCGGTTTTCACCTTTTGAATAAAGTACGAATTTCTCAATGATAATCAGGGGCTGTAAAAAGGAGTTATTCTTAGGATTATTTTGACTGGCGGGGATTAATAATAAGTTTACTATTATTTGATTAGACAAAAACAGCTTTTAAATTGATACATGACTAGCTATTGACCTTATGAACTAATAATCAATATTTTCCGACTTACCGGTATCCATCATACTGGTAAAACGTTTTTTTCCTCTTTTGGCTGCCTGTTGAGAAAGCGCTTTGATCTCTTTTTGGGTATTTGAATCTACTTTTCCGCCCATGGACTGTATCATCCGGTTCTCAACATTGGAAGCCAGGCCGGATTCTTCAGGTCCTGACATGTATCTAACTCTGGAAACCAGCTTTTTAACATCTGTGCTTCCGCATTTCTCACACTTGGGGTCATACTTTTCTGATACGCTCATTACAATACAGTCAAACGCTGCATCACACTTATTGCACTGGTACTCATATATCGGCATCGAATACTCCATCTAATAAAATTGTACTTTTGCATTAAAGACTTTAAAAAAGCCTTCACATCCCTTATTAAGCAGAACAGGTCATTTCATTCAAAGAAGAAGAACTAAACATGAATGTATTTTTCCATTATCCGTTTCTGATCAGGCGGCAGCTTCTCATGTTTGGCTTTTTCAAATATTACATCAGCCATCTTAAGCGATGAAATATAATCATCGACAACTTTCTGCCTGCGTTCATCAACGCTCAAATCCTTATAATCCGGTACCTGATAAGAAGCATAAAATGCGATCTGAAGTGTTGCGGCAATATTGGGTATGTCTTTGTGCGGCATAATTCTTCTCCTTTAATCAAGTTAACGATTTATAAATTTGTTAGTCCTGCTTTAATAGTAGCGCAGTAATATACCTGTTGTCAATCGCTTCATTTGCATTAAAACTTTTAAGTTCATCAGAAAGCAGATTAAAAGACTCCTCAAGAAAACGTTTAAAAGAACTCAAATCCGGGTCATTAAGCTCAAAACTATCTATTACCCAGTTAAACGCCTCTTCTTTAACAGCCTTTTTAATAAATATATCCTTATTGTCTGAGGGCTCAAAAGCTGTTTTAAGAAATTTTATAATATCCTTATTTGTCAAAGGATCAGGCCGTGAAATGCCCTTACAGATATTATTTACCAGCATTGTATTAAAAAGAGACATGCAGGATACAGGATTATTCTCATATGCAATACCAGACCCCGTACCTTCATTTATATATAATTCAGGATCAAGTTCGAAAAATTCAAACAACAGTCTGTTGGAAAATACAAAATCAAGAACTGATTCTTCTGTTCTTCTAACTTCATAAATACTTTTAAAATCCCTGAATGTTATTAAACCCTTTTCACCAAGACCTTCAAAATATTGGGGCCTTGCTTCAAGCAGCCCGGATATTACCTCTGCGGTCTTTGAATCTGCAAAGGAAATAAACTGTTCTCCATCCTTCTTTATTTGATCCTTGAGTCGGTTTTTCAGTTTTAAACCGGATGAATAGCCAATCCGGAAAAGCTCTCCAGGATGAAGAGAGGTTAACAAATCAGATGCTTTTGAGATATCTTCACCTGATAATATCTCAAGACCGATATTAATATAAGCCTCAACCTTTTCAATTGCCTTTTTCTGGTCATCAATATCCCTGACCTCAAGACAATCCGCTATGATAACCTTGTTTGCAAGGTTTATAATATTTTTCTGGACATCATGGAGCACAGCCGCATCTGAAATATGCTTAACTGCAAAGGAAAAAAAGGTCGGGGAAGCATCAATTGCAAGCAGATACCTGAACCCTGAACTATTCTCAGGCCCTGCAGCTGTTTTCTTACTGAATTTTTCCCTTAATTTTTCGATATCCCTGTCAGAAACAAACTGATAGACTTCCAGCGCTTCATCTATTTCAGGAAAACCTTTTTCAGACATCCTGACCTGCCGCCAGCGGAACGCATCCTCATCAGACTCGGCAGTAAATTCATATAAAATCGCATTGATCAATGAATAGAAAAAGCTGCTGTCATACCTGTATAAAACGCCCAGAAGCGGCATCAAAACCAGCTTGGTATCCTCATCTACAAACTGAAAATAATATACATTATCAAAGGTATCATTGGGCATATCTTCATATTCCTCAAGAATATCCGATTCTTCCTCAAGTTTGAATATACCCATAAAGCGTTTTAAGGTTGAGATTAAAAATCTTTCATCCGCATTTTCAAACCATTCAACAACTTTTGTCTCATTACATTTACCCAGAAGAATATACCATTCCGCAATATTATTAAAATCGATTTGATCCCTGTTCCAGCAATCCACATCAATTAAGTATTGAAACTGATCATGCGTTGTCCGGGATATGATTGCAAGAGAATCCGACCTGCCCCTCTCCTTAATCGTCCAGTAGAGCTCTTCTTCCGGAAGATCCTGAACAAGGGCCTTTGGATCATCCGACATTAAAATAAGGTCCATTCGGTCTTTAAAAGGTGCTCTGATTACGAGTGCAGCTCTTTTCTCATGAGACAGGCTGTTAAACACCTTCTCTGCTGAATCCTGCGGCAGCTTTAAAAGCTTTTCAGATGAAATATTTTTAATATCAGCAATATCTGTGATTTTTTGAGACATTTTGGAAATAACCTTCTTTTCTATACCAGTCTACGGTGCTTTTAACCACGTGCTTTAATGGCGTCTGAGGAATACCGAGTTCTTTAACCGCTTTTGTAAAGTCCACCCTCTTTTTAGCTGAAAGCACCCGGATATTTGCAGGAGTCGCAACCGGTTCCTTCTTGGTTATATAATCAGAAACAGCTGTAATTAAAACAGCCCAGGCCAAAGCCATAAAACGGGGTGATTTCATGAACGGCGCCCTTACGCTGCCTTCATCTGCAATCAATTTAAAAATTTCTTTCATAGTCGCAAAATTTTCGACGCATCCCAGGTTATAGGACTCGCCTTTCCCCCCTTTTTCCATGGCCAGCAGATGACCGGCAACAACATCATTGATCCCGACCACATCTATACCGCCGTCAAAATAAGAAGGCATTCTTCCTTTGATGATATCAATCACCAGCTTACCGGACGGCGTGGGATAGATATCGCCCTCACCCATGACCATGGCAGGTCTGACAATAACAGCATTTAGCCCCTTTTCAACAGACTCAAATACAACTTTTTCAGCTTCATATTTAGAGATCTCATAAGGTGCTTTTAAATAGTGAAGGTTAAACTCTATATCTTCTGCAGATGGCTTTCCGTCCGGCCTGATCCCAAGAGCTGCAATGGAACTGGTATGGACAACCTTTTCAACACCAGATTCAAGAGCTGCCTGCATGACATTTCGGGTACCTTCAACATTCACCTTTATCAGCTGATCATAATCACGCATCCATGTCCTGTATAAGCCTGCTACATGATAAACATGGGTACAGCCGTCTACAGCTTTATCAATAGATTCCCGGTCATTAATATCAGCTTCAAAAATTTCAGCATCAAGACCTTCGATGTTCTTTCTGCTGCTTGCCTTCCTGACCGTTATCCTTACTTTTTCATTCCGGTTTAAAAGTTCCTTTACAATCGCTGATCCCAGAAAGCCGGTTGCGCCGGTAACTAATATTTTTTTCAATATAAGCTCCTAAAACTAAGATTTATAATGTTTTATATTAATTTAATGTTTTTAACTGAGCTATTTATCTTATAATTATATACTGCTCTATTAACAAAGACAAACTATTATTGCCGCAGCAAAACATCCTTAACTATTTGATGATCACAGAGAGCAGCAGCAGCAGGCTGTCCGGTGACAGCCTCCTAGAGCTTTTCAAAGGCTGAAAGCTTTTTAATGCCGATTTTCATGGGAAGCAAAAATACCAGAATGTTTATAAATAATACAAGGCCAAAATGTATTGACACACTCACCCATTGTGATGAGGACACCGGAACATTGGTAAACTCAGACATCATAAAATAATACACCGGTCTTGCTTCCAGAACGACAATTGAACCGATAAAAAGCATTGACAGGATCATAAACAAAAGGCCTCCAAAACCGGTTGGGATCTGGGCAATATTTTCAATTTTAAAACGGGGATAAGACGCTCCGCATCCGATACCCAGACTTGTAATCCCGAAGGTCATTAAAAATATAGTTACTGCCGAAACAGCCATCATCATTGTATCAACCTTTAACAGGTAATTTGTAAAAATGATCAAAATCTCTGACATCACCACAAGAAATATAAAGTTCACCCAAAACTTGCACCATAAAAACCTTTTTAACCCCATAGGGGATGATTTAATTATCCAGAAAGCATCCCCCTCAAGACTGACAGCCGGATAAGCAAACCTCACAGCAACAGCAGAAATAACGAAACCGGCCAGGCCCAGGTTTATAAATGAAATAATGTTCTGTAGATAAACCGTTGGAAGAGGGTTTTTTTCCATCGGGAGAACACTGATATTATACAAATAAATAACAATGATCGCCAAAAGGATAAAAATCTGTGACCACTGAGCAGTGTCTCTAAAAAAGATCTTTATGTCTTTTTCAACAATAGACCTGCCAGGTGGAGACATTGGAAATAAAATGAGATCCAGCACCTTGTTGAAAAATCTGTTAATTGATATCGCTGCCGTTTTTCCTTCCTGAGTTTTATTCCAGGCATCATAAAAAACAGCGTTAAAGACCCAGCCGAGCATCACCGTAAAAGCAAGTGCTGTACTCCATAAAAGGAGCATATTAAAAACGGCCGTACCCGGCACCTTATCAAAAAGCATTGATGACAAAATATCCGTCACCCACTGACTGGGCAGAAAAGGGGATGTGGGTGCTTTAAGAGCGGAAAGATAATCTATTACCGTAAAAAATTTATCCGGGTCAACAAGTCTCTCCGGTTTTAAAAAACGAAACATAAAATATACAATAATAACAAAGAATATTGTTATCAGAAAGAGCACGTCTTTAAGTCTTTTTGCAGGAAAATATTTGACCAGCGCCATGGCAACTCCGATCCCGAGAGTACCGCAGATAACAACAAACGGAAGACCGGAAAATATCAAAAAAACATAATACGAAAAGTTCTGTTCATAGATTATCCCATATGAAATAAACACAGGCAGACTGAACATGAGTACCATCCAGGAACTGTTGAAAATAGTTTCAGTCAGTTTTGAGAAATAAAGGTCAGCATAATTAAAAGGCGTGGAGATGATCAGTTGAAGCTCTTCTGAAATAAAAAAAGAAGAGATGGCAGTTATCACATTACTGAAAATTAAAATAGAAAAGAAAGTTAGAAATACCATTGAAAGGAGTTTGGCCGCAAGAAAATCTCCGAAAACTTCAATACCCTTGAAATAAGTAAGCACCCTGAAAAAAACAATAAAAAGACCGGCCCAGAACGCAAGACCGAAACCCACCATCAAAAACGCCTTGGTATAAGAACCTTCACCTTTAAATTTTATCCTGTTTTTTAATTGCGTGATCTTTGGGTATAAAAGACCCAGACTGTTATTAATCATCAAAACCTCAAAGAATCTATTACTTCTCCGATCTCATCACCGCCGGTAAACTTAAAAAATATTGAGTCCAGTTTTTCGCCTTCGGTCCCGGTTTTTTCCCGCAATTCTTTCATTGTCCCAACCGCAACAATAGTTCCCTTTTGTATGATTCCGATCCTGTCGCACATCTCTTCAGCGATCTCCAGGGTATGGGTCGACATAAATATTGTTGTGCCTTTTTTACAAATCTCTCTGAATATTTTTTTAACCAGGCTTGCTCCTTTCGGGTCGAGTCCGACCATCGGTTCATCAACGATTAATAGCTTCGGTTTATGGATAAGAGATGATGCCATGACCAGGCGCTGCTTCATCCCATGGGAAAAACTTTCAATCAGATTATCAACATAGTCTTCCATATTAAAAAGTTCCATCAGCGGTTCAAGACGTTTGTTGATATCCTCTTTATTAAGGCCATACAGTCTTCCGGCAAACCACAGGAACTCCCTTCCTGTGAGTTTGCTGTACAAAAAAGGCCTGTCAGGGATAAAACCAGTAATCATTTTTGCCTCATTGGGATCATTAGCGATGTTCCATCCATTAATAAAAACATTTCCTGATGTGGGTTTAACAAGTCCCGCCATCATTCTTATCGTTGTTGTTTTTCCGGCACCATTGGGACCCAGAAACCCAAACAGTTCGCCTTTATCAACAGAAAGTGAAATGTTATCAATGGCTGTAACCGATGGATATTTTTTTGTTAAATTCTCAAGTTTAATCATCTTTGCTCCAATACTTCCAGTTCAAGCCTTCCAACAAGGCCCAGAACCCCCAGCTGGTCTTCCATCTCACCCTCAAAAAACTTGACATGGGTGACATCAGCAGGGAATTGCTTTAAAGTCGGATCTATTGTCACCCATTTACCCAGATATATTTCTGACCATGCATGATAATAAAAACCGCCGTTCACATATACGATACCGGCACAAATCCTTGCCGGTATTTTTACAGCCCGGCAAAGTGCCGTAAACAAAACAGCATGTTCATTACAGTCTCCCTGTCTTGTCTTAATGACTTCAAGCGCACTCGGTATGCTTAGGGTTGGTTTTTTTTCAATATTTTCATATACCCATTTAAAAAGTTTATCTGCTGCCTTTTTTGCATCAGTTTCATCTTTTATGATGTCTTCGGCAAGCGATATTATTTCTTCATCTTCACTTTGAATAAAAAGAGTGGGCAAAAGATATTTTTCCATCCCCTTTCCGTTAAAAGGCAATAGGTACGTATCTTTACTTGACAAAAGATCCGCTTTTATCTCAACGACATCACCTTCCTGAATCTGTCTTTCACTTGTGAGATCAAAATCATCGACCTTAATATTTTTAAGCCGCAACTTTAGATAACTCAGCCCTCCCAACCTTATTTTGCTGTTAACTTTTACCGCTGTTTCAGAGACAAGGTCCACCTTATCTCCCTGACCAGCACTTAAAGCCTCCTCTTTTGACTCTTTTAGAAGCATAATCCCCATAGGGCTTTCTTCTTTTAAGGTCTCCCCCTGCTGATCGATCCAGGAATAAAGCGCGATTCCGTTAAACACTTCTTTTATTTTAAAACAATTCTTTTTTTCCCCTTTAATTTTGATCTGTTCTTCTGATACAACCTCAACGGTTATTGATCTGTTTGCAAGCGTGAGCGGATCAAATATCCTCCTTGAAAAAGTACTCCCGACCTTAAGCCCTTTTTTTAAAATAAAATATTTAAGACCATTTGAAAGTATCGGTTTCTCTTTTAAGATTAAGTCCCTGTTCTGCTTTTTCCCGCCGGAAACGATCATCAATTTAAGTTTTTCATCCTCAATATTTCCGTAAGCGATAAAACTGATGACACCGGACTTTATCCTGAAACTGAAATTTTTCAATGTCATTTCCCGATCCGTAACAGAATTGATTTTACTTTCTATCTTCTGCGGAAGGCCCATGACTTTCATGTTCATAAACAGATTTTCTGTGATTCTGTAACCTTCTTCTATTTTTCTTATTTCAGAAAAAGAATATCCTATTTTCTGCCCTTTAAGATAAAGGCCGGCCCATTCTTCCCTGCTCTCTATTTCATTTACAAGATATTTCTCTTCAAAGATAAAATTAGAACCAACAAACAGATTCTTCTTTAGAAGAAGTCCCATCATTATGATCCAGAATAAAACGATTACAATTCCTAAAATTTTACCGGATTTCATCATCATAAAATAATTTATATATTAAAAAAGCCCTGACGCACAAAATATGCTTCAGGGCTATTCATCTATTAATCAACTAAAACAGTTCACGTTTACGGTTTATTTTTATTAATTCTTTCCCTTAATTCCTTGCCCACCTTAAAAAACGGCCGCTTTTTCGGTTTTATCTCAATAGGCTGACCTGTACGGGGATGATTGCCGGTTCGTCCAAAATATTCACGTACCTTGAAACTTCCAAAGCCGCGTATTTCTATACCGTCACCTTTAACCAGTTCTTCTGACATACAGTCAAAGATTTTATTTACTGCGATTTCTGCGATATTCGGCTGGATCTTTGCTTCATCAGCCAGTTTTTGAATGAGTTCAGATTTTACCATAAATTACCTCTTAGATATTGTATTATCCTATAAATAAGTATAATTGCTTTCTTTTATATCGAATAGTACGACTGATGTCAATTAAAAGTTATTAAATATTTTTAGCCGTTTTTTTTATTTTTTCAAAAAATTCCAATAATTCTAACGCTGCTTCTTTAGAATCAAAAACAACATTTGATTCATGATTTGAAGTAAGGGCATTATAAGTCCAGTTGGTACTTCCAATTATAACCATTTTTTCATCGATGATTAGAAGCTTACTGTGAGTTGTGGTTTTTTCCGTATCAATCAGCACATCAACGCCTGCTGTTTTTAATCTTTTAGCCGTATCAATATTCCGCTCTGTGTTCCTGTCGTTTTTTTGTCTGACATCAAGTATTATCTCTACCTTCAGACCCCTCTTTTTTGCATCAATTAAAGCATCAATCAGCTGATTACTCGGACTGTTCTTATGCTTTTTGTAGTAACTCGCTTCAAACATAATCATTCTTATGGAGCTGTTTGCATCAGTAATACGTTTTTTAACCTCCGGAAAATAATCTCTGTCAAGAAGAATCTCCAGATTTGTTACGTTTAATGCCATACTGCTTGAACAAAAAAACAGTATTATTGCGATCAGCACTGGCAGAAGGCTAATATAAAACCTTAAGCTTTTAATATAACTATTTGTATAAACATTATTATTCATAATTCTCTTCATCACTTGCAGCAGCATCACCCGCTAGATTGTATTCCTCTCCAAACCACTGCCCAAGATCAATAAGCCTGCATCTTTCAGAACAAAAAGGCCTGAATGGATTTTCAGCCGAGTAAACAGTTTCCTTTTTACATAAAGGACATTTCACTTTAATAATCTTTTCATCTGTCATTTTTCGCTGTAAACTTTCTTAATATATTCTTTTACACTTTTATCCCAGGAAAATTCGGCTTTTTGGGCTGCCCTGCAGATGTTATTCCATTCAGAAACGGAATTCTCTCTTATATTAACAGCTGCAAGACATTTTTCAACAAAATTATCCACCTTCGCCTCTACGGTTTCACCGTAAAAAACAAAACCGTTTTTATTATCGTTTACGGTATCATTAAGACCTCCCACACCATGCACGACACAGGGCTGGCCTTCCCGCATTGAATACATCTGACTGATCCCGCAGGGCTCATAAGAACTGGGCATTAAAAAAAGATGCCCATTAGCGTAAAGCACATCTGCGCACTCATTTGAGTATCCATTTAAAAATATAAAATTTTCATATTTTAAACTCATTTTCATGAGGAAACGCTCATAGTCCCTGTCTCCGTTTCCAAGAACAATATATAAGCCTCTGCCTTTTATTCCCTCAAGTATGCCATCAATTGCTGAAAAATCCCCCCCCCCTTTTGCCTTTAAAAGATAAAACTTCTGCTCAACAACTCTGCTGATACTGGTAAGGATAATCGAATCTTTATAATTATCAGCATTAATAGCAGAAAGTTTTTCAAGGGTAAGGTAATGAGAGCTCTTAAGAAATTCATCACCTGCCGCCCACGCTTTAACAACATTTTTAAAATATTTTAAAAGGAGATAAATATTATAAACAGGGACGCTTTTTTTAATTTCAAAATCACATCCGTTTAATATACCGAACAATTTGCCCTTTTTTTCTACCCTTAACAGATCCTTTTCAAGGCCGTCACCGCCATAATAAAAAGGCGGATTGCTGGATTTTAATATCTCTTTTGCATAACCGGGGGAAACCGTATTCACCGCGTCAGCAAGCCGTATCCCCACTGCCATGGGATTTATACAGTCATCCCACCGGGTATCCACAAGCAGAGCTTTATCAAATTTATAGAGATCCGGATACCATTCCTTAAGAGAAGAACGGTGCCCCTGAAAAGGCCGTATCCCCTGAACAGAAAGGTTATGTATGGTAAAAACAGTCCGGTATTTTTTAAGCCCTTTATATGCCTGATGATATTCTCTAAGGATTAATAAAAAAGCAGTATGCCAGTCATGAAGATGAAGGATTGTGATATCACCAAAAATTTTATTTTTAATACCTTCCGCAACAGCCCTTGAAAAAAAAGCAAATTTTGTAGCATCCGTGGCAAACGGAGTTTCCGGAGGATCATCATGATATATCCTGTTCTCATTTCCAGGGATAAAACCGCTATAAAAACCGGGGGAATCAATTATAAAATGGACCACTCCTGAATCATGCCTGAACCTGTAATAAACAGCCTCATAACTTGCGTTCGCAAAAAGAAAAGAGAGTTTACCCACAGCTTTTATTCTGTTTATTTCTTTATGTAAAAAACCATAGGACGGAACCACAACACTTACTTTACACCCCTGTCTGACCATTGCAGAGGGAAGATCTCTTACAACATCACCGATTCCGCCGACTTTACAATTTGGCAGCGCATCATTTTCAGATGCGATCATAAGAACATTTATATCTTTATTTTTCAAAATGTGTCTCTAGTCATAATTTATTTGTAAGATTAATCAGCTTTTGTATGTATTATACTGGTAAATAGAACATAATTAAATAATATTGTCTATATTTTATAGATTTCAAATGGCAAAAATAAGTTTTCTGCCCCATTATTTTCATGAGAAAAAGTAAAATCTTATGATAATGTTTAAACAAAGAATGGACACAAACATAAAGTACACCTAAAAGATATAATATGAATGAACTCTTAATCTTAGCATCCACAGCCCTGCTCTCATTTATAATATTTTTTTCTGTAATGATTTACTTCTATAAGAGCAATAACTGGTCTGTAAACATTTTAAAAAATTCAGAAAAACAAACCCATGTAAAAACGGTGAACTATCTTGATAGCCCAGATATAACCGTAGCTTTTCCCGGGAAAAAAGATCATTATTGTAAATTAAGTTTTACCTTGGCTGTTGATAATAAAGCACAGCCGATAATCCTGGATGATAAATACAAAACAGTGTTTCAGGGATTCTATCATACAGATCGTCACCGCTAAAAGTTACGAAAAATTGTCTTCATACAATGGCAAAATACACCTTAATCAGAACATCCGCACCAAACTTAATAAATATCTGGATGCCCCGTCTATCCGGGATGTTTATTACAGCGAGCTGGTTCTGCAGTAATGATAAAATAATCTTACATTCAAATCTTATTGATTATCTTAAACATTTAAGAGTTTTTATAGCTTTTAATTTTATCTTTGATATTATATCTTATATTATTTTAAAAAATGTTTAACAGCAAATTATGATTTAAAATAATTAAAATAAAATTATTATTTAATATAACTTTAAATTCTATTTGACACCTAATATGCATTTACTTATACTTTCAAAAATATAATCAACATCCATAATGCCAGGAGGAAATTGTGAACAGGAAATTTTTTTTAATATTCAACTTATTCATTATTTTGTTTGTTTTTGTCGTAAGCGGCTGCATGACGGCTAATGCCCCTAACCTTCCGTACAGCAACAAGCAAAAGAGTAATCTTACGGCAGGGATGGTTAAAAAATATGTAAAAGTTGACCAGGCAACACAAACAGATATACTCTCTGTCTTCGGTGCGCCAAACATCATCACCAGAGATAAAGACGGACATGAAGTCTGGACCTATGACAAGCAAAGCATGGCATCTTCATCTGAAATCGCCGCCTGGAATGCAGCCGGATCCGGAACTGCCGCGGCTACCGGACTGGCCGGTGATGCACTTGTGGGCGGCATCGCAACCGTAGGTGCCCAGGCCGGAAAGAACAGTACTTCTTCCCGATCCAGCAGTACAACCTTCACCCTGATGATCAGTTTTACCGAAAATGATGTGGTCAAATACTACCGGATGCGTGCAACGCAGTTTTAGACACGAAAAACCATTTCTGAAGGAAAGTGAATTATTTCATGAAAATAAATATTGGCAGAAAATTTTCGATTATCATCATAACGTTGTTTATGATCTCTGGCTGCGCAGGTACAAGAGCCATAAAAAGCGGTTATCAGCCGCTTTCATCACAGCAGCGCGCAGCCATGCAGACAAAAGAACTGGAAGGAAGCTTTGACACCGGGTTTTCTGCCACGATATCCGTACTCCAGGATGAGGGCTGGCAGATCAAAGTTGTTGATAAGTCCAGCGGGATTATCCAGGCCAGCTCACTTAAACGCCAGAGCATTATCGGTCCCGCCGAAGACTGGCATAATAAAATGGATTCAAGCTACATTGAAACGCTGAAAAAAAATGCCGAAAAAAGAGGTTCCGGACTGCTGGACTGGACCCGGTGGGAACAGCTGACGGTTCATATAGAGCCCTGGGGGAAAAATTCCATCCGTGAAAGGATCACCATAACAAAATTCGGTTCACTTCCTTCAAACACTTACAGTTACGCAAATAAAAAAGACATTCAGAGAACGGCGACCATCGGTGCGAAAGAACAGTCCATTGTGGTGGAGAGCCCGGCGACTTATCAATACCTTTATCAAAAGATTCAGCGTTCTATTTTTATTCGTCAGGGTTTGACAAACGAGCAATAAAACCTTAAAGGATAAAAAAATCAACTCCCGCTAATCTGTTAACGACAAGACCCCTTATAATATTTTTTGTGGATATAAGGCGACGCATATCTGAGTCCCGACAAAAGATACTTTCCGCAGCAAGCTGCAGAGTATCTCGGTAATTAAACCGATCATTTTAGATACATGCCGCTTAACTCCGCACCAAGGTGCGGTGGTTGCGCGGCACGCTTCCGACTTAGGACCATTGTAGCGCCGACCGCAAAAAAACTTATGATTTTTCTATACTCTCTGCTGCCAACTCGGCCCCTTGAATCCTGCTTTGCATCAGGAACACACGCCCTGACAATTTGCCGGCGATATACCGATTATATCAAGAAATGATTTCATCTTTGAAATATCCAGGCCGTTATCCTGCGCGAATTGCTGTATTTCTGTACAACTTAAACTATTCTTTTTAGAAATGCTTATTAACTTCTGCTCCAGCTCTTTTGTCATCCACTCTTCCCGGACTGCAGCGTTACTCATATATTCCCCTTCTAGGCCGCGTTCTTTTTCCGTTCTTTTACCGCGCCTAACAGTGTAAGCGTTACGATTTCCAGAGGTACATTCACACCTGCCTTATTCATACCGTCAATTACGATTTTAGGCATGTTACCGCAGCAGGGAACCTCCATTCTCAGGATTGTTACACTTTTTATATCACAGGATCGGAATATATCAGTAAATTTATTTTTATATTCTTCTGTATCATCAAATTTCGGACAACCGGACATCACAACTCTTCCTTTAACAAAATCACGATGAAAGTCCGGAGATGAAACTGAAGCACAGTCAGAAGAAACCAAGAGGTCAGCGCCCTTTAAAAATGAAGTATCCGGAGAAATAAGACGGATCTGTACCGGCCAGTTCATAAGCTGTGAATGATTAACCGGAAAATTACCGTTGGGTCGTTCTGATACAGCAGAATTATTTTCAGGCTTAAGATTCGTTTGTATTCTTGAAGGACATCCAAAGGGACGTACATCCTTTTCTTCAGCTTTCTTTTTTTCCAGATGTGCTTCCACTGCCGCTTCATCAAACGCATCTGCTTCTCTTTCGACTATCTTAAGTGCATCTTGTGGACATTCGCCAAGACAGGCACCCAGCCCGTCACACAGATCATCCGAGATCACTCTTGCTTTTCCGTCAATCAGCTGAATGGCTCCCTCTGCACACGACAGGATACAATCACCGCATCCGTTGCAGAGCTCTTCGTCTATCTCAATTATTTTTCGTTTAATTGCCATATTAATTTCCTCCAATTTTTATGTACCGGACAACAGTACATCCTGAACAATTCGTTTACCCTGATCTGTTAAAAACGAATTTTCAATAATTGACTTGATCTTTTCCGGGCCAAAAGGTTTTTTTTTACTGTTTTCTTCAAGATTAACGATCAGATCTGCATCATAAAGCGCCTTAAAATTATCTGTTTCATCCTTACGGGGACTGTGATGGTGTCCGATAATGTCACAGACTTCATCAATCAGTTTTATATCCGCACCCAGGCTTTCAAGAATTTCACGGGCTACTGGAGGACCCAGTTCCTCCTGATAAGCTAAATCCGTACTTTGATACTTTCTTTCAGCTTCTTTAATTCCGATATCATGAAGATACGCAGAGATCAGGACAACAGCCATATCGCCCTTCTCTCTTTTCGCGATCTGTTCCGCGTAACGGGCAACATTACAGGCATGACCGATCCGTTTAAAATCATTTGCAAAATATTTCTTTATTTCAAGTGCGACCCGGTCTTTTAAAAGGTTTGATCTTTCAGCCAAAATCTCCGGGGGCAGTTCTTTCAGGCACTGATCCGCATGTTCACAATATGCAGCACAGCCAAAATCAATTTTAGGATTTAATACCCGCTTGCCGCAATTTTTACACTTCCGGCTAGAATCATCTTTGAAAAATTCGAGAAACTGACCGCATCCCGGACATTTTTCCTCAAATATATCGCCTGATTTCCAGTATCGGGTATCCTGACCTGGGCATTTCATAACAAACTCCAAAAAAAATTATAGCTTAGCGCATGGGGCATCACGTATAGAGTAAAAACAAAACCATAGGGGCATTAGCTTCTTAATGTGTCAACAAATTTAAGCATTCCAGCAGTGGCTATAAATATTTTCGCTCTGTTCTCTGTCCAATGCTATTCGAAACGAATATCTGTTTCCGGTTTCCGCGAGAGGGGACGCGCAGTCCCCGAAATCAGTATCCGGTTTAAATGCTATTTTTCCGTAGTCATCTATCCCAGTATGGCTTTAAGATCTTCATCCGGGGTGCTGATCGCTTGAATATTAAAGTTCTCTATTAAAACATTAAGAACATTCGGTGTAATAAACGCGGGCAAAGACGGTCCTAAACGTATGTCCTTAATACCCAAATGCAACAAAGTCAGAAGAATAGACACGGCCTTCTGCTCATACCATGAAAGAACAAATGACAGAGGTAATTCATTCACACCGCATTCAAATGCACCGGCAAGAGCAACAGCAATCTGTACGGCAGAATATGCATCATTACACTGACCGATATCAAGGAGTCTTGGAATACCGCCGATGTCACCCAGGTCCTTATCAAAAAATCGGAACTTACCGCAGGCAAGTGTAAGGACCACACAGTCCTCCGGAACTTTTTCAACAAATTCTGTATAGTAATTTCTGCCGGGTTTTGCACCATCACATCCGGCAACCAGGAAAAAATGACGAATATCTTTATTCTTAACAGCCTCGATCACTGTACCTGCAACGTTCATTACCGCGTTCCTGGCAAATCCGGCCATTATTGTTTTACCTTCAATATCAGTTTCAAATCCGGGAAGTTCCAAAGCTCTGTTAATCACCGGTGTAAAATCCTTATCTGCAATATGTTCTACACCCGGCCAACCGACCAGTCCGGTGGTAAAGATATTTTTACTGTAAGTCTCTTTTGGTTTCTGGATACAGTTGGTTGTCATTAAAATCGCACCGGGAAAGGCATCAAACTCTTTCGCCTGATTCTGCCAAGCGGTTCCATAATGCCCGCACAGATGATCATATTTCTTAAGTTCCGGATATGCCAGACAGGGAAGCATCTCACCATGGGTATAAATATTTATCCCCTTGCCTTCAGTCTGTTTAAGAAGTTCGGCCAGGTCTTTCAGGTCATGACCGGAAATAAGGATTGCTTTTCCTTTCTTTGCACCCAGGGAAACTTTTGTAGGTTCAGGATGACCGTATTTGCCGGTGTTGCCAGCATCAAGGATCTCCATTGCTTTTAAATTAACCTCACCGCATTTAAGGGCTAATCCCACCCAGTCATTAAGTATCAGGTCCTTATTAAATGGTGCTGCAAGTGCCTCATAAATAAACGATGCTATTGACGGGTCCTGCTGTCCAAGAATACGGGCATGGTCTGCATAGGCTGCAACTCCTTTTAAACCAAACAGCAAAATGTGCTGCAAAGAAAGAATATCGGGATTTACTGAAGCATCTGCTTTTAAACCGGCAACAGCCGCCTGCGCATTAAGCGCATCAACTGTTTCAGCAGGCGTAAAATTTGCGGCATCTTCGGATAAGTCTGTATTACCGCCTGTAGCTGAAACTTTTGCTTTTAACTGGTTCCGCAGTAAAACCGATTCTTTAATCATTGCGGCAAGTCTTTCATCGTCAAAATTAACATTCGTAAGCGTTGCAAAAAGTGCTTCAAATACAAACCCGTCCATATCCGGGTCCTTGATCCCTTTTTTTTCACCTTCAACGGCATATAAAGCCAGACCTCTTAAAGCGTAGATCAACAGGTCCTGCAGGGCCGAGGTTACCGGTGTTTTTCCGCATACACCGCTATTTGTACATCCCTGGCCTTTCGCTGTCTGCTCGCACTGATAACAAAACATTGCATTGTTTCCCATTTCTTTCTCCTTAAATTTATATTTTCGGTTTATTTATGTCTGTCATTTGTTACGAATAATAATGGATTAACTGAAATGCCGCATTGACTTAAGTCAAAAAAACATTAATTTATTAAAAATTATTTATTTTTTTGTCCAAAGAGTATAAAATATTTAACCCATACCTAAAATGTCAGTGTAAAATATGTTGAAATATTAACCAGGCAAACAAAATTTTAAGCTTTCAGAAGCTGCACAAAAAATAACTTGACTAAACAATACCATTAATCTACTATTTTAATAGATTTAATAACGTTGCTTAAACATGGATCTATTAAAAATCAACAAATGTTAACCTCTTATAGATAGATATAACATATATTTAAAGGAAAACAGCATGTGGGACTATACTGAGAAAGTAAAAGATCATTTTTTTAATCCAAGAAATGTAGGGAAAATTGAAAATCCGGACGGAATCGGTGAAGAGGGATCACTTGCCTGCGGCGATTCATTGACCCTGACATTTAAACTGGATGAAAATAAAAATATCAAGGATGCAAAATTTCAAACATTCGGCTGCGGAAGTGCAATTGCGTCAGCATCCGCACTAACTGAAATGCTCATCGGAAAAAGCCTTGAAGAAGCCGAAAAAATATCAAATAACGACATTGCAGATTATCTTGGTGGACTTCCTGATGAAAAAATGCACTGTTCAGTCATGGGTAGAGAAGCTCTTGAAGTCGCAATATCAAATTGCCGGGGTGAAGATGTCAGCATCTTAAGAGATCGCCATAAAAACGTAGTGTGTCAGTGTTTTGGGGTGACAGACGTTGAGATAATCAAGACCATTAAAGAAAACCAGCTTAAAACTGTTCAGGATGTCACCAACTACACAAAAGCAGGCGGCGGCTGTAAAGCCTGTCATGATAAGATTGAAGAGCTGATTACTGGGACCATGGGTGTTCCGGAAGAAGCAGCCGTGTCAAAAGAAACACCGACCCGAATGACTAATATTCAAAAAATAAAACTGATTGAAGAAGTGATTGAACGCGAAATAAAACCCGCATTAAAAGCAGATGGCGGCGATATTGACCTCATTGATCTTGACGGAGACAGAGTTATTGTTGCACTACGCGGCATGTGCGCATCCTGTCCAAGTTCCAGCTATACACTAAAAGAATATGTTGAAGCCAAACTAAAAGAATTTGTATCAGAGGATATTATTGTAGAGGAAGATAAATTATGATCGAACGTACTATTTACGCGGACAACAATGCAACCACAATGGTATCGCCTGAAGTCAAAGATGAGATACTGCCGTTTTTAACGGATCTGTATGGAAACCCTTCCAGCATGCATCTTTTTGGCGGACAGGTTAAGGGCTATCTTGATACCGCCCGTGAAAAAGTTGCGGCGCTCATTAATGCCGACCCCTCTGAAATATTATTTACATCCTGCGGAACAGAAAGTGATAATAACGCGATCAGCGGCATATTAGCGAATACGCCGAACAAAAAACATATTATCACCACACGGGTTGAACACCCTGCTGTTAAAAATGTCTGTCAATCACTTATACAAAGCGGTTACAGAATAACTGAACTGTCAGTTGACAAAACAGGTCAGATCGACCTGGACGAGCTTCGTGAAAGCATAGATGATGATACAGCCCTGGTTTCCATCATGTGGGCAAACAATGAAACCGGAGTAATATTCCCCATAGATGAAGCTGCACAGATGGTTAAGAGCAAAGGTATCCCCTTTCATACAGACGCGGTTCAGGCTGTGGGAAAGCTCCCGGTAGATGCAAAAAAGACACCTTTTGATCTGCTTGCCATTTCTGGCCATAAGCTTCATGCTCCAAAGGGGATCGGTGTGCTTTATATTAGAAAAGGTACCCGGATATCCCCGTTCATACTTGGCGGTCACCAGGAAGGCGGCAGAAGAGCCGGGACAGAAAACATCCCGTATATTGCCGGTTTGGGTAAAGCCTGTGAAATTGCCAAGCAAAATATGGAAAATGAGCAGACACAGGTGTCAAAGCTTAGAGACAGACTGGAAAAGGAACTTCTTGAAAAAGCGGTTGATGCTTCTGTAAACGGGGATATTAAAAACCGTCTGCCGAATACCACAAACATCAGCTTTAAGTATATTGAGGGTGAATCAATTTTACTCCTGCTCAGTGCTCAGGGAATTGCCGCATCTTCCGGATCCGCATGTACCTCCGGCTCTCTCGAACCCTCACATGTTCTGCGAGCAATGGGCGTTCCCTTTACAAGAGTTCACGGCTCAATAAGATTCAGCCTTTCCCGTTACAATACGGATGAAGAAATATCTATTATTGTTGAAAAAATGCTAAACATCGAACAACGCCTCAGAGTGATCTCACCCTTCACTGATGATTAAAGCCTGTTAACCTTATTTCGGAAGCAACACAATGACAGTAATAAACTTAAACAACACGGCAAAAATTGTTGCTGTGTGCACCAGCCCCAAAACCGGCATGCGCAAGAAAAACATCAATGAGGGTACACTCATTGAATATCTCGGTTTTAAAGATGATGCACATGCCAACAGCAGCACACACCGGCAGGTAAGTCTTCTTGCCATGGAAAGCATCAAAAAAATGCAGGAAATGGGACTTGATGTGCATGAAGGTGATTTTGCGGAAAATATTACAACCTTGAATATTAACCTGCTCTCACTTCCGATCGGATCTAAAATAGCGATAGGAAAAACATCCATTCTCGAGATTACCCAGCACGGCAAGGTATGTCACAAACCCTGTGCTATATACCACCAGGCCGGTACCTGTGTCATGCCGAAAGAAGGAATATTTGCCAAAGTCATAAAGGGCGGATTGGTTAAATCCGGTGATGATTTAATACCTGTCTCTGATGAAAGATAAATGGATATTAAAGATTTTATAGAAACAATCAGCCTTTTTCAAAATCTCGAAAAAAAGAATTATGATGATTTGGCTGCGATCATACATTCAAAAAAATTCAAAAAAAACGCGATCATTTTTTCAGAATATGACAGTGCCGACGGATTTTATGTGGCGACACTGGGCCGGGTAAAGATTTTCAAATCATCTCCTGAAGGAAAAGAACAGATACTGCATATTTTCGGACCCGGAGAACCCTTTGGAGAAATTGCCGTATTCACAGGTAAAAGCTTTCCAGCGTCTGCCCAGGCCATTGCAGACAGTGAGACAATCTTTTTCCCGAAAAATGAATTTATTAACCTGATCAAAAAAGATCCTACCCTATCACTGAACATGCTGTCTGTTTTATCGCTCCGACTAAAACGCTTTACATCCCTGATTGAAGACCTGTCTTTAAAAGAAGTGCCCGGCAGACTTGCCGCCTACCTGCTCTATATCAGCGAAAGCAAAGGTTCAAAAGATGAGCTGTCTCTTGATATTTCAAAAGGTCAGCTGGCATCGATTCTGGGCACCATACCTGAAACGCTCTCCAGGATTCTGGCTAAAATGACCAAAGAGGGTTTAATTGATTCTGACGGAAAAAGAAACTATTTAATTAAAGACAGAGATTCCCTTATAGACCTTGCAGAGGGTGAGAGAAAACTAGTCTAAAGCATTTTCATAACGTGTAACCGTTGCGCAGCAAAAGGCTGAAGCGGTACAATCAAAAAGTCAAATTTCAAAGTTCAAATGCCAAATGAATCACAAAAAAGAAAAAAGGATAAAAGGGTTTGGTATTAGTGTTTTTCAGTTTTATTTGATATTTTTAATTTGAATCTTGAAATTTCATTTTAATTCATTTAAATCGTTCAATCCGTTCAAACTGTTCTTGAGGCTACAATATTAAAAATATTACTCTTACATAAAACCTTTTAAGCACACTGACTCAAATCCCATTCATTTTTTAATCCTCTCAACCCAAACATGACCTTCAGGATCTCAGTCGCCTGAGCTCTGTTCACGGGATAACCGCCGCGCGAAAGCATCTCAAAACCTTCAAGCGCTGATTCAATCGCGCAATCTATCACTGAAGAAGCTGAGTTTGGATACGTTAAGCTGAAATTTGCATTTTCTTCATTTGCCGACTGTGTAATATCTGAGAGTGTCTTTAACCCATCCTCCTCTTTGTAAATTATCCAGCTGGTAAAATAATTTATTTTATTATTTAAAATATCATCACCAATATCTGTCAGATCATCCAGCATCTGCAGCGCATTACCAATATAAAGAATACCGGATTCCATGCAGATCAGACTTTCACGCTTATCCGTTTCAGCTTCAAGAGGAGCAATCAAAGCCAGCCTTAAAAGTTCACCGCCGATCTTTTGATGAATGGTCTCAGTTATTTCTTCGGGACGGGGCATGATATCAGTAAGCTTGGTAACCGATTCCCCTTTACCGATCGAACAGATACTGTCGAGTATACGGCTCTCAATATCATCAGCCAGCGAACCATTATTTGTCAGCTCTCTTATTGACTGGCCCATCACCCGATAGGAAAGAAGGGAAAGCATGGTGTTATTCAGTATAAGATTATCAAGCCCGGCGTTTAAAAAAACCGGCCCCTTACTTTCTGAATCAAGGATATTGTCTGTACAGGTAATAATAATACGGAGGGAATGCAGGACCATTCCGTAAAGCATAATCCTGTCATAGGGAATCTTTAATGATTTAAAAATACTTAAAAAAAGTATGCTGAAAAAGTTTTTTTCAAAATACTTAATAGAATTTAAGTTCTGAAACGGCCGGTCGATCCTGCTGCCCGAATCACACTGGGCAAGTTTTTGAGAAAACAGCTCCTCAACCTGTCTATGCTCTGCATATGCAGCGGCAAAAAGTTTGATCAGTGAAGGCTGTGAGATCCCTATTTTCATCAGTGATGATATTTTTGAAAAAAAATCAAGTCCAATTAATTTCATATTCATCCCTTCTGAATTAAATTAATTTTAGAAAGTAATGGCGGTACAACAGCCAGCGATAGTATAAGACAAAAGATCATACCGAACATTGCAGCAAGTCCCAACTCTCTAAAACCGGGATTTACCGCAAACAACAGACTTCCAAAAGCTGCGCAGGAAGTAATACTTGTGGCGGTTATCGGGCTGCTTATACCGGAAAGAGCCCGGTTTATATTTCCATTTTCTTCTTTGCTTCTCCACAGCATATGTACGCCGTCATCTATCCCGGCTCCGATGACCAGCGGAAGCACAACCATTGTCATTAAGCTAAAATTAATATTTAAAATACCCATCAAACCCGAGGTAAAGATTAGAGACACAAAAACAGGAACAAGGGCAACGACAGTCAATTTTAGATCCCTGAAAAACAAGGTCGTGATTATAGCAATCAAAAAAAACGCGGTTAATGAACATCTTAAAAGATCCGACTTAATCGTCTCATTCAAAGATGAATTCAGAAAGGCCGAACCTGTCACAAAATTACCGGAGTCTGAAAAAGATTGATTTATTCTATCGGCCAATGATCTTATTTTATTAAAGCCATCAGGTTTAAAAGGATTAGTACTGCCGTAAATATAGGTTACCAAAGAGCCGTCCAACCCCACAAAGTCTTCCGGATCCCGGCCGGTATACGCGGCCAGAGAGTAACTCTGTATAAAGGAAATATCATCAAAAGTATTATTAACCAGAAAATCCAGTTTATCCTTTTCAGTTTTATCGTTTGGTGAAATAACCGCAGCCGGAACAGGAAAAAATTTATAATTGCTTAGTAGCTTTGATTGAAGCGAAAAAGAGCTCAGGTCCTGGTCAAGAAGACTGTTCTGGTCCGCAGTAAAACGTACGGACAATGCAAAGGGAATAGATGTAAGCAATATTAATAATATAACACAATAAAGAATAACAGCACGTTTCTTAAAGGTATTAAAAATAGCGGACCATAAAGAATCTAAACCTTTTATGGGAGCAAACTGTTTAAGCTTAAAAAAGCTTAAAAACACCGGAAGAAAAATATAAGCGGATAAAAACATAATCATGATTCCTGCAGCACCGACCATGCCCAGTTCAAACAAACCGTCTGAATCTGCAGCCGTAAGCGCAATAAATGCGCCTGCAGTTGTAATCGCTCCAATAGCCATGGGCTTAACCGTCTTTTTATAAACATAAGAGATCAGGGATGTTTTTTGAAATAATGCATCAGAGCAGGCAGATGAATTTATTATGGATGAGGCTTTTTCATTAAAAGAATAGATGATATGGAGACAGTAATCCACACCCAAACCGAGTAAAACAGCAGGTAAGGCAGCTGTCATAAAAGTCAAACGGTCAAATAATATTTCCGCAAACCATAAAGTTACAAAAAGTCCAAGAAATATTGTTAGCATGGATGCAAGGACAACTGAAAATGGGATCTTAATCATGATCAGCAGTATAAAAGCAATCGCTAAAAAGGTAATTACTGCTGACCGCATCATATCCTTTGTAATTGAATCCGCAGTTTCTAAAACGACCTGATAGCTGCCGGTGATACCGACTGTTATCCCCTGCTCTTCGGCAGCATTCCGGATAGCTTTGGTCATGATCCTGCTCTGTGCCATGTCCGTGGGCTTAAAATCCGGGGTTAACAATATAACAGCGCTTTTAGTCTTCGGTCCATTTACTTCTGTATTCACCGGAGGGCTGTACAAAACTACATTATCAACTGATCTTAATTGTTTTAAACGTCCCACTAAAATATCAAGGGCTCTTTCTTCTTTGTTATTGTTATCTGCAACAACAACAAACGAATCAGAGCCCTTAAAATTATCAGTGTAATATTTATACTGCTTGACTACAGGATCGTCCTGGTTCAGGAGATCGATCAGATCTCCCTCAACCTTCAGGTCAAGGACATTCAGGACAGCGGTTAATAAAATTAGGATATAAACTAAAACAAGCAGGTAACGTCGGGTATAAACAATATTTACAATTGCATTATTCAAATCCGCTTCCTGTCATTACAATATGAAATTTAATTTCGACTTCATTTGAAGTCCTGAAAAAAAGTAAAGATGGATTTTTAATCTCATAATCCTGTAAGAACAGACTCAATTCTCCATCCAGAATTATTCTGCCGGCACTGGTACTTAATTTACCTAGGATTGAAACTGTTTTTTTTACGCCGTGAATCGTCAGATCACCGTTGATATTTAACAGGGTAAATAAATCAGGATCAGAACGCTCATTTACATTAAATGGTTTTTCAGAAGCAAAGGATAAAAGATCAAAAGTAATATCAGGATATTTTTTAACATGTAAAAACTTCTTTTTCATCCTCTTATCACGGGCTTTATCCTTTGTATCCAAAGCCTTTGCGTCAATTCTTATACTGCTGTCCGCATTTAAAAGATCACCGGTTTTAGAAAAAAAGGCAGAGACCGATCCTTCAATTTTTTCAGGGCTGCCTAAAGTATCATGGACATTACCCTTTAGAAAAAAAGTAAGCCATGAAGTTTCATTGTCTATCTGCAGAGTTACTTTTCGAGGGATATTTACAGACGCGGCCGCAGACTTTAGTTTCTGCGCGGAAAGTCCGGCAGGAACTAATAAACAGAGTAAAAGAATTGCGGATAGTTTAATTTTGCATATTAAATTGTTATTCATATTATACCAATACAATTTTATGATTAATTTGTCACTGCAAATCTTTTTCTATCATTTAATTCACCGCGTTTACCCGGGTTCCAGCTGCTGGTCTTGGTAAAATAACCGGTTATCCGGGTGATTCCTTCAACCAGCAGTCCCCTGTTAATCTCCTGCATAAGATCATCAGATGACATCTCATCGATCTTCCAGTATTTTATTGCAGTTTTCCTGTTTTCATCATTACGGTACCATTCAACATGGATATTTCTAAAACATAACTGCTCATTTTCAATATCATCAAACCATTCAACACTAGTATTATCTTCTAAAAAATTATTAAGTTCCTGTTTAGTCATGATGTCCTCCTCTTTGAAATTATTATTTATTCTTTCCTACAATCAAGCAAAATTTTTAAATGCAGTCTATACAGACACCATTTAACTGAATCTGATCTGTAAAAACAGTCGCAATCTTAAACCCCTCCGGAATTTTGATCTCAGGCAGCATGACATCATGTAAATCGATTATTTTTTTACATTTAACACATATAAAATGATGATGCGGTGCAGCATTACCATCAAACCTACCCAGATTTGTAAGATTATTTATTTTCTGTATAATGCCGTACTTCACAAAAGTCTCCAGATTCAAATAAATAGTATTCATTGAAAGACTGGGATAATCCTCTTTAAGATTTTTATAGATCAGGTCAGCACCGGGATGATCTGTACGCGACATCAACTCTTTTAAAATTGCTATTCTCTGAGTTGTGGGTTTTAGCCCTGTTCCCCTGATTTTTTCAGCAATTTGATGATTTGTTAATTTCATATTACCTCCTTATAATAGTATTTATTACTAATTAGGAAACATGTCAAGTTTTTTTACAGATATTGTGTTTTTTTATTTGCCATTACAACATCTGGTAGAAATTGACAATCATAATCCTTTTAAAAATATAAAGGGAATATAAAGTAATATACCTATAAAATATAATTTGTAGCCATTTTAACAGTGACAAAGAAGACCGTAGCGGGAAACATAAAAATGATTAAATCCTGAATAAACCATACATAATTTATAAAATCCGGAGTTAAGCTGGAAATTCTCATATTTAATTTGAATTATAAAATTGACTTAATCAGACATGCGTCTTCCTTGATCCATCCCCAATCACAGAGTTTATTAAACGCCTGTTCGATCATTCCCCCCGGCTTTGACGTCAGCGCCGACAACCCGCTGGTCAGGGTGCTCGTAAAATGAGCCCAAAAAAAGTGCCGTGCGCCATTCCTCCCTCAGATCGGGTAAGTCCGTACAGTGATTATCCTGATTATCGCAGATTACGCGGGCACGGTTATCATTCGAATCCTTTTGGTAGTAAGCGACGTCAATATTGTACCCGTTAGTATGGGTCCCGGCCGGATGTCCTAGAAGACTTATTGCCGGGTATAGCTCCGCTCATGTCGATCAATCCAAGAGGGCCACCGTTTTCATACGACCAGTTCTCAGCCAGACAGGCAACCCTGGCGGTTGCGTACTTGATCAGGTAAAAGGTGTCCCGCCGCAACCAGCTTTGAAATTAATTATTTTTGGTCTCTCCATTTTCCGGGAAGTTAGAAGAGCCATATCTGTAAGAGGGCCGAACTGGATCAGCTCAATACAGTTATCAATCTCGGGGTCACATAGAAGCTGCGGCAGATCGCATTCAGCTTCTACGTCCAGAGGAGCCGGGCCCTGACTCAGCAGGTACTTCAAGGCTGCAATACCCGTTAGTCCAGCATACCTGGCCGTCGGGGCAGGAGCCCTCAGCGCAGGGTTGCGGGTCGCATAAAACGAAGAAGATGGAGACAAAGATGATTTTTATTTTAAACAATCACCCCTTAGATGAGCAATTCGCATTGCTTCATTCTAAAAACAAGCATAGTTAAAATTACCTGATAAAATTGGTCAAGATTTTGTCAACCGGCTCAGGGGCGGGGTATTGCTCCTTTCCGTACTCGATAACCTTCATGACCCATGCCATATTTTTGCCTAAAACCGCCATGATCTGTTTACCTTCACCATCCTGCTCCATTTCCCCGGGCTTAAGGCCATGGGCCACATTCCAGTAGTTTGAAGAGGGCATGATCATCTCGGAGTAGTTGATATAATGATTAAGGGAGTCAACCGTGGGAATCCCTCCGGATCGCCTGACAGCGGCAACAGCGGCGCCAACTTTGTTCCGGAATAAGCCGCCGTTAGACGAAGAAACGAAAAAGGCTCTGTCAAGAAAGGATTTCATTGTACCTGCAACACCGGAAAAATGGACAGGGGAAGCAAGTAGAATGCCGTCGGCTTCCTTCATCTTCTGAATCCATTCATTAACGGGATCGTCTTTTATGGAACAAGCTTCATTTTGCTTTTTTGCACAGCCGTAACAGGCAATGCATCCCTGTATCTTTTCTTTGCCGACATGGATCATCTCCGTCTCAATATCGGAATTTTTCAGCTCATCAAAAACCATATTCAATGCACATACCGTATTTCCATTTTTATTGGGGCTGCCATTAAACCCAACAACTTTCATGTTTATTCTCCTTTTTTGTGATTTATATTCATTATTCTTCTCCGGTTACGATATGCGGTTTATCCACGACTTCAAGCCAATACCGTTATTCCCGCTGCCGGATCAATTTCCGTTGTCAATATTTTTGATTACACTGTAATCAACTTTGGTTTTTTTCGGCGGAATACCGCTCTCGCAGGGCATACCGCACTGGCATTTGCCGCACCCGTAATAAGACGGATGCTGTTCATTTACCTTTTCTAAAAATTTGTAGCAGGGTACATGCGCCTTGCCGTTTTTGTTTATGGCGTCCGCAGGACACGCCCTCTGGCAGGTGCCGCACAGTAAACAGTTATCGTAGAGCCCAGTGTATTCCCGTTCATCCGCTACCAATTCAATATCTGTAATAATCGAACAAAAACGCCCCGCTATGCCTTTTTGTGTGATAATTGCGCGGTTCAGACTGAACGTTCCCAGCCCCGCTATGTATGCCGCATGACGCTCCGACCAGTTGCTGTATTTTTTGGGTTCTGGGTAGACCTTAAAACGTTCGTCCGCAACAGGAACCAAAGCCTGTGCTCCCTTTAAGCGCAGGTACTCCGCCAACGCCTGTGCCGCTGCAACGACGTATGCCTGTCCTTCAATTCTGCCGTGCAGCCACTTATGGCTGGGCATATTGCCCCCCGAATTGCTGTCTTTGATGTGCTGTGTAAAAGGATTAAATATGGATATAACGCTTTTTGCACCGTCCATCCACTCAGACGGCAGCATATAGTTTTCGCCCACAACTTCAGGCTTTTTGTATTTTTCATATATCTCATCCTGAGCCGACGACACTCCCACCAGCGGCCACTCGAAAATACGAATTTCTGCGCATTCAGGCATAAGGGCCATGTCCCTGGATACAACATTGTGCGTTGAGTTATCCGAGAAACCTTGCAAAAAATGGAATATGTCTGTTTTTGAAATATTCATCCTTTAATCCTGATTATTTCAAAAACCAGTTCAATCATACTTGTTTTATTTATATCCGGCTGGAGGTAATATGGATTAAATATTTCTTTTTTACGTTTAATATAAGCTGTTGTAAGACCTGCCTTTTTTGCCCCGAACAAATCCCAGTCATGGGTAGAAACCATGACAACCTCCTCCGGAGATACACTTTCTTCATGAGCGGCATAGTGATAAATATCCTTAAAGGGTTTGTATCTATTTACAGAATCGACAGAGTAATATGTATCAAACAGATCGATGATGCCTGCGTTTGTAAGCTGCTCTTTTATCATTTCAAGTGATGAGTTTGATAGGGCGATCGTTCTAATGTTATTTTGCCTGAGGATTTCAAGTGACTCAGCAACATCATCGTATGCGGGTAATTTCCTGAAAGAACCGAGTATTTCAGCTTTGGTTTCCCGGGTTAACTGTTTGCCGCTTTCATAGAATATATTTTCCAGGACAACCGCTGTCAGTTCACCAAAATTTTTATACTTATTCATAATACCGGTTACAGTAGATGTGTGTAACAATTTAGTGAACCAATATTTTAATACATACTCGTCATCAAAACTTTTATCAAAATTCTCTTTAAGTAAACTCAAATTCAGTATCGTCTCGTTCATGTCAAAAAAAACAGCTTTTATCATTTTAATTCTCCTTTTATATACTACTGGCTACCGTTCCTGGATCAATTTAAACAGTAAACACCAGGCTAAAGGGTATGATTTAAACTTTTAGTTATTTCACCGCCTGCTTTTAAATAATCATCCCAAATATTTTTTAAAATGTCTGAAGCAGGCTCAATTTTATCAACCAACGCACTCACCTGCCCTGCCTCAAGTTCACCCTCATCGATCTTTCCCTCAAACATACCTCGTTTTGGACGCTTTTGACCCAGTAGATCCCGGAGTTCTAAATCTGATGCGCCATCAGATTCTAAAGCCAGCACTTTTTCTAAAAAGTCATTTTTTAAAAGTCTCACAGGCACAAGTTTTTTTAAAACAAGCAGAGTATCTCCATCTATAGAATTTATGATCATTTTCTTAAAAGCAGGGTGAGCCGAAGACTCTTTACTTGCAGCAAAACGTGTGCCGACCTGAACGCCGTCGGCACCAAGAGCCATTGCGGCAAGCATTGCTCTTCCTGTTGAAATTCCGCCTGCAGCAATAACAGGTATGGACACTGTTTTTCTTATCAGCGGAATAAGACATAAAGTTGTTGTTTCCTCCCGGCCGTTATGACCCCCGGCCTCAAACCCTTCGGCTATAACAGCATCGACCCCGGCATCCTCACTCTTTTTTGCAAATGTGCTGTTTGAAATTACGTGTATTACTTTTATGCCATTTTCCTTTAAGAACGGTGTCCATGTCTTCGGATTTCCTGCAGAAGTTACAACAACTTTAGCACCGTGTTCAGCAATGATCTCCATATGGGTTTTTATCTCGGGATACATAAGAGGAACATTTACAGCAAAAGGACTATCCGTTGCGGCCCTGCACTTAATGATATGTTCCTTAAGAACCTCAGGGTGCATTGATCCGGAACCGATAACCCCAAGCCCCCCGGAATTACTCACCGCAGATGCCAGTTTCCATCCGCTGCACCACACCATCCCGGCCTGTATTATCGGGTAGGCAATATCTAAAAGATTACATATCCTGTTATTTTCATTCATGCCTGAACTTTCCTCATATCTTTATGAGCCGGAAGGATCATTATAATTTTATGCATAATTTTTCGTGCAACTGCATTTCTGCAGGGAACATTACATTCTTCAATCACATCGACCTTTGCACAATGTCCTGAGCACTTATCAGTACCCATTTTCAGATCAGTATAAATATCACCGTCATACATATCCATAAATCCTTTAACAAAAAGACCCAAAGTCGTATTACAGCTGTCATCAGGAAGGACATGATTGAAAAGATAAATACATTTTTCATAATCATCATTATTTGCCATAAAACCGATCAATACAACATTAGGATCATTTAAAAACAGTTCTCTTGTTTTCCACCCTGTCTTACATTTTTTACAAAACTTAAAATCATTATTAATATCGCAGTTTTTAACGTTTATTTCAGTCATCTAAGGCCCCTCAATAAGATCAATCCTTCTTTTTCATTAATATCCGGATCTGATGTGGTCAAGTAAAAACAGACACGCCGTTAAGCGGCCAGTGATGAAATTCGTTTTTTCTCAAAATCATTTGGACTGTTGTACCCGATAAAGGAATGAAGCCGGCGGCTGTTATAGAACATTTCA
>Ga0222695_1000036_pt1 | contig 96256 bp, 84 predicted proteins | sample AntAcemetage1398_FD_179834 | JGI IMG/M metagenome (GOLD analysis project Ga0222695, IMG submission 179834) | Saline water microbial communities from Ace Lake, Antarctica - #1398 | ecosystem: Environmental > Aquatic > Non-marine Saline and Alkaline > Saline | place: Antarctica: Ace Lake...
TTTTTGTCATTGTCGCAATTAGCAGTTTTATAGCTTTTACAAAGACTTCGCACCCTGCCTGCCGCTGAATTCTCCCGTTCAGATATCTCCAACGTCTATCAAGGAAGGTTGATGTTGCGATCACTGCAATCTATTACAACTATCTAAATTTTCAAGATATCTAAATCGTATCTCAAAAAACAATCCACTTATCATGAAAACCGGATTACGGCCACACAACGCAATATATTGTATGAGCGCAAAATTTCAATTTTAAGCAAGGGAATTTAAGGTTTCTGCCTTGAACCTTAAACCCAAACCACCCTATTGATGATTTGGATTTAGATTCGAAAACATCAAATCAAGCTCGTGTTTACGGTTTGCATTTTGGAGTCGGTTCAGTACTTTTTTTGATGCAGGGGCCCATTAACCTTTGTTGTTTTCTTTGCAAACTCCGCAGATGGTGCAGGATTCCATGGGGCATGGGGGAGAGGTTTTTCCCTGCAGGGCTCTTTTGTACTCTTGTTTGAGAAACGACTTGTTGATGCCGTGATCAATGAAGTCCCAGGGGAACACTTCGTCTAACGAGCGCTCCCGAAGTACGTAAAAATCAGGGTTTACGGGAGATGCTTTAAAGGTTTTGGGCCAGTTCCCTTGGTTCTTATGGGCCAGGGATAATATCTGGGCCACCTTACGGTCGCCTCGTGACAACAGGGCCTGTATGTAAGCCCATCGAGGGACGTCCGCATGCACCCGAACATTTGCCACTCTTTTAAGCCCTTGTTTTATGGTTTTAATCTTTTTTTTCAATGAACCCATATCATCCATGGCCACCCATTGAAAAGGGGTAAAGGGCTTGGGAACAAAACAGCTTAGACTGACGGTTATTTCTCCGATGCGTTTCCTAACTCTGCTGGATTTGAGAAATTTGTGCTTTATCTGTTTGCAAAGTGTGACAATGGCTTCAACATCATCCATGGTTTCCAGCGGGAGCCCCACCATAAAATAGAGCTTTAAGTTGGGTATGCCTTCAGCCACAAGGGTTTCAGCAGCGTTGAGGATATGTTCTTCAGTGATGCCTTTGTTAATGATATTTCGCAGCCGTTGGGAACCCGCATCCGGTGCGATGGTGGCGGTTTTGACTTTACTTTTCCTGAGCACGGACAAAAGCTCCGGCGAAAGCGCGTCCGCTCTAAAAGAGCTGAACGATATTCTGATATGCTTTTCAAAATTTTGCTTGCACAGCGTGTTGATTTCAGGATGATCCGAAATACAAGCGCCCACAAGACCGATCTTGTCGGTCATGGAAATGCCGTGTTGCAAACAGGTTTCAAGAAGGGAAAAGGGTCTGAATCTAGGCGGCCGGTAAACAAATCCCGTGCTGCAAAATCTGCATCCGTGGGCACAGCCTCTGCCGACCTCGATCAGAAATGTGCGGTCGAAGGTGGTATCCGGGGTTACTATGGTGCTGCAAGTGGGAGTTCGGGAAAGATCTTTTAAAAATGGGCGCTCAATTTTAACGGGTACGTCTACTAGCGGTTCAAATGAGCGAAATGTTCCATCCGAATGATATGTGGCATTGTAAAACTTCGGAACATAGGTGCCGGGGACCTTTCGGGCAAGGGTTTTTAAACATGCGGTTCTATCTTGATTCAGCAAGTCTGGCAAATCCGTATCAAAAAATCGGGGAACAATCTCTTCGGCTTCCCCGATCAGAAAACAATCGATGAAGGGCGCCATAGGTTCGGGGTTTAAAAAAAAAGCGACTCCCCTGCGATGATGAGAGGGTGGGGGTGCTCTCTATTACCGGATCGCAGAGGAAGTCCTGCCTTTTCAAGAATGGTCAGAAGGTTGGGAAAATCATTTTCAAATGACACGGAAAACGCAATGACGTCGAAAGCGGAAATAGGACTTCCGGACTCTATGGTTGTTATACGACCTGCTCCCGGCCTTTTGTCCGTCGGGAGGAAACCCCTTTCGCATACAACGTGCTCAATTTTATTGAGCAAATCATATACCGTCTGAAAACCGAGGTTGGACATTCCAACATGATAGGTGTTGGGGTAGACCAGGGCGACTTTGATCCGCCCTTTCCACGGTTTGCGAATGGTCCCGATTTCCGATTCAGCAACTCTTTTATGGAATTTGTCGGTTTTCCCTGCCATTGATGATTAAATGTAAAAAAGTAAACCGGATAAACCGGCATCATGTTCGTAGAGCTTAACATAACAGGATTGAAAATTGAATATTGACGATTGACTATTTAAGGAAGTCGCTTCGCTCCATGGTTTTGATTTTTAAAAAAATTGGGAAAATTCCTTAACTATTCAATCTTTAATCGAAAATATTCAATTGATTGTGATAAGGGAATTATTATTTTTAGAATCTTTTGTCACAAAAAGCAAAAAAAATACAAATAAGCGCCTAGTCCGCCTTTTTTCTTAAAAATGTCGGCACATCCAGGTCATTAAGGTCGTTGTTGTCAATTACAATCCCTTTGTATCCTCTGTATGTGGCGCCGCTCGATTCACCCACCGCTGTTTTCCGGCGGATAAATGTGGGTTCGTCATAATCTACGGCGTCATTTAAATCGTCAAATGTGACATCTCTGATCTTGCCTCTGAGCTCGGTTCCCTTTTCAGATTTAGGGCTTGAATCGATTCCGGTTGCAATAACGGTTACCCGCATCTCATCTCCCAGAGTGTCGTCGATCACGGTTCCCCAAATAATTTCGGCATTTTCTCCGACTTCATTATATATCCGCTCTGAAGCTTCGGTCATCTCTTCCATTGTCAAATCGCTGTTACTGGCGATGTTGATCAACACTCCCTTGGCGCCGCTAATGGAAATATCTTCCAGCAGGGGATGGGATATGGCGAGTTCGGCAGCTTCCAGGGCACGGTTCTCACCGTTGGATGTGCCGATGCCCATGATGGCCATACCGGCTTTGGACATGGTTGTCCTGACATCGGCGAAGTCCAGATTGATCAACCCGGGCATCATAATAAGATCGGTAATGCCTTTGACCGAATGGAGCAGAATCTCGTCGGCTTTTTTGAACATGTCGGTCATTTTGGCGTTTTTTGACGCAAGTCCCCTGAGCCGGTCATTGGGTATGGTGATCACCGTGTCAGCGACTTTTTTAAGGGAGTTAATTCCCTCGTCAGCCTGTTTTTCCCGTTTCCGGCCTTCAAATGAAAAAGGCTTTGTTACTACCGCAACCGTAAGGGCGCCAATTTCTTTGCAAAGTTCAGCGATAACCGGTGCAGCCCCGGTGCCGGTCCCGCCGCCGAACCCCGCTGTGATGAACACCATGTGGCTCCCCTTAAGCGTCTTTTTGATGGCGTCGGAATTTTCAAGGGCGGCATCCCTTCCGATTTGAGGATCAGCGCCGGCGCCCAGTCCCTGTGTCAGCTTTTCTCCAATCTGCATCCTGATGGATGCCTTGGAGATGTCAAGAGACTGTGAATCTGTGTTGGCGGCGATAAATTTTACCCCCTGGAGCTTGGAATCGATCATATTGTTAATGGCATTTCCACCCGCTCCTCCAACCCCAATTACCACGATTTTTGCAGAATTTTCATTTTCTACCAACATAAACATTTTTCCCCACCTCCTGTAAAATAAGTTTAAATTACATCTTTAAACCACCGTTTCATCCGGGTCATGACCCGGTGAAAAATATTCGTGTCCCGAATTCTGAATTTTTTATCGGGTTGATTTTTTGCCCCGTACAACACAAGCCCCACACCGGTGGCATACATGGGATTGTTGACCACATCGATCAGGCCGCTGATTCCCTTGGGAGTGCCGAGTCGGCTTGGAACATCGAAAATCGATTCGGCAATGTCCGTTATGCCGTGCAAAAGGGATGATCCGCCGGTCAGAACGATGCCGGATGTAATGACGTTGTCCATCCCGGCCCTGAAGATTTCCCTTTTTATTAATGTGAAAATCTCTTCGATACGGGGTTCTAATATTTCTCCTAATATCTGTCTGGGAAGTTTCCGTGGCTTGCGTCCTCCCATACCCGGGACTTCAATGGTTTCTTCATTGCTGATATCCCGGGCAACGCAGGTGCCGTATTTGATTTTGATTTTTTCAGCATCGGCCTGGGATGCGCGCAAACCGATGCTGATATCATTTGTCAGGTTATTCCCCCCAAGGGACAGAACAAACGTGTGTTTGATGTTTTTTCCGAAAAAAATTGCCAGATCGCTGGTTCCGCCGCCGAGATCCAAAAGCGCCGTGCCCACATCTTTTTCTTCATCGGTGAGTACGGCTTCACCCGACGCAAGGGGTTCTAAGACGATGTCGCAGACATCCAGACCGGATCGGTTTGCGCATTTTACAATGTTATGAGCAGATGTGACGGCCCCGGTCACAATATGAATTTTAGCTTCCAGCCTTACCCCGGACATGCCCACGGGATTCTGGATACCGCCCTGATCGTCAATAATAAATTCCTGGGGAATGACGTGGATGACTTCACGGTCCATGGGGATTGCCACGGCGCGTGCTGCATCAATGACCCGTTCCACATCATTCTTTGTGACTTCAGGACCCTTTATTGCGACGATTCCACGACTGTTAAACCCGGTTATATGACCTCCGGCGATTCCGGCATATACGGATGAAATTTCACATCCGGCCATAAGTTCCGCCTCTTCAACCGCCTTTTGAATGGATTCTACCGTAGATTCAATATTTACCACCACGCCTTTCCGAAGTCCGATTGAGGGGTGGGTGCCGATGCCGATAATATTTATTTTTTTCCCTTCCACTTCACCAACCACAGCGCAGATTTTTGTTGTGCCAACATCAAGGCCCACAATAATATTTTCCTGTCGTTGCATGTTAAACCTCCTTATGACCTTGTGCGGGCGATTCCATTGTCGTTGGATGTACAACAATGCGGTTTAAGTTATTGAGATCGATTGATTCCAGATGTGACAACTCCGGTAATTCTTTGAGATGCACAAGAATATTTTTAAGTCTGTCATATTTATTCGCATAGTCATTATAACCGATTTTTATTTCTTTGATTTGATCAAAGGCATAAATTGTAAGGCCCATTTCCCTGTCCACCTGAACCTTTTTGATTAACTTGCACGGAAGAACGCTTTTACATTTTTGACCCAGTTCCAGAACACTCATTACGGCGTTAAACGGCATGCTGCGGAGTTTGTCGCGGGTATTGATGTCTGAAAATTTAAGTCCGCTGATGACCGGCAGCTGGTCAGGATCCGATGCCTCCATTTCCTTGAATATTTCTCCGGAAGTATTGATTAAAAATTTTCGGCCAAGGTCAAGAACGGCAAGCGGCTGGTGTTCTTTTATTCTGATATGAATTCCAGTCGGAAGATCTCTGCTCACGTCTGCCTCGGTGATCCATGAATGTGCCAACAGCCGTTTTCTGGTCATTGAAAGATTTACGGAAATAATATTTATCCCCTTTTTTATTTGTGCCTGCTCCAGGACCTGCTTTTCAGAAAGCCTGTCCGTACCGGTAACCACCAGTTTTTCAGCCTTAAAATAGTCGCATTGGGTTAAAAAATCGTAACTAAAAATAAAAACAAAGCTCAGCAGCAGCAAAGCGGCGATCACTGCCGCTGTTTTTACAGACAAAACAACGCGTGTTATAATTCTGTTATGCTTTTTGGCAGCGCTGTTCTTGTAATAGTTACTTCGTATGTGCTTACGACCCAACAACCTTAACCTCTCTTTCAAGATTAATGTTGAACTTTTTCAATACGGTTTTTTCAACAAGTTCCATCAATTTTAAAAAATCAGCGGCGCATGCGTTATGGTGGTTTAGAATAAAATTGGCGTGCTTTGTTGAAATTTTTGCTCCGCCCATGGATTTTCCCTTGAGTCCGGCGGTCTCAATAAGTTCGCCGGCGGTCTTGCCGGATACGGGATTTTTAAAAAAACATCCTGCACTGGGCAGACCTTTGGGCTGTGTTTGCCAGCGGGTTTCTAAAATTTTTCGAGCGTCTTTTTTCAGTTTTTCAGGGTCCGAAGGGGTCAGGCGGAAATGGCCGTCTAAAATAACCTGTTGCCCTGGATGACCCTCTATATTCTCTTTGTTCCATGAAAGCTTCCGGTACGAAAAATCGAGATTTTGTTTTTTAATGTTGTGCACCTCACCGGTGGAGAGCAGAATATTTATTGATTGGAGGACGCCTTCCATGGAGCCATAGGAGGTGCCTGCATTCATCATAATTCCTCCCCCAACCGTACCCGGAATGCCCAGGGCAAAGTTCATCCCTTCTAAACCCCGCTTCAGGGCAAAAGAACACAGTGTTTTCATGGGGGCGCCTGCCATGGCGGTAACAATAATCCCATGGCTGTTCCGGTCTGTTTGAGAAATGGCGGTAAGGCACTGCGTCAACACGATGACAAGTCCGGGGATGCCGCTGTCTTTGACCAGCAGATTTGTGCCGTTACCCAATATGAGATAAGGGATTTTTTTATGCCATGACCATGTTACAAGGGCTTTTAAGGCCTCAATATTTTCCGGATCAACAAAAGCTTGGGCTGGGCCGCCCACACGTAACGATGTATGTTTTGACATGGGCTCGTCAAATTTGACCGTGTTGCCAAAACGGCGTTTAAGCCATTTTATTGAATCAGAATCTAAGGCCATAATTTCAGAACTCCTGACCTGTATACGTAATTTCAACGTGATATGAAGGTTTAGTCGTAATCTCAGACGCAACAATTTGAACATCGAACATCGAACAGACTGAACATCGAACATCGAACGTCCAACGTTGAACATCGAATAATGATGTCGCTTCGCTCCGCAATTTAATTACATTTGTTTTCAAAAATCCGATGTCCAACTTTGAATGATTAGTTCTTTTTCTTTTCAGCCCTCCGGGCCGGAGGCCAGTTCTGGTAGCTTCTGAATAAGTTTTAACCATCTTTGGGTTTCCCTAAGTTTTTTTAATGAAATTCTTGCCCTTGTTTTTGTCTTTCATTCAACATTCGATGTTGGACGTTCGATGTTCGATGTTCATCTTTTTCAGTAAACCTTCCACAGTCCTTCCGGCGCAAAAAAATAACTTAGCGCTTATGGGGCGAAGCCCCTAAGTTCCTGCTTAAAGTTCTTTCAACACCATCTCCCCGACTTTCCAAACATCTCCTGCGCCTAAAGTTAGAAGAATATCTTCCGGGCTCAGAATTTTTATCAGATGGGATACCGCTGTTTCGAAATCCTGGAAATACACAACTTCCTTGTGGCCATGACTCCGGATTCCTTCAAACAGCGCATGGCCTTCTACGCCATTTATTTTTTGTTCCCCGGCTGCATAAATGGGAAGCACCACCAGAAGGTCCGACTGATAAAACGAACGGGTGAATTCATCAAAGAGCGCCTGGGTTCTGGAATAGCGGTGGGGTTGAAACACCACCACCACCCGCCTGTGGGGCCAGCTTTCCCTGGCCGCTTGCAGCGTGATTTTGATTTCCGTAGGATGATGACCATAGTCGTCTACAACGGTGACCCCCTTTTTTTCTCCTTTGATTTCGAGTCTGCGCTGAACGCCTTCCACGGTTTGAAGCGCCGATTTTATAACGTCAAATGAAATATCAAGCTCCATTCCCACGACGATGCTTGCCAGAGAGTTATACACATTATGGAGGCCCGGAAGATTCAAAAGGATTTCTCCGAGCTTTGTTCCAAGATGATAGACGTGAAACCTGCTTTTCAGCCCCTCGAAAACCACGTCTTTGGCCTGGAAATCGGCCTGAGTACTCATCCCATAAGTTGTAAACCGTTTTTGGATGCTCGGGATAATATCCTGGATCGGCTCATTGTCCAGACAAAGGACCGCCAGACCGTAAAAAGGTATTTTGTCGATAAAGCTTAAAAACACTTCTTTGATGGCGGTCAAATCCCGGTAAAAGTCGAGATGCTCGCGATCTATATTGGTTACCACCGCTATGGTCGGAGACATTTTTAGAAAAGAGCCGTCGCTTTCATCGGCTTCAGCCACGATATAGTCTCCTTGTCCAAGAAGTGCATTGGAATCTATGCTTTTGAGTTTTCCGCCGATAACCACCGTGGGATCAAGCCCGCCTTTGCCCAGTACGGAAGCGATAATGGATGTGGTCGATGTTTTACCGTGGGCGCCTGCAATGGCCACGCTGTACTTTAACCGCATGAGCTCGGCAAGCATTTCGGCTCTGGGTATTACCGGGATTGACGTCTGACCGGCGGCGATAACCTCCGGGTTTTCGGGACCGATAGCCGATGACGTGACTACAACATCCGCCCCGAGGATTTGTTCGGCAGAATGTCCTTTAAATATAATTCCTCCAAGGCGTTCCAGTCGCCGGGTAATGTCTGAACGACTGCTGTCAGATCCCGATACCTTGTAGCCGATATTGAGGAGGAGTTCGGCAATGCCGCTCATCCCGATACCGCCGATTCCCACAAAATGGATATGGTATTTTTTAAGAAACATGTGTTTTTATAGCTCCTGGTTTATTCCATCATTCCATGAATCCATTATCCCGATTGTGACCTGCCCGCTCGTTCCTTGCAATGGCAGGCGGGGCAAAGCGAACTAATTTGCAGCAGTCATCAACAATTACTGCTGCCGCATCCGGACGGGACATAGCCCTTGTCCGGGATGCCATCTCATGAAGCGTATCCGGGCTTGAGGCGTAAAAATTAATTCGCTCGGCAAGGGCGTTGCCGTTGAGATCTTTTTCAAGGATCATTTCGGCGGCACCGGCGTTTTCCAGCGAATGGGCGTTAAAAACCTGGTGATTATCCGCAGCAAAAGGAAACGGTATGAAAATAGCGCCCTTTCCAACTGCTTTAATTTCTGCCACTGTTGTTGCTCCTGCCCGGCATATGACAAGATCGGCGTTTTGATATTGCCGGGCCATATCATTGAAAAACGCCTGAACTCTGCAGGACACACCATACCGCTCATATGCAGTTTTCACTCTGGTTTCATCATTGAGTCCGGTCTGATGTATAAAGAAAAATCTGTGTTTATCTTTGATCTTATCTATGGCGTCCAACAGCGCCATGTTTATGCTGTGTGCTCCCTGGCTTCCCCCCAATATCAGGATTGCAAACGGTTGCTGTTGCGTTGAATCGTCAATTTCCCCGACTTTTTGATTCGTTGCAGACTGCAGAATTTCTCTGCGAACAGGGTTTCCGGTATAAAGAACTTTTCTGGGATTAAAACCGGTGGGAATATCATCAAACGAAACATATATCCGGTCGGCAAGACGGGATAAAATCCGGTTTGTAATTCCCGGCAGAATATTCTGCTCATGAAGAACTATTTTAATGCCCAAAAGCCATGCTCCGGCAACCAAAGGACCTGCGGAATATCCTCCTACACCCATGACCAGATCCGGCCTGAACTGTTTTAAGATCATGACGGATTCAAATATCCCCTTGGGTATTTTCAGGATAGACCTGGTCTGGTTCCAAAGTCCCCGACCCTTGATTCCTTCTGATGTAATACGTTTATGGGCAAAACCCACTTTTGATAATGCTGTGGTTTCAAAGGGCTTGCCCGTACCGACAAATAAGAGTCTGTTATTCGGATTTCTGGCCGTAAATTCTTGAGCCAGGGCAATGCCCGGAAAAAGATGGCCGCCGGTTCCTCCGCCGGCGATGACAATGCGCAGAGAATCCGAAGACTTCCCAAATGAGGGAACGTCTTTTGCCGTGTCTTTTTTTTTGTGATTCTGCGCCATAGTTGTACGTCTCGAATATTCTACAACTTATTGAAAATACAGGTTTGTTAATGACAACCTGTTTGTGTCATCAGAATGGAAGAATGGAATGCTGGAATGTTGGCCCCGGTGAAATAGAAAAAAGTTTCACTGGATAAAAATATTGGGGATAAAGGCGGAAGTAAAACATTTTAATTGTAAAAAACTCCTTCAAACCCATTATTCCATTACTCCATGATTCCATTATTCCAATTGGGGCAAAGCCCCTAAGTTCTGCTTGCCGTTTGTGATTTGAACCCACTTCAATCCGTGATGAATAGGTAAAATATAGAATTCGTCACGGGTTAGGTTTTGGAACCTTTAGGCTTTTTAAGCACTTTTTTAGCGGTTCCGATATTCATCAGTATTCCGATGTATGCCATATTTAATAACAGGGATGTGCCGCCGTAACTCAAAAAAGGGAGGGTAAGTCCCTTGGTCGGCAGGAGTCCGAGGGCAACTCCCATGTTAACGCAAACCTGAAGGCCGATTGCCGTTGTCAGCCCGATTGCTAAAAACGATCCGAAAGAATCCCCACAATTTGAGGCAATAGAGATCCCTCTCCATAAGATCAGTATATAAAGAGCCAAAATAATCAAGACCCCCCAAAGGCCGAGTTCCTCTCCGATGACCGAAAAGATAAAATCCGTATGGGGTTCAGGAAGGTAAAACAGCTTCTGATAACCGTTGCCGATACCTGCGCCCCATATGCCTCCGGTGCCAAACGCCATGAGGGAATGTACAATCTGGTAGCCGTCGTTTGCGGAATGCTGCCACGGATCCAGGAAACTCGTGATCCGTTTTAGGCGATAATCCGCACTGATCATAAAAAAATATGCGGCGGGGAGTATCAAAACCAATGACGTTATTAGATACCAAAGGCGAACTCCACCCACAAAAAGCATAATCCAGGTAAGAACTCCAAGAATAACCACTGAACCGAAGTCCGGCTGAAAAATGATCAGAACGGTGAACATAAAAAGCATCATAATATGCGGCAGAAACCCCACATAGAAATTCTTAAGCACATCCTTTTTTTTGTTCATGGAGTAAGCAAGATAGATTATCAGAGCAAAACGGGCAAATTCAGAGGGCTGAAATGAAAAACTCCCCAGACGGAACCACCGTTTTGCCCCTCCCGCCGAATATCCAAGTCCGGTAATCAGGATTGCCGCAAGAAAAACTAGAGCCAGAATAAGGAGCGGATATGTCAAAGAACGAAAAAACCGGTAGGGGAACCGGCTGCAACTTATTAGAGCGACGATCCCCAATAGAGCGAAAAGCGATTGTTTTTTTAAAAAATAATATTCACTTCCAAATTTTTTAAAGGCCAGGGCGGAACTTGCGCTATACACCATTACAATCCCTATCCCCACCAGGAAAAGAACCGGGAACAACAGCCTGACATCGTAATATAAGGACTGTGCGCCGACCTTCCGGCTATTTTGATCGGTTTTGGTCATGCTTTTTTTCTTTTGACTTGTTTAAGCTTGCCGATCACCCGGCGAAAATATTCTCCGCGTTCAGCATAACTGCTATACATGTCAAAGCTTGAACAGGCCGGAGATAACAGCACAATATCACCGGGCGATGCCGCATGATATGCCGAAAATACCGCAGCTTCCATTGAAGATGCGGTTTGCACTCTTTCCCTGCAAGCGTCCTTGAGAACAGATTTTATTTTATCCTTTGCTTCTCCCATGAGGATCAGTTTTTTAATGTGTTGTCGAATCGGTTCAAAAAGGTTGCGAAAATCTCCTCCCTTATCACGGCCGCCCATGATAAGGACGATGGGTTCTGTGAAGGTTTCAAGCGCTCTTATTACCGCATCCACATTTGTTGCCTTTGAATCATCGAAAAAACGCACATCTTCTATGGTTGCGACATATTCTATCCGATGGGCAAGCCCCTTGAAATCGTTCAGGGCGGATTGCACTCCTTCGGGTGTCCCGCCAACGGCAAGGGCCGCCAATGAGGCTGCGGCGGCATTTTCAAGATTGTGCCGGCCCGGAAAGTTTGTTCCGGAAAGGTGCAGGGATATATTTTGGTGTTCTTTCATGCCAATGGTTATGTTGGCAGGAGTTGACGAATTCCCCCGGCTGATGATCGCACTTGCCTTGTCTTTAACCCGAGAATTCTCCTGATGAGAAAAGAGGAGTTTTCGGGCGTGAAGGTCTTTGGTTACCGAACTGATGGTGGGATCGGACCCGTTTAAAACTGCGATGTCGCTGTGTTGCTGATTTTCAAAAAGCCGGGCTTTTGACCGGGCATAGGACTTAAAATCCGGATATCGGTCCAGATGATCGTCAGTGATATTTAGCAGAACCCCCACACGCGGTCGGAAGGTATCGATGGTATCGAGCTGGAAACTGCTGACTTCAGCCACAACCATATCTGCTGTTCCTGTTTTGTCTGCGTAATCGATCAATGGGTTGCCGATATTGCCGCCGACAAAGACCTTAACCCCCGAATTTTTGAGCATACTGCCCAAAAGTGTGGTGGTTGTGGTTTTGCCGTTGGTGCCGGATACTCCAATAACCGGTTCCCGGATATATCTTGCAGCAAGTTCGAATTCTCCGACTATGGGAACCCCTTTTGCCATGGCCCGCTGTATGGGCAGGATGGTATGGGGAACGCCGGGGCTTAACACGATAAGATCAGCGCGTTCAAAGGTTTCAATATCGTGTTTCCCGAGTTCCATGATGACTCCCAGTTTATGCGCCATGGCGGCATGAACGCCCAGCTCTTTTTCACCGGCCATATCCGTTACCGTGACCAAGGCGCCTTTTTTCTTGGCGAACCGTGCCGCTGCAATACCTGATTTGCCGAGGCCTACGATGAGAATATTTTTGTGATTAAGATCCATCTTTTATTGTAACCGCTCACGGGTTCAGGGTTCAAATGTTCAGGGTTAAGGACAAAGAAGGCATTGAAGATCCGAAGTCCTCGTTACAAATGTTCATTTTCCCAAGTAATTGCCAATTTGGCTTCAAATTTTGGATTAGGCCTGACGAAATTGACGCTTTTCTCGTAAATACGCATCCCAAACGCAGCCCGGGGACGAGAATGGAACCTTGAACCCCTGAACGCCTACATTTATCCTTTGTGTCTTTGCGGTAAATATTTTTTTACCTATGTCTTACCTTGACGGTTTCGTAAAAAGTTCAAATTCAAGGCGTGCAAATTTTGTAATCATGAGGCGTACTTTTCGTACGTTGAATGATTACGAAATGCAGCACAACGAAGAAGTTGGGCTTTTTACGAAACCGTCTACCTGAGTTTCAGCGTACTCATGGCAAGCAATGCCAGTGCGATGGCAATGATCCAGAATCGTACAATAACCTTGGGTTCAGGCCATCCTTTAAGTTCAAAATGATGGTGAAGCGGGGCCATTCTGAAAATCCTGCGTCCGTTGGTTATCTTGAAGAAGCCCACCTGAAAAATTACGGATAGTGTTTCAATGACAAAAAGCCCGCCCACCAGAATGAGAAGTATTTCCTGTTTGGTGATAACCGCCACGGTGCCGATTGCTCCTCCCAGGGCAAGAGAACCCACATCGCCCATGAAAATTTGTGCGGGGTATGAATTGAACCACAAAAACCCCAGACCTGATCCGGCCATAGCACCGCAGAAGATGGCCATTTCGCCGCTTCCGGCCACATATCTGAGCTGCAGGTAATTGGCGATTTTGAAATGTCCGGTCACATAAGCAAAAATCATATATGCGGCTGAAGCGATGATAAAAGGTCCGATGGCAAGACCATCAAGGCCGTCCGTGATATTGACCGCATTTGATGTGGCGATAATGACAAGGGCGGCAAACAGGATGTATCCTTTTCCGAGATCCGGTGAAATATTTTTAAAAAACGGAATGGTTAACCGGGTGGAAAAACCCGCGTATGAGCAAATAAAGACCCCGGTGACAATGGCCAGAATTGCCTGCAAAAGAAATTTGTTTCGAACACTTAACCCTTTATTGCGTTTTTTAATTTGCATAAGATAGTCGTCAATGAAGCCGATACCGCCGTAGCCGACAGTAACCAAAAGGACGATCCAGACGTAATAATTGGTTAAATTGGTCCATAGCAGTGTGGATACGATGATGGAAAAAAGGATCAGCGTTCCGCCCATAGTGGGTGTCCCCGCCTTTTTATGATGGGTCGGCGGACCGTCTTCCTGTATATATTGACCAATTTGCAGATAGCTCATTTTTCGAATAACCCATGGTCCTAGAATAAAACAGATCAAAAAGGCCGTCAGGCTGGCATAGATCGTCCGGAAGGTAATGTACCGAAATACATTAAACACCGAGAACGATGTGTGAAGCGGATATAGTAGATGATAAAGCATATAAATTAGTTCGCTTCGCTCATAGTTAGCCTCCGGCCCGTAGGGCCTACGCCCCGGAGGGAATGTTGGAATATTGGAACACTGGAATATTGGGTTCTGGGAAAATGGAACGTTGGGTTGTTGTAAAATTCCTCTTGACGAGAATTAAACAGCGTAACGTCATCTTCTTTAACTCATCATTCCAATATTCCATCATTCCAATATTCCATGCCCGGGTTAAAAATATAAGTATGAAAAATACTATTAATTTCGATATATTATAGAGTCTCCGAGACGTTTATTCGTTCGTCCAGTCCAACAGCCCCTGGACAATCGTTTCCATGGTCATTCCTCTGGATCCTTTTACAAGAACCCAGTCGCTCGGGTTCAGCCGGTATTTGATATCTTCCAGGATTTGTTCTTTAGTTCCGGTAAAAATATCACGGGGATTCATATCTTGGTCCATGGCACCCTCGGCCACGGTTCGGGCGAACTCACCGGTAACATAAAGTTTGGCGATATTTGACCCGGCGGCGATTTTGCCGATATTTCGGTGCATGGATTCTGCATGCCCTCCAAGTTCAAGCATGTCGCCGGCAACCAGAATTCCCGTGTGATTTCCCTTCAATGATCGAAGCGTATTTATGGCTGCTTTCATTGAATCCGGATTGGCATTATAGGTATCGTCAATGATCGTTATTCCCCTGCCGGTTTTAAGAATGTTCATCCTTCCCGTAACCGGTTTAAACGCTTCAAGGCCGTCTTTTATTTCCCCGGCGGTTAACCCCAACAGATATCCGACGGCCGAAGCCGCAAGTGCGTTCGAAATCATGAAAACGGCCGGAGTTTTTAAATCCACGGCAATGCGTTCCTCATCAAGCGCCAAGTCAAAAGACAGACCGGTCTCTGATCCTTTTACCGATAAAGCTCTTATCCGGGCGTTTTTTGAACGTCCGAAAAACAGAACCTTCCTGGAGGTGGAATGGGCCAGGTGTAACAGTTTCGGGTCGTCTGCATTCAAAACCGCGGTTCCATCCGACTTGATTTCCTCTAAAAGTTCTCTCTTGGCTTGCATGACCGCATCCAGAGACCCCAACCCTTCAAGGTGTGCGGGACCAATGTTTGTGATAACACCGATATCCGGGGAACAGATTTCCCCGAGGTGTTTTATTTCCCCGGGATGGTTCATGCCGAGTTCCAGCACCGCCCATTTGTGGTCAACGTTGAGATTCAGCAGGGTAAGGGGAAGCCCGATGTGGTTGTTTAAATTTCCGTAAGTAGATAGCGTAGAAAATCGTCTGGATACCACCCCTGCCGTCATTTTGCGGGTGCTGGTTTTACCGTTTGAGCCGGTTATGGCAACCACTGCCGCACTTGAGCGTTTTCGATGAAACGCGGCAAGGTCACCCAACGCTCTAATGGTGTCGTTTACCGTTACACACACCATGCCATTTTCCGTGGGTTCTTTGCCGGGAAGCATATGGGTCTTGGTCCTGTCTATCAAAATGCCGCTGACGCCGTGCTCAATTACGTGGCCGGTAAAACGATGACCGTCATGGGTATCTCCCTTAATGGCAACAAAGAGCTTGTCCATTGATATGCTGCGTGAATCGATGGAGATGCCTGAAAAAGAGTGTTCAAGATCCCCCGATAAAAGGTCTCCTCCCGTGGCCTCAAGAATTTCAGCAGTGGTCCAGGGGATGGGATTTCGGATTTCGGGTTTGGAATGATCATATGAGTGGTGCTCTGAACCTTGAATTTTTACTTTGGAAAGTGCGGTTCTTGCCTCAATCCTGTCATCAAAACTAATGGTATGGTTTCCGATGATCTGATACGTTTCATCCCCCTTACCCGCAATTAAAACGATATCGCCCGCCCGGGACGCCGTAATTGCAAGTGCTATGGCCTTTTTGCGGTCCGGTTCCACAACATATCCTTTGTTCCGGAAACCCGTTGACAGATCGGCCGGCGTATAAACATTGGAAACGGTTTTCTTTGCCCCCCGGACGATGTGTTCAATTATTTCCATAGGCGGCTCTGTTCTGGGATTGTCCGATGTGATTACGGTAAGATCACAGAGTCTTGCTGCGGTTTCCCCCATTAGGGGCCGTTTGGTTTTGTCCCGGTTGCCGCCGCATCCGAATACACAGATTATTCTGCCGGTGGCCGAAAATTTTAGCGCGGACAGTACATTATAAAGAGCATCCGGAGTATGAGCGTAATCAACATATATAAATCGATTGATAGTGTTGGGGATTGCTTCAAGACGACCGGGCACTGTGCAAACCGATTGGATGCCTTTTTTGATGGAATCTAACGTGAGATTGAGCACAACACCGACTCCTGCGGCACAGAGAATATTTTCCAGGTTGTGTTTTCCCACAAGGGAGGATTTGAATCCAAAAGAACCGGCCGGCGTAACAATGGTCCCGGTGATGCCGGTCAGGTCGTAGGTGATGTCCATGGCCCGTATACTGTTGCCATTGGAAAAGCCCGCCGAAAGCACTGACGGTTTTCCAATGCTTTTTTCAAGCAGCTTTATCAGCTCCTTTCCCTGTTCATTATTGTGATTTATTACCGCTGAAATCCCGTTTTCTGCTGATCCGTAATCGGGGAGTTGTGTAAAAAGTCTTTTTTTGCAGGACCAGTATGAATTCATATCTCCGTGATAATCCAGGTGGTCCTGGGTCAGATTGGTAAAAATCAGGAGATTGAATCTGCAATGATAAACTCTGTCAAGGTCGATGGCGTGGGAAGTCACTTCCATAACCACATGGGTGATGCCGCTTTTGAGCATTTCAGCCAGAATTTTCTGCAGATCGTAAGATTCTGGTGTTGTCATGGGGTTTTGAAAGGTTTTACCGGAATATCGGTAATTAAGTGTTCCAATGACACCGACCTTGATGCCAGCCTCTGAAAGGAGATGCTCGAGTAAGAATGCAGTGGTTGTTTTACCGTTGGTACCGGTTATTCCGATTAACTGCAGCTTTTTTGACGGATTTGAGAAAAACTGATCTGATATTGCCGCAAGCGCCTTTCTGGTGTTTTTAACCTCTATGATTATGGACTTTTTTACGACGGGTTTCTGGGTAACAATTGCGGATGCCCCCCTTGCCAGTGCTTCATCAATAAAGTCATGACCGTCTGCGACAAGGCCCTTTATTGCAACAAACAATCCCCCCGGCTTAACATCCTGAGCCCTGTAATGGACGAAACCGATTTCAGGGTCCGGTGACAGTGAAAACTGTCCGGTATCCGGACCGGTTCCGTAAAAGCTCACAGGCGTAACCGTTTTCAATAAACTCGAAAGTTTCATCCTCTTATTTCGCTTTTTAAAGAGACAATTAATTTGCCGGTGTTGCTTTTTGGACGTATATTCATATAATTAAGGGTTTTTTGGGCGATCTTTTTGAATACCGGGGCAGCAACAATGCTCCCGTAATGTTGTTCTTCAGGTTCGTTAATCACTACCAGGATTACCGCTTTAGCCATTTTTTCAGGTAAGAATCCGATAAAAGACGATACGTATTTCCCTCGGGCGTACTTCCCTTGTTCGCCGATTTTCTGGGCGGTTCCTGTTTTACCGCAGACGGAATATCCTTCCAGTGCGGCATTGACCCCGGTTCCGCCTTCGGCAATAACGGTTTTCATGATCATGGCTAAGGTCCTGGCGGTTTTTTCCGAAATGACCCGTTTCACTTTCCTGGGGCCGAAGCTTTTTATCAGCTGTCCATTTTGATCGGTAATGGCCTGAACAATATAAGGCTTCATGAGCACGCCCTTATTGGCAATAGCGGATGTGGCTGAGATCAGCTGAAGGGAGGAAACCGAAATTCCCTGGCCAAAGGATATGGTTCCGGCATCAATCTTAGTCCATCGCTTGTAAGGCGCCAGAATGCCGGCGGTTTCCCCGGGACAGTCTATTTCGGTCTTTACTCCGAAACCAAAATCACGCAACGTTTTGTAAAGAGATTTAGGCCCTGTGATTGCGCTGAATTTGACGGCGCCTATGTTGCTTGAATATTTGATGATCTGCTGCAGGGAGAGCCATCCATGCTCATGGGTGTCATGAATAACGTGCTTTCCGACCTTGTATGCACCGTTTTCGCAATAAAAGATGCTATTGGGTGAGCAGCTGCCGGTTTCTATTGCAGAGGCCGCAGCGAAAATCTTCATGGTTGATCCGGGTTCAAACGGGTCGGTTATAATTCTGTTTCTCCATATCTTTTGGCTGAAGTTATTTATGGCATTGGGATTGAAAAAGGGATAGTGCGCCATCGCAAGTATGGCCCCTGTTCTAGGTGCCATTACGATGGCCATACCGGATTTTGCGGAAAATTCTTTAACCGCCTCTTCAAGCGCCTTTTCCGTAATATATTGGATTACGCTATCGATGGTAAGGACAAGATTATTCCCCTTATAATCTAAACCCGTTGCTTTTTCAGCATCAAATCCCCGACCCAGAGCATCTTTTAAAATCGTGTATCGGGAAGCGGAACCTTGCAGATATTCGTTATAATAGAATTCAATACCTTCCAGCCCATAATCGTCGATATTTGTAAATCCGAGAACCTGGGCGGCCAGGGTTTTGTTGGGATAAAACCGCTTGTGTTCGGTGATGAAATCGACCCCGGTAATGTTAAGATTTTTGACCGCTTCGGCTTCTTTGGGCGTGACCTTACGCTTGATCCATACAAATTTTTTGTTGGAAGCCAGTTTCCCGGTAAGAGACTTGCGATTAATTTTCAGTACGCCAGACAGTGATTTTGCTGTCGCCTGTGCATTTTCTATTTTTGGAGGGTGTGCTGCGATGGATGTCACATCGATGCTTATGGCCAGTTCTTTGAGGTTGGCATCATATATGGTTCCACGCTTTCCGTAAGATTTGCAGGAGACTTCGTATTGATTTGCTGCTTTTTCAGACAACCAGGAGCCACGAACCACTTGAAGATAGATCGCTTTGGCACAAATTGCCGTAAAAAAAAGGATAAAAATAGACCCCACGATGATAATGCGCAATCTTATATGTTTTTTCTCGATCGGTTTCATGGAATAATAATCATTTGCTCCGGTGTGGGGGTTATAAGACCGAGCTGGTTTTTTGCAATTTTAGCGATTCGCTCCGGAGATTTCAGTCTCGCCAGCTCAATCTTTAAATTATTTTGAAAGTTTATGAGATCCTGATGACGCTGGGTCTCTTTTGAGATTTCATATCCTGTTCCGATGGTTTGGACCCGGCACCAGGTAAAAAACAAAAGTTCCCCAAGAAAAATGGTCATGAAAATGATCGACATTACCGTTGCATTGGCATTGTGAATGTTTTTTAACGTTTTACGAGTACTCATATTTTTTCAACGGCTCTTAACTTTGCGCTTCTTGCCATGGGGTTATTTGCAACCTCGTCTTGTGTGGGACGAACGACTTTTTTTGTCAATATTCGAACCAATGATTTTTTATTGCAGGCACACTTGGGAAAACCCGGAGGACATATACACCCTTTTCCCAGGGCCTTCATTTGATGTTTTACTTTTCGGTCTTCAAGGGAATGAAAAGATAAAACACACAGTCGGCCGTTTGGGTTTAAAAGGTCCACAACATTCTCCATGAAACCATCGAGCATTTCGAGTTCCCTGTTGACGGCGATTCTAAGCGCCATAAACGTCCGTGTGGCGGGATGGATTTTTTGCTTATATGACACTTTTTTTGGAATCGCATCGCACACAATCTGGGCCAGCTCCCTGCTCGATCTGATGGGTTTGCGCTGCCGTTGGGTTACGATTCTTTTCGCAATTTGTCCTGCCCAACGTTCTTCTCCGAAGTTGTAAAAAATTTTCTTAAGGTTTTTTTCCTCCATGCCGTTGATCAAATCTTCAGCCGTTGTACCCGATGTTATGTTCATCCGCATATCCAGCGGCTCATTTTTGTTGAAGCTGAACCCCCGACCGCTCGACTCGAGTTGATGAAGCGAGATTCCAAGATCAAGAAGAATGCCGTCTACCGCATCAATTTTCAATTGTTGAAGGAGCTCAGGAAGATAAATAAAATTGTCATGAAAGAGGTGGATGGTTAAATTAAGCGGTGTTAGGACCTTTTTCGCGTTCCTGACCGCATCTATATCCTGATCAATGCCGATGAAAATTCCTCCCGGGATAATTTTTTTGCAAATCGCTTGGGCATGACCCGCACCCCCGAGGGTGCAGTCCACATAGATTTTTCCCGGTGTACAGTTAAGATAACAGAGCGCTTGGGGCAGCATTACAGGGATATGTTTGAACGTCACCATTAGAGTCCTAATTTTGCGATTTCGTTTCTTACGCCCTCCTTTTTCATATCTTTTTCAAGATGTATATTTTCTCTGTCCCAGCTTTTGCGTGACCAGATTTCAAAATGATCGAGGACGCCAACAAGTACAATTTCCTTTTCGATTTCAGAATATTGTCTCAAATTCTGGGGTATCAGGATACGATCCTGTTTATCACAGGAGCATTCAAAAGCACCTCCGATAAAGACTCTTCTAAATCGGCGCATGTTCTCACTTTTTTCGGCCAGGGACAAAATACGGGTTTCAATTTTACGCCATTCATCATATGGATAGGCCACAAGCCCTCCGTCCATTCTGGAAACCATTACGCCATTTGATCCCTGTGCTTTAATGACATCACGGAACCTGGCCGGAATTATTATACGCCCTTTTGAATCTATTGTATGAAATGAGCTTCCCCGGAACATTTTTCCCCATGAATATCCACTTTAATCCACTTTATTGTTAAAAGTACATTTTTTTAGAAGTGTCAAGAAAAAAATGAATATGATTCAATATTTTTTATAATAATTCATAAATGTTAAAAGTATTAAAGAAAATAAACTATGGGTGGGGTAAAGTGGGGGTATTTTTTAGATTTGAACACTTTGCACAAATTTGTCGTTATGATGCCGGCAATTTTAGGTTTTATTTTTGAAATGGCACCCACGGCCATTACGTTAAAATTCTTTTCCCTGTCGGCGATAAAAGCAACTATCCGAAAACACAGTAAATGCTTTGTTCAAGGACCGGGATGACAAAAGGGATTGCAGGGTAGGGTTAGATCATAAAATTTAATAGTATACCGGATCGGAATTGAACTTTTCTTCCAGGGACTCTCTTTCTTCTTCACTCAGTCTGCCCATTTCTACGAGAACGTTTCCGATACCCGCTTCTCTGAGCGTATCGATTCTCATCAGGGACTCAACGCTTTTGTTAGAGGTGTTAATAAACGTATACTCCGAGGTAAGCTTTGATTTATTTAACAATTTAACAGTGGCGCCAGAAAAAATAATATGATAGTTTAATAAAAAATATCCAGCGGCTCCCAAGAGAACCAATAGAATATAAGAGATCATTTTTTTTAACATTATTTGGGTTCCCCTATTAAATTCTCTCCATCTGCTACAGAAAATGTTTATGAGCTTATGGCTTTTCAGAAAAAGACAGGGTTTCGTGAGGTTGCACCTCTATTCGAATTCCATGCCGGGATAGTCTTTGACGGCCTTAAAACCAGAGATGACAATCGTGAGGTGGACTTTTTATCGATGGAATAATTGCTTCTCATATTTCTCGAGATCTTTTTCTTTTATAATATTTTGTATGTGGTTTTCAATGTGATGTTTATCGAAATCAATTTTTTGTTCTTTTAACAACCGAATCAAAAAATCGATCCGTTCGCCATAGTGCTCGCCATAGAAATCTAAAAAGCTAACGATATACTCCCGCAAGTCATTCAGGTCATCATCCATGAATATTCTTTTGAATTTTTCGTATTCCTGCCGTTTCCTTTCTTCATCTATGATCAAGTCCAGCTCTGTGTATTTAAAGTCTAGGCCTTTGCTTTGGAGCAGTTGTTTTAATTTGTCTATATCACACCAAATCGATCGGTTCGTAGCTACAAATCTTTCAACAAGTTTTTTATGCGGGCCGGATTCCAGCATCATTTTATTTTGTTCGAATATTTTTCTTGTTTCTTTTTCTTGTTTTTCCGATTCCGTTTGATATTTTTTACGCAACGCCTCTTCTTTTCGGTCATCTTTTTCGGGCGTCTGTTGTTTAGAAAGGAATTTTCCGTGTTTTTTTTGTTCAGAATACAACGACGCAAAGAATACGAAGGGGAAAAATGAAATAATGCCGATTCCTATCATTGAACCGGTTAATTTAGAGGTTGCAGCACTGGCGACCAGACAGCTTAAGCCTCTATCATAATTACCAGATTCTATTAATAAATTTATGGCGCCTACGGAGCAAGAACCTATCCATAAGATTAAAAATAATATTACCATAAATTTTGTTCTTTTTTTGCTTTTCATTCTCTTGATGCAGGCCCTTTATGATCATTCGATATTTTTGAGTGGGCCCTTGGTTTTCTTAGCCGGGGTGAACTCCCCGAAAGGCGATTTTACAAAACTCTTTTGCACAGAATAATGTTATAGTCAAGTTATATGCCGGATAAGCCCAGGGCAAACGCATTTGATTTCGGTGTAGCGTAGCGACGGCGTGTTTCTCTTGGAAACCGACTGACTGTTTGAAGGGCTTTAGAACGCGTTAGCCCGAGCTGAATGAAATTATGACAAAAGAATCAATAGGATAAATTTACGACGAATTATTCTTAACAACTCCGGCGCGGCTCGGGCTTACGGGTGCTTAAGCACAAGTTTCAGTCGGCTGGAAAGAGATATACGCCGTCGTGGAGCGTTCTCCCTATATTGGGATTCAAATGCGTTTACCCTGCGGGTAAGCCCGCTTGCGGATCATCGCCATAGATGGAAAACATCGATAAAATCTCACTCCATTGAGGGGATGAGTTGTCTGAAGGTCAATTATATTATTCATAAGATTCTTGACAAACATTTATTATTTTAATAAATTTAGGGACATTAAAGATGTTTTTCAAAATAAAATCGGCAACAAAACCAAAGTTTTAAAAAACGTTTCCACACAGATTTTTTTTTCTAATGGCTGAGGAATTTCAGTGTGAATGATATCATAGAGACACCCTCTCTGCTTCCCTATCTAAAGGCTGATGAAACAAGGTTTCATCTAAAAATATCGGTTGCCGATCAGAAAGATTCTATCCATCAAAAATCCTCGTTTCCTTTTTTGGTCGTCTCCGAATCCGGACAATTTGCGCGTATCATGGAAGCAACGATTAAAACGGATGCCGGAACCAATATTGAGCCGGTATTTCTAATGATTCAGAAAGATGAGCATCCTGTGTCAAGAGATGCACTTTGGCCTCTTGACAACCGGACGATTGACCGGTACTGGCAGAACACATTTATGTTTCATTCCCATGAAAAATCCGGTTCCTGCCCTTTGATATTGAAAGATCAGATGGATAAAAACGGAACACTACTTCCTTTTCAGCCCTTACTTTATTGTAAATTCAACCAGACTTATTTTTCTCCTTTGTGCCCGGATTGCGGGGCAGTGTTACAACAATGCTATAACGACAGCATGCTTGAAGAATGTGGACTCCGGCCTTATTCCACTTCTCTCAAACGGTATCTGTTTTGTCCGTTATGCACCGGTTTAAAGGAAAAGCCCGATTTTTATGTATCCTCATTGGCGGATAACGATCCCGCATTTTTAAAAGATCGATTCGAATTAATAAAAGAATTCGGTCGATTATACGAAAATAAAAATTTGGCCGGTCGATTGCCCTGTGTGAATTGCAGCAGACATCAAGAGTGCTACGGACCCGATGGCCTTTGGGTTTCAAGAATCGTTGCCTTGTCTTTTTATCCTTTTTATATGCTGATGGTTAAAGGTGATCTGGTCAACGGGCTGGACTTTTTGTCTCTAATGTCAGGCGCCTCATTTAAAGAACTGGAAGACCGTCTTACGGAAAAACAAGAACCGGGCAGGTTGAACTGCCTGAAAGTTTTAAAACAGAAACCATCTATTCAAACGCCCTTTTTCTATCAGAATGAAGATAGATACTTCCTGGAAGTATTGTATTTAAAGCTCTCTTTCCTTGGTGAACTTGCAGAGGCTTTATTCTCAGAACTCGACACCTTGCAGTGCCCCGATTTTGGATTATCCATGGATAGAATCTGGGTCAAACTATCCGATCAAAACCGTCTGCTTCCTTGTTTTTGGAATTTTAAGTTGGAGTTATTAGATGTGATGGGTTCCGACGTACCGTCTTCATCAATTCCACAGTTTCCCCGATCCTACGGTTTTCATCTTTTGGGGTTGGTCTGGTTCTATACCCTGCTTGTCAACGAAAAACAGGATGCCTCCCAGGTGTACTCTGTACTGGGAGAGGTTATGGAGAAGATTGGCGCCCGGAATCATACCGATATTGAAAATTATCCGGAAGCCGGGTTTTCTCAGGTTTTATCTCCTGAAAATATTTTTTTCAATCCCGATACACGATCTGTTAAACAGGATTGGCATAAATTCTGGAAAGCGTCACTTGGCTTGGGGTTCCGTTTTTTTGAAATGGGCATGCTTGGCTTAAGAGACTGGTCCATGGCGGAGTTCGGACATAAACTGGAGCACCTCAGACGACAAATAAAAGACGACCTGTTTTCAACGAAACCATTTGTTCCGGCTGAGGAACCTGACGCCGACGATAAGATCATTTATAATATTTTGAAGAAAATCATGAACACTCGGCAAGAGGGGGGCGAGACGTCATGGGATAAACTGGAAACCGGCCCTGTTTTGCCACAAGCAGACCATACTGCAAAGGATAAAATCGTACCTGATATTCAAGAGGATGCCGACGTTTTTAAAACCGTGGTGCTTTCTTCAGATGATGAATTGACAGAAGATTTAACCGGTATCGAACAAAAACAAGAACCGGGCGAGGCCATTGAAGTTCCGGAACTTGAGCCGGATGAAACTCTGATATTAACCCCGGAAAGACTGGAACCACCGGGCATATCAGATAATTTCAATCATTATGATCAAAATGATCAAGATATGGAAGAAACGGTTATCCTTTCCCCCGATCAGATTGAACACCATCTTAAATCATCATCTAAATCGGAACAAGACGAGTTTCCTGAAACAGTCATTATTTCCCTGGAGCAGGGCTCATCAGGGTACCCGGAGGCCCCATTGGAAGAAGACGAGTTTCCTGAAACGGTCATTATTTCCCCGGAGCAGGGCTCATCAGGGTACCCGGAGGCCCCTCCGGGTTCTTGCTTGCAAGATTTTGGATCTGAAACCACCGAAAAAGGCGGCGTTGTGCCGGATAACCCGATGACCGGTAAAAATAAAAAAGCCGAAACGTCAGAACCGGACGAATTCATGGAAGAGACCATTCTTATCCAGCCGGGAAAAACCTATGCCGGCAAAAAAGGGGATAATAAGTAACACCATGAGCGATATAATACCAATCGGCCAATTGGCCAACGAAATCAGGGAGGTTTATCTTTCAGACAGAGATAGGGCAGAAAAACGGATCGAACAATTTTTACAGAACCGGTTCAAAAATGTTTCTGGCGCCGAAAGTATACATGTGATAGAAAAACTGATTGCTGAATTTGACTGCCCGTTTCTCATCAAAACAGATAATTTTAACATAGACGACAGTGTAATGACCCAAATATTTTCACTTTTGCTGGGAAGAGATATTTCCTGTGCCGATCTCTCCTCAACAAAACTCATTCAAAGATTAGCGGAATCGCTGAAGACTATTTTTGATTCTTTGAATCAGTTGATTAGTGTTATTAATATGACCTTCACAGGAGAGAGTTCCGGAGAGGAAACCATCCGTCAGGTCATTGGGTGGCAACTGGAAGAAGAAGGGCAGACGAATTCACTGGAAAGCTATCTCGCGCAGATCAACGAAGCATTTTTGACCGCTCAGCGCTCCTTTAAAAAAACGGTTAAGATCATCGTGGCTCAAATACTTGACGAAATAGATCCGGATCAGATTTCTGCCCAGGAAGGTGGGGGGCTGAAGATCGGTCCTTTCCGAAAAGCAGAATACTATGTAATATACGAACATAAGTTTCGTAAGATAAAAAAGTGGTTTGAATCCGGTCGATTCATGGACGACTTTTTGCGAGAATTCGAAAAGAATTGTCAAAACCCATCATAAGAAAATTAAGGAGGTCACATTGAGACATTATGTAAAGGCTCTGTTTTTGGTTATGATTATCTCCATGGTATGTGCATGTGCCTCGCGACCACTTCCCCCTCCAGAGTGGCAATACGAAAAAGAGGCAATCAAGCTGCATCTTAAGGCCGATGCGAATTTAAATCTGGAGGAAGGAACGCCGCACACCCTTCTTGTCTGTGTCTATCAGCTCAAAGATCCAAATGCATTTAACCAGCTTGCCGACGACGATGATGGACTTTACAAACTTTTGCAATGCCAACTTTTCGATACTGCAGTTGCCACTTCTAAAAAATTGATTGCTCGGCCGGGACAGGATATGAATTTTGTTTTCGATCGAGCTGAGGGGGCCAAGTATCTAGCCGTTGTTGCTGGCTATTACGTGCTTCACAAAGATCGTATGATACGGTTGTTCGACATTCCGGTCGTTATAGAGAAAAAAGGGTTTTTTAGACGCAAGAAGACTCAAAAGCCCGGACCTCTGAATATCGAACTGACATTAGGGCCGCGACAGATAATGACGGTGGAGGGAAAATAGAAATATGAAAAGACCACTTTTCTGGCATCAAGGCCTTTTTTTACAGCCCCAGCATTTTCAGCTGAAAGATCTTTATGACCAATCATTACTGACACCGTTACATCAGTATCTCAACCCTCACTTCTGGGGGATCGCCGATATTGAAATCCAGCGAGCATCCCTTGGGAATTATTCGCTTGATCTTTTACGGGGAAAGTTTTTGTTTCCGGATATGACCTTTGCGGTTTTTCCTGACAATGCAGTGATCCAGGCCCGCAGCTTTGGGGAAGAATGGGAAGAGGATGGCAAAATTTTTCCTGTCTACGTGGGCCTAAAAAAATGGAATGATGCCGGGCAAAATGTAACTGTCTTGTCCAACCTCGACAATCTTTCTGATGTCACCACACGGTTTGTTACCTCAACAGATCCGGAGGAGATTCAGGATTTACATCAAGATGGTCCCTCGGCCCAGGTAAAAAGACTCTATTATGTATTGAAAATATTTTGGGGAACAGAAAAGCATCTTCTCGGTGATTATGAAATTATCCCGCTGGCGTGTTTGGAAAAAGATGCTGATGATATCATACTTTCGGAACAGTTTATTACGCCCTGTATAAGCATTGCCGGGTCCGAACCTCTGGATAAACTCGTCCGGGAAATCAGGGATCAAATCGCCTCCCGGGCACGGCAGCTTGAAGCTTACAAACAGGAAAGGGGGATTCATAGTGCTGAGTTTGGATCACGAGACATGGTTTTTCTATTGGCATTAAGATCATTGAACCGTTATGTGCCGATTCTGATGCATTTGACTGAAACCCAAAGAATCCATCCGTGGACCGTATACTCGGTTTTAAGACAACTCATAGGGGAGTTATCTTCATTCTCTGAACAGGTTTCTGTAAATGGAGAACTGGAAGATGGAACCCCGCTTTTATTGGGGTATGATCATCTCAATTTATGGAAATGCTTTGCAGGCGCAAAAACCCTGATTACCCGACTATTGGACGAGATTACCGCCGGGCCGGAATATATTATTGAGTTACTGTACGATGGAACCTATTTTGCTGCGGATCTGCCACCCATGATCTTTGAAGGACGAAACCGATTTTTCCTGATTTTCGAAACAGAAGCCGATGCTAAAACCGTGCTTCAGTCCATGGAAAGCATTGCCAAGCTGAGTTCCCGTCAGACGTTACCTATTCTAATTGCTCATTCCCTTCCGGGCATAAAACTGGAACATCTTTCGATCCCGCCGCAGGAATTGCCGCGACGGGCACATTCACTATATTTTCAAATTGACCACCACAGTGACCAATGGGCTCAGGTACAGAAAGGAAATAACCTTGCATTGTATTGGGATACCGCTCCGCAAGATTTGAAACTGGAACTTATGGTGGTTGGGAGAACATAAATATGCGTTTGATCGACTGTTTTATGAACCTCTTTGCCTATGTTACCTATTTGGGGAAATCCGGAACTCAAAAACAATCCTCCTATGACCAGGTCAGTGCAGACATCCGGCGCCTCATTGCCCAAAGCGAAAGCTGTCTTGAAAGTGAAGCGGTTTCCCGGGAGGATTATGACATGGCCCGTTTTGCTGTTTTTGCCTGGATTGATGAGACCATTTTGAAATCCTCATGGGACGGAAAAAACCATTGGCAGCGGGAACAGCTTCAGCGCCTGTATTACCAGACGGCGGATGCCGGAGAGATTTTTTTCGAACGACTGAATATGTTAGGTCCTCATCAAAGAGATGTGAGGGAAGTCTATTATCTTTGTCTGGCTCTGGGGTTTCTCGGACAATACTGTAATGAGGGCGATGCATACCTGTTGGAACAGCTAAAGACTTCAAATTTAAAACTTCTAATGGGGACTTCCATAGGCATGCCTTCCCTTGACAAACGGGAACTTTTCCCGGATGCCTACCCGGCGGGGTCTGTCGAGGTCTCGTCCTTGAAATCAAGAAGGCGTTTTTCACCGTTTACCCTAATATGCCTTTGCTCTCCAGTGGTTTTTTATGGGATTTTGTTCCTGATTTATCGTTTTGTGTTAAACAATATCGGGCAAATCTTTATCAGCACGGTGCCGTAAATGAAACAGCTTATTATAAAAATACTAAAAATATTTCTCATCATCACGTTGGTTCTATTCGCCGTTCTACTGATCTTCGGTCTTGTGTTGGGTATTGGCTGGCCGTGGTGGGTAGGGCTTTTTATTATTATAGGTGTGGTGGGTCTCTGGCTGGGTATTGTTTTTTTCAAAAAAGTATGGCTTCGGCGCCGCGAACAGAAGTTTGTCAGCCAAGTGATTGAGCAGGATGAACATTATCTTAAATCCCTTGGGGACAAAGAAAGAAAAAACTCAAAGGAACTTCAGGATCGCTGGAAAGAAGCCATGGAGGCCTTGAGGAAATCCCATTTAAAAAAATACGGCAATCCGCTTTACGTGCTCCCATGGTATATGGTGATTGGGGAGAGCGGGTCAGGAAAAACCACGGCCATTAAAAGCGCTCGTCTGTCATCACCGTTTGCCGAGATTAGCCGAACATCCGGAATTTCCGGAACAAGGAATTGTGACTGGTGGTTTTTTGAACAGGCCATACTCATTGATACCGCCGGCCGGTATGCTATTCCAATAGATGAAGGACGCGATAAAGAGGAATGGCAACGGTTTTTGTCTCTTTTAACCAAATTCAGGAAAAAAGAACCGTTAAACGGGCTTGTTGTAAGTATTGCCGTCGATAAATTGATCGATTCCGACCCGGAAGCACTTGAATCGTCAGGCAAAAGCATTCGTCGCCGCATCGATGAATTGATGCGGGTGTTGGGTTCCAAGTTTCCGGTTTATGTGCTGGTGACAAAGAGTGATTTGATTCAGGGAATGACCCAATTTTGTAATCGGATTTCCGAAAAAGGTTACGATCAGGCCATGGGCGCCTTAAATCATAGCCTGTCAAAAGATATTGCCGAATTTACCGGTCGTACGTTACATTCAATTAGTGAACGACTCAAAGATTTACGGCTTATCCTCTTTCATAAGCCGGAATCCAAGGGATCTGAGGCCAATCTCCTGTTGTTTCCCAATGAATTTGAAAAACTCAGACCCGGTTTGAGCGCTTTTGTACGAGGTGCTTTTCAGGAGAATCCATACCAGGAGACACCGATTTTAAGAGGTCTTTTTTTTAGCAGCGGCAAACAGGAGGGAACTCCGTATTCTCACTTTTTAAAGGAACTGGGTCTTATCGAACAAAAAGAGGTTTTGCCGGGAACCGATAAGGGATTGTTTCTGCACGATTTTTTTTCAAAAATACTTCCCGGCGATCGTGGACTGTTTGCTCCGACTCAACGAACCGTTGAATGGAGCCGGCTGACCAGAAATATGGGGCTGACGTCGTGGGTTGCCATATGTATTGCCATATGTGGACTTTTAAGTTTTTCCTTTGTGAAAAATTTAAAAACGCTCCGGGGGGTTTCAAACGAATTTGCAAAGCCCTCGATATTACAAGGCGAAATCTTGGAAGATACCATTACCATGAATCGGTTCCGTGAAGCGGTCATGAGCGTGGAGGAGCAAAATCGGAGTTGGTGGATTCCCCGTCTCGGTTTAACTGAAAGCAGGGATGTTGAAGTACAATTAAAAGAAAAATATTGTAACCAATTTCAAAGCGGATTTTTAACCTCATTTGACAAACAGATGTCTGAAACCATGACACGCTTTTCTGCAGCCACTCCGGATGAAACCCTCGGGAAATATGCGGCACATCTGGTCAGGCGCATCAATCTGCTTCGGTTACGGATTATGGGCGAAGGCCTTGAGTGGCTTAAATCTCGACCTCAACCTTCATATGATAACGTTGTATTGGGAACCGGTCAAAACCTGATTCCTGAAGTCAGTCAGAAACTGACGGACTTATACCTGTATTTTTTAATCTGGCGGCAGGATAAGACAGGTATGAATCAGGAGATGAATTACCTGCAGACCTGGCTGAAACACATTTTGACATTTGAAGGTGTAACGTTGAACTGGCTAATAAACTGGGTCAATTCGGATCCCGCTTTTTCACCGGTAACCCTGGCCGATTTCTGGGGGAGCAGCCTGAAAATAGGAGAGTATGTAAGCGTGCCTCCTTGTTTTACCATTCACGGAAAAGACCAGATAGACGCTTTTTTAAAGGAAATTGATTCCGCTCTTTTTGATCCTTTGATCATTGCAGAGCAGAAGCTCGAATTTGAAAAATGGTATTCCCAAAAATATTTTCAAATCTGGCATGAGTTTGCAATGGTTTTTCCAAACGTACCGGATCATCTTGGGGGCAAGGAAAAATGGAAAGAGGTTGCCGCCGGGATGGGCTCGGACCAAAATCCCTATTTTGCCTTGTTTGCAAGGATAGCCAAAGAACTGAAACCATTTTCCAACGCAAAACGGCGTCCGGATTGGGTAAATTTTGTTTATGATTTCAAAAAAGTAAAGCTTCAGGCCAAAACCGTCAAAAAAGATAAATTGCAAAAGGCCGGTCTGGTTAAAAAAATGACGAGAAAGGTAAAAACAAAAATTAATAAACTGGAAAGAGCCACTGGCGTGGAAGTCGACAAAGGGCTCGATATGAAATCGAGGCTGATTGCCGGTCAAGCCTTTTTCGATTATCAAAAGGCCTTGAATGACATTAGCCCGGTAGCCACGTCCAGGCTTGTTGCATACAAGATGGCAGTCGAAATGTATGGTGAAGATGCGGTCACCGGCAAATCATCCTTTTATACGGCTCAAAATGCCATAAACAAACTAAAGACAACCATGACCAATCCAAAAACAGACTCAGAAACCATGTGGAATCTGGTCAACGGTCCGCTGACATTCTATCATGAATTCATTTTAAAGGAATCTGCCTGTTATCTTCAACGCCAATGGGAAAATGAAGTTCTTTTTGAGATTCAGGAAGTATCGGGTCAAAAAAATATAAACCAGCTCCTTATGGGTGAGGGCGGCTTTGCGAAAAAATTCATTCAAGGGCCGGCAGAACCTTTTATTCGTCGAGACTTAAAAAAAGGGTACCATCCCAAAAAGGTAATGGGTAAATCCATTGACTTTAATAAATATTTTCTATCCTATTTAACTAAAGGCACCATTTTAATTAAAGACACCATAGCTACAAAGCCAGTAAAAGCGGCTTATAGGGTTCAGATCAAGGCCTTACCCACGGAAGTCAATCAAGAAGCTCTGTTAAGACCGCATGCTACCATCCTGGAACTTCAATGTGCAGGTGAAACGCCGAAACTGACAAATTTTAATTTTCCTGTAAAAAAAACATTTAACTGGACACCCCAAAACTGTGGGGATGTCATCTTGAGTATAGAAGTTGAGGATATTACTCTGACAAAACGATATACGGGAGATCTCGCTTTCCCAAACTTTATCAAAGACTTTGAAAAGGGCCAGCATATATTTTACCGAAGTGAATTTTCCAATGAAAACGTTGCGCTCAAAAGAATAGGAATCAAATACATAACGGTAAAATATCAGTTCGAAGGGCACTTGCCGGTTTTAAAACTCCTCCGACCGGCTCGGAGTCCGGGAAGAATATCACAGGATATTGCAGAATGCTGGGACTAGGGAAATCCAAAAACATATGGAATTGGGCGGCCTGCGGCAAACATCCCGTGGCAAGGGATTATTTCAGGATAAGTTCCAGCACGTCACTTTTCGTTGCATTTGAAAACTGGATTGAACAGGGGTTTGAGACTTTAAGCAAGCAGGGGATATCTGGCCACCGTGTTTATTCCTGGCGCTTTTGGGCCAAAGGTATAAAAATGGGAAACCTGATTTTCGGTATTGCAAGGGATAACAGCGATAGTATCGGACGACCCTATCCACTCCTGGTCATGGGAGATGGTTTCCTGGATGGATGGGAAGAACATTGGGATCTTCTCCCCCATGTTTTTGAAAGGGCCTGGGATCAGATGGAATACATTTCATCACGACGATTTGATGACTTCAAAGAGTTGGAGAAAGAGGTTTACGCCATTAAAAACCCCCGCCAAGACTGGCTGGAATGGAAATCTAAAAATGCAAACTCAAACAAGACTGAATCTTTAAGTAACCCCTTGACAATTTCAATAACCCATGGTGAAATAAAGAAAAAAGTAAGACACCTGTCAGAAAAAATGGAAGTTCATATACCCCTTGACAATCAGGCGATAGGAGATCCCTCTGATATGGCAGCCCTTTGGTGTTCTTTGTTAAAATCTCATAGCTCCGGTACACCTAGTGCGGTATTTATGGGAGGAATCTCAGAAAAAAACTTTTTGGTAGTTTTTAACCGCTCTTTAAATGCGAATGATTTTATTCAACTTTGGTCTGGTTCTTATTTGTAATTCTGTTTGCAATAAGTTCGCCGGTCCTATGTTAATATTTCAAGTACAACTCTTTAAACTTGATTTATCACAAAGGTTTTTCTTGTTTTTTTAAACAGTTAAGAATATTATAGATTCATCCTGGAATAATACATATCTTCTTTTATCGAAAAAAAAGCCATTAATCTTTATTGATCCGATGGCTTAGATGTGAAATATTTGCCAAAGTCGCCGATATTACGGTTGATTTAGCCCGGTATTGACAAGATGATGATCTTAAAATAATAAAACAACGCGTGTGTTTTTCTGTTAAGCGATGTCATAAATTAAATTTTTCGTGGCAATGGTAACCTTGATCCATGACACCTGTTTCTCCGGGAGAAAGGATCTGACTAACAAAGGGTCGTTCAGCCCCGTTGCAATCGGCAAGAAAGATCTTTCGGTGAATACTGCGGCTTAGATCGAAACCAACATGAACCCTGGCTTTTTTAGCTTTTTTTCTGTAATCGGCCCAGTCCATTGAAAGTGTTGTATCGATCATCGATCCATTTATTTCCTAACCGGAAATCACTGTAAAAATTTAGGATTAGGAGAGGATTTACGTGACCCATTTCGACCTTGATGCATTTCTAACTGAAATTTCACCGGATGCTCCCTGTGGAGAGGATATTTCCTACGATATCGAATTCTTGGAGCTCGATCGACTTGCTCAAGGCACGGAAGAAACCCAGGTAGGGGATCATATCCATAAAAGCGAGGAGCCTGATTGGAAAAAAGTAAAAAGCCAGAGTCTTAAATTGCTTGAGCGCAGTCGGGATCTCAGGTTGATACTTTATTTGACTGTTTCGAAACTTTGTATCGAGGGGCTGCCGGGGTTTTACGATGGGCTGGCTTTGCTGCGACGTGTTATAGAATCTTATTGGGAATGTTTCTTCCCCCAATTGGATCCAGAGGATGACAATGATCCAATGGAGCGAATGAACATCATTGGTTCTCTTTCCCCCCCTCCGTCGGTAATGAGCGACCAGGATGCCATGAAATTCATCCCCCGATTAATGAATGTGCCGCTTTGCAAACCTGACAATGTTCGTTTGCCCCAACCGAGCCTGAGACATTTTATGGTGGCATCTGGGGAAATTTCAGTGCCTGAGACGGAAGCTAAAGATTTTCCTACCACGCAGCTCATTGATGCTGCTTTCGAGCAGACCGATATTCAGGAGTTACAAAATACCGATCAGATACTGCACGGATGCATCGAGCATTTACATGCCTTGGACCACATGTTAATTGACCATGTGGGGACGGCAATGGCACCCAATTTCGACAGGCTTGAGCAAGTGTTGAAACAAATGCACACAAAAACAGGTATGTACCTGGAGCGCAGGGGGTATGGTACGAGTTCTTCATTTCTCAAGCAGACACAGAATAAAATAAAAACTTATTTCAAAGGCAAGCAACCCCCATTAGATGAACCCCGGTCGGACGTTAACAAAGAGATGAAACTTTCAGCGGTTGAATCCTTAAATCAAGAATTATCCGGTCAGATCACATCGAATCAGGACGTACATAAAGCTTTAGACATGATTATTGTTTATTATGAACAAAATGAACCATCCAGCCCCGTGCCTTTGCTGCTAAGGCGGGCTAAACGTCTTGTTGGCCGAACTTTTGTGGATATCATCCGCAACATTTCCCCGGATGCAATGACCCAGGTACAAATGGTTAGTGGTGAGGAAGAACCAACCGACAGTGAAGAACTAACCGACAGTGAATTCAATAGTTCGTAAAACAGTTCGGCATTGTTTTTGACAAATTTGTGATTAACCGTAACTCGCAAAATTAAAAAGATATCGAGAAAAGGAGAAAACATCATGGTCAAGGGAAAAGCCAGCAGTCAAAAATTTATTGCGCGCAATAGAGCTCCGAGGGTTCAAATAGAGTATGATCTGGAAACCTATGGAGCGGAACAAAAGATTAATCTGCCTTTTGTGATGGGGGTAATGGGCGATTTGTCCGGTAAACCGGAAGAGGCACTACCAGCCGTAGCAGATCGAAAATTTTTGGAAATCGACGTGGATAATTTTGATGAACGGATGAAATCTGCAAAGCCGAGGGTTGCCTTTCAGATTCCAAACACGTTGACCGGAGAAGGTAATCTCAACGTCGATCTGACCTTTGAAAGCATGGATGACTTTTCACCGGCTGCAATAGCCCAAAAAGTTGAGTCCCTGAACAAACTGCTCACAACCCGAACACAATTGGCCAACTTACTCACCTATATGGACGGCAAGGGGGGTGCGGAAGAGCTTGTTGCCCGGCTTCTAAACGATCCGGCGCTCATGCAGGCGTTGTCCTCGACACCCAAACCGAATGAGGAATCCGAAAAAACAGAAGGGGAGAGTTGATCATGGCAGATGAAAACAAGGCCGCCGCTACAGAAGCGGCAGAAGCCCAAACCATTGAGATGGGTGAATTTGAAGGGCTCCTCCGGAAAGAATTTAAACCCAAGACAGATAGAGCCAGCGAGGCTGTTCAGGCTGCCGTACAGGAATTGGCGGCCCAAGCGCTGCAACAAACCGCATTGATTTCCGACGATGCCGTCAGGACCATTGAGACAATTATTGCAGAAATTGATAGAAAGCTTAGTGAGCAGATCAATTTAATCATCCATCATCCGGATTTCCAGCAGCTGGAAGGAACGTGGCGCGGATTATCCTATCTGGTAAACAATACGGAAACCGATGAAATGCTCAAGATCAGGGTAATAGACCTGAACAAAAAAGATTTAGCAAAAACCCTAAAAAAATACAAGGGAACCGCATGGGATCAGAGCCCGTTGTTTAAAAAGATGTATGAGGATGAATACGGTACACCGGGTGGAGAGCCTTATGGCTGTTTGGTCGGTGACTATTTCTTCGACCATACTCCTCAAAATGTGCAAATTCTTGATGGGATGGCCAAAATTGCTGCTTCGGCACACGCACCGTTTATTTCCGCCTCCGATCCAGGGCTGATGAACATGGATACGTGGCAGGAGTTGGGGAATCCAAGGGATTTGACAAAAATTCTGCAAACCGCTGAGTATGCGCCCTGGCGCTCTCTTCGAGACTCGGATGACTCCCGGTATATCGGTCTGACGATGCCCCGCTTTTTGTCCCGTCTGCCTTATGGAGCCAAAACCGATCCAGTGGAGGAATTTGATTTCGAAGAGGATATCGAAGGGGCCGATCATTCTAAATATTGTTGGGCCAATTCCGCCTTTGCCATGGCAGTTAATATCAACCGGGCCTTTAAATTTTTTGGTTGGTGTTCCCAGATACGGGGTGCCGAGAGTGGTGGTATGGTGGAAGGATTGCCTTGTCACACATTTCCCACGGATGATGGCGGCGTGGACATGAAATGTCCGACAGAAATAGCTATCACCGACCGCAGAGAAGCGGAACTGGCCAAAAACGGATTAATACCGCTTTCTCACTGGAAGAATACCGACTATGCGGTATTCGTGGGGGCGCAATCCTTGCAAAAGTCAGCGGAGTATGATGATCCGGATGCCACCGCCAATGCAAATTTAGGGGCCAGACTGCCCTATCTCTTTGCAATAAGTCGCTTTGCTCATTACCTCAAGTGCATCGTACGGGATAAAGTGGGTTCTTTCATGGAGCGGGGAGATATGGAAAAATGGCTGAACAACTGGATCACCCAATATGTTACCACGGATTCGACCGCTTCGGAATCAGTTAAATCGAGATATCCATTATCGGCTGCAGAAGTCGTGGTCGAGGATATTGAAGGCAATCCGGGATACTATAGCGCCAAGTTTTATCTGCGCCCTCATTATCAGTTGGAAGGCTTGACCGTATCCTTAAGATTGGTCTCAAAACTGCCATCGGCCAAGGGTGGAGACTGATTTCATTAAAACACGCATCTTGGTTAAACTGGTAATAAATGAAAAAGTGAGGAGCCATGCAAGCAGAGACATATCTTCAATCCGGTGATCTTGAAAAAGCGTTGGCTGAACTCAAAGAGAGAATTCGCAAACATCCTGAAAAAGTTGAGCTGAGGATATTTCTGTTTCAATTGCTAAGTGTTATGGGGCAGTGGGAACGCGCCCTTACCCAACTTAATGTAGCGGCCGAAACGGATTCGGATGTTTTGCTGATGGCCCAAGTATATCGTCCTGCTTTGAATTGTGAGGTGTTGCGCGCCGATGTTTTTCAAGGCAAACGCACCCCGTTAATTTTTGGTGAACCTTTGGACTGGATGGTATGGCTCACCCAGATACCAAGCCTGTTGGTTACGGGTCAATCCGAACCTGCAGTTGGTCTGCGCGACCAGGCCTTCGAGGCGGCTCCGGCGATATCAGGGCAAATAGACGGGCAGGCATTCACGTGGATTGCTGATGCAGATGAGAGGCTGGGGCCCATTTTTGAAGCCATCATCAACGGAAAGTATTATTGGGTACCTTTTGAGCGGATTCGAAAAATACAAATCGAAAAACCTGTCAATCTCCGTGATGTGATATGGCTTACGGCAACATTCACATGGACCAATGAAGGTCAGGCGGTTGGCCTTATTCCAAGCCGGTATCCCGGTTCGGAAGAAGAGGAGGACAGCGGATTTCGGATGAGCCGAAAAACCAACTGGAGGAATCTGGGGAATAATTTTTTTATTGGTTTAGGGCAGCGCATGCTGACTACGGATCATGGAGAATATCCTTTGCTGGATATTCGAGAAGTGACCCTCGATCCTTTGAACATCCTACCAAAAGAAAGCGTTCAGCATGGCTGAGCTGACACCGTTAGAAAAATTACAGCCTTGTCTGCTGGACAGGCTGACCGACGATGAGCCGGAAAAAAAGCAGGAAAGCCGTAATAAGCGTGTGGTGAGCCTACAAAGATACCGGGAAGCGGTTTTGCGCGATCTGTCCTGGCTGCTGAACACTCACGCCGATGTTGGGCAAAGCAGTTTGGACGAGTTTGATGATATCGTATCATCGGTTTTGAATTTTGGCGTACAGAACGTAGCAGGGATGACGGCGTCCAGCCTTAGTGTCGATGACATGCGGTATCAACTAATTGAAGCGATTCGGCGTTTTGAGCCGCGTATTCTTCCCGATACCCTTTCCATTGGCATAACGATAGATCCGGATTCAATGAGCAATCGCCGCGCGCTTAGTTTTGAAATCCATGGGATTTTATGGACCCAATCCATTCCCGAATCGCTGTTTATTAAAACCGAATTGGATCTTGAAACAGGCAAGGCCCGGGTAAATTGGGGGGGCAGTGGATAGACGGTTATTGAGATATTATAATGAGGAACTCCGACATCTGCGGAGTACGGCAGGTGATTTTGCTAGGGAGTTTCCTAAAGTTGCCGGCCGGCTCTCTCTGGATGAATTTGCCTGTGGTGACCCTTATGTGGAACGGTTGCTGGAAGGATTCGCATTTCTTGCTGCGCGTGTTCATCTGAAATTAGATGCCGAATTTCCACAGTTTAGCCAGGCGATGCTGGAAACCGTTTATCCTCACTATCTGTCTCCAACTCCCTCCATGGCAGTTGTCGGGTTCAACTTTGACATAAGGGGAAGCGGCCTGGAAAATGGATTTGAGATTCAGCGGGGAACGGTTTTACGGTCGGTGATCGGCCCCGATGATCGAACTGCGTGCGAGTATCGTACCAGACATTCTGTCATGCTTTGGCCAGTCAAAATAATTCAAGCGGATTATTTTGCGCGGGATATAAGCAGCCTGAAGCCACCGGATTCGATGACTGCTGCCAAAGCAGGGATCCGTATTCGCCTTGAAACTCGGTCAGATCTGACCTTTTCTGAATTAAACCTGGATACATTAACCTTTTTTATCCGGGGTGCTGAAGATTTTCCGATGAAAATTTACGAGCAAATCTTTGCTCACCGTAAAAATTTACTGGTCCGGCCAACGGAAAAGCCTTATGCCTGGCAGCATGTGCTGCCGCCTGAAAATATCGAGCCGGTTGGATTTATTGATGAGGAAGCCCTTTTGCCGGTTGTGGCCCGATCTTTTCGGGGCTATCGGCTGCTCCGGGAATATTTTGCCTTTCCGCAACGGTTTTTATTCTTCCGAATCAATGGCCTGCGACGCTACATCGAACAATGCCAAAGCAACCTTATTGATCTGGTTATTCTTCTTGATCAAGAAGACTCGGCGCTTGAAGGGCGGATTGATGCTACTAATTTTGCTTTGTATTGCACCACGGCGATCAACCTGTTTTCAAAACGGGCTGATGTTATTCATTTGTCCGATAAATTTACTGAGTTTCACGTTGTTCCCAATCGGACCTGCCCCATGGATTATGAGGTCTTTCAGGTGACCAACGTAACCGGTTACGGCGTTCGTGCCGATGAAAAACAATCTTTTACCCCTTTTTATTCGGCTACTGATGTAGAAGAAAAAAATGGCAGTGGCGCATACTTCAAGGTGAATCGCACCCCCCGTATAATGTCGAGCAGGGAGAAGCAGCGGGGTCGCCGATCCAGCTACGGCGGCAGTGAAGTATTTTTGTCAATTGTAGATTCTGCCGCAGCACCGTACCGATCCGATTTGCGGCAGCTGGGAGTTGAAACCCTTTGTACCAACCGCGATCTTCCCATTCAAATGGGGGTTGGTCGGGGTAAAACGGATTTCAACCTTGACATCGCTTCACCGGTGGAGTCCGTGCGGTGTGTGGGGGGACCGACACCACCCCGCCCCTCTAATGCCGAAGGAGAGATCTGCTGGCGTATTATTAATCACCTGAGTCTAAATTATCTTTCATTAGTAGAAGGTCAGGATCAAAAAGGCTCGGCCGCCATTCGGGATTTGTTCAGGTTGTATTGTGACGCCCGCAATATCCAGTCTAAAAAACAGATAGAAGGTTTATTGGCCGTTAACAGCCGCCCCATCACCCGCCGGATCAGTGACCAGGGACAGGTAGCTTTTGTTCGGGGTCTTGAGGTTACACTCGAATTTGATGAATCGGCTTTCGAGGGAACCGGAGTATTTCTTTTAGGAGCTGTAATGAACGTTTTTCTTTCCAAGTATGTCTCAATTAACTCGTTCACGGAAACGGTGATCAAAACGCGGGAACGTGGAGAAATTATGCGATGGCCGGCAAATTTGGGGATCAGACAAACGCTTTAAAACTGCGATTTCTCGAAAACCCTGTGGGGGTCAGTTTCTTTCAGGCTGTCCGACGGCTGGAATGCCATTTTTCGGATAAACCCCGGGTGGGTTATGCAACCCGTTCGTCGGATGAACCGGTTCAATTTTGCCAGGAATGTTCTTTGAGATTTCCTCCGACTACGCTTCAGCGTTATGAGCAAGCTACAGAAACCAGCAAGCCGCGCCTTATAGTCAATTTTCTGGGACTGCTCGGGCCTCAGGGGCCCATGCCGCTTCACATTACGGATTACATTCACGACCGTGAACTGAATCATAACGACCATACATTGGCCCGTTTTTTAGATATTTTTAATCACCGCATGATCAGTTTGTTCTACCGGGCCTGGGCCTGCAAGTGTCAAACTGTAAGTTACGACCGTCCCTATGAAGATCGCTTCTCAGTCTATATCGGAAGCCTGATCGGCATCGGCCTTGACTCCCTTTGCCACCGGGATAATGTTCCTGATGTGGCAAAGTTGCATTTTTCCGGACATTTATCTTGCCAGACGCGTCATGCCGAGGGGCTGCGTGCGATTTTAGAACATTATTTCGGCATAAAGACATCCATCGAGGAGTTTATCGGCCAGTGGGTCAGGATTCCCGATACTTACCGATGCCGATTGGGTCAGTCCGCCGATTCAGCAACCGTAGGTGTTAACGCGATCGTGGGTTCCCAGGTATGGGATTGCCAGCAAAAGTTCAGAATAGTATTGGGCCCCATGAGCCTGAAAAAATATGAACAAATGCTGCTGGGAGGAAATAGTTATGCAACACTGAAAGACTGGGTGAGAAATTATGTGGGAGACGAACTGTCGTGGGAACTTCAGCTTATCTTGAAGGCATCCGAAGTGCCGAAAATAAGCCTTGGTGAATCAGGGCGTCTGGGATGGACAACCTGGGTTCAAAGTTATCCCTTTGAACAGGATGTTAAAGATCTTAAGCTTCAGTCAGAGGTGTGTTAGCATGGAGCTGCAGGAACCCTCGCTGGTATTCGGGCATAAAATAACCATGGATTGAACAACAGCAAAAGGACATCATCATGGCGGAAATAAGTCGTACAACGTTGTTTGGTAAGCTTAACAGTCTGGCGTATAAATCGGTGGAGAGTGCTACTGTATTTTGCAAGATGCGCGGAAATCCCTATGTTGAAATGGTACATTGGCTAAACATGGTTCTGCAGTTGCAAAATTCGGATCTTCATAGTATTGTTAATCACTACGACCTCAATCCCTCCCGTCTGGCATCCGACATTACAGCTTCTCTGGATAGTCTGCCGCGTGGGGCAACCTCCATATCGGACTTTTCACCCCACCTGGAAGAGGCTGTTGAAAGGGCATGGGTTTACAGCACACTGCTCTTTCGTGTCTCCCAGGTGCGTACAGGACATATGATCATTGCACTGTTAAAGACACCGGGTCTGAAAGCAATATTGCCCGGGATATCCTCTGAATTTAAAAAAATAAAGGTGGAAGACCTATCGGACAGGTTTTCATCCGTTGTTAGCGGTTCACCAGAAGATGCTCTCGGCGCACAAGACGGTACCCGGGTGGGTGGTGGTGTCGCCCCTGGCGAGGCCAGCGGTGCGGTGGCACCGGCGGCAATGGGCAAACAGGAAGCATTGGCTCAGTTTTCCATGGATTTGACGGAAACCGCCCGAAAAGGGTCGCTCGATCCGATTTTGGGCCGGGATAAGGAAATCCGTCAGATTATTGACATCCTTATGCGCCGTCGTCAAAATAATCCCATTCTGACGGGTGAGGCGGGTGTCGGAAAGACAGCAGTTGTGGAAGGATTTGCTCAGCGTATCGTATCGGGCGATATTCCACCGCCGTTGAAAGATGTTTCTGTGCGTACTCTGGATTTGGGGCTGCTCCAGGCGGGCGCCAGCATGAAAGGGGAGTTTGAAAACCGTCTGCGGCAGGTCATTGAAGAGGTCCAGGCGTCACCCAAACCGATCATCCTCTTCATTGACGAGGCCCACACCCTGATCGGTGCCGGTGGTGCCGCCGGTTCTGGAGATGCTGCAAATTTGCTCAAGCCTGCCCTTGCCCGGGGGACGCTCAGGACCATTGCGGCGACAACCTGGGCCGAGTACAAAAAGTATTTTGAAAAGGATGCCGCTCTTACCCGGCGATTTCAGGTGGTGAAAATTGATGAACCGTCTGAAGATCAGGCAGTTATCATGATGCGCGGATTAGCAGGCGTCAGTGAGAAGCATCATCGGGTGCAAATACTCGATGAAGCGCTGGTAGCTGCGGTACAGCTTTCTCATCGCTATATTCCCGCTCGTCAGCTTCCTGACAAAGCGGTCAGTCTGCTGGACACCGCCTGTGCACGGGTGGCGGTCAGTCTGCATGCGACACCTCCGGCCGTTGAAGCATGCCGACGGCGTATCTCGGCGCTGGAGACGGAAAATGAAATTTTAACCCGTGAAGAAGCGGTGGGGTTGGTTCGCAAGGATCGGCAGGATGAGATTAAAGCCCAGCTGGCTCATGAAGTCGAAGAACTGAAAGTGCATGAAGATGGCTGGCAAAAAGAAAAAGATCTAGTGGATAAGATTCTTGAACTAAGAGGTAATCTCAGGGCTGGTACCGGAAAATCCATTGATGAAAATTCCGCCGAAATGGGTTTTTCAGAAGCTGAGACCAAGGCCGGGTCGGAAAAAAATGAAGTTTCGCAGACAGAGGCCGGAAGCGGCATTCTGACCCCGCAGGAACGCGAAACCATGATGGCTGAGCTGAAAGAGCTGATGGACAAGCTTAGCGATATCCAGGGGGAATCTCCGTTGATTTTGCCGAGCGTCAGTGCTCAGGTGGTAGCATCAGTGGTCGCCGACTGGACCGGTGTCCCGGTTGGCCGCATGGTCAAAAATGAAATTGAGGCCATCATGCATCTGGCTGATACGCTCGAAAAACGTGTGATCGGACAGCGACATGGCCTGGATGCTATCGCCATGCGCATTCGGACTTCGCGGGCCAGGTTGGAGAATCCGGCTCGACCGATCGGTGTTTTTTTGCTGGTGGGACCGAGCGGTGTGGGCAAAACAGAGTCAGCGCTAGCTTTGGCAGAGGCCCTCTACGGGGGCGAGCAGAATGTTATCACCATTAATATGAGCGAGTTTCAGGAAGCCCACACTGTTTCGACCTTAAAAGGAGCCCCCCCTGGATATGTGGGATACGGTGAAGGCGGAGTGCTCACTGAAGCTGTTCGCAGGCGTCCATACAGTGTCGTACTGCTGGATGAAGTGGAAAAAGCCCACAAGGACGTGCACGAAGTCTTTTTCCAGGTTTTCGATAAAGGAAGAATGGAAGATGGTGAGGGGAGAATGATCGATTTTAAGAATACCATCATTCTTCTCACCAGCAATGTGGGAACCGATCTGATAATGAGCATGTGCAAGGACCCGGAACTCATGCCCCATCCCGAGGGTATGGTCAAGGCGCTGCGAGAGCCTTTGCTGAAAGCATTTCCTGCAGCTTTTCTGGGACGGTTGACAGTGGTTCCGTTTTATCCTCTTGGCGACGAAGTGCTGAGGAAGATCATTCGTCTGCAATTGGGTAGAATTGAAAAACGTATCCAGGAAAATCATCAGGTACCATTCACTTATGACGACGAGGTTGTCGAATTGGTCCAAAACCGTTGCACCGAGGTGGAAAGCGGTGCACGAATGGTGGATGCTATTTTGTCCCATACCCTGTTACCTGAAATCAGCAGCGAACTTTTATCATGCATGATGGAGGGGAAAGTGCTGGCTCGGGTTATCGTGGGTGTGCAAGACGGTGGTTTCAGCTATTCTTTTACCTAAGTACATGTATTCGTAATTACGGTCACGTATTTATAACTTGGCTTATTCATTCTATTTATGCAAAAGTTTAAAGTGCCTAAAGTGATCTAAAGTGCCTAAAGTTAAGGTATTCTATCCATTTTTAATTATAATTGATCGCGCTGAAAGCGCGTTCCTCAACTTTAGCTCACTTTAGCTCACTTTAGCTCACTTTAGCTCACTTTAGCTCACTTTAGCTCACTTTAGCTCACTTTAGCTCACTTTAGGCACTTTAAACTTCAAACTTTTGGACTTCACCTTATACGGAATAGTGAGCATACAAAAATACGTCATCGTATTTATGAATTAGAGCACTAAGCGTGGAACGATGGCAATCCATGGCTATAAGCTCTGAAGCTTGTAGTTTTTCATATAAACATCTAAATAAGGGGGGAAAAAATGGCGGCTTATATCAAATTTGATGGACTTGAGGGTGAGGCACAGGACAAGGAGCATAAAAGTTGGAGCGATTTAGCTTCTTTCAGCCAAGGGCTCACGCAACCGGGAGGCGCCTCTACCGGACCGACACGACGCCGGGGGGATGTGGTAGTGGAAGACATCCATGCAACCAAAGAGCTCGACAAGGCTAGTCCCAAGATAGCCGAAGCCGTGTGCAAGGGTAAAGTCTTTCCCAAAGTCGATATCCACCTGACAGCGTCATATACGGATGCCGGACGAGTGACCTATTATGCCTATGAGCTGAAAAACGTTTTGGTCACAAGCTACAATATCTCCGGCAGTGGTCAATCGGAAGATGTGCCGACGGAAGACTTTTCCTTGAACTTTGAAGAAATCAAAGTCACCTATACCGAAGCGGATAATACGGGCAATTCAAAAGGTAATGTTGAGTACAACTGGAAAGTTGAAGAAGGCGAGGCATAAGAAACTCGGCTACTTGATTCCCGCGGGGCTCGTTGGGGCCCCGCGGCTTGGTTTTTGGTTTTAAATTGAATCAAATCTAATGAACTCGTAAAAAGTCCGATTTAGACGGTTTCGTAAAAAGTTCAAATTCAAGGCGTGCAAATTTTGCAATCATGAGGCGTACTTTTCGTACGTTGAATGATTGCGAAATGCAGCACAACGCAGAAGTTGGACTTTTTACGGGACCGTCAAATCTGAATCAAGGGGGCTGTACCATGCCGCAACCTACCCAGGCAACCCGAAATATAGCCATTGATACACCTTTGGGCGAAGATGTTTTATTGCTGCGTAGTTTCTCAGGTCATGAAGAAATCAGCCACCTGTCCGAGTTTGATCTCGATTTGTTAAGCGAGGATTACGAGATCAATTTTGACGATATCATCGGGCAGAATGTAACCATTCGCATGGAACTTCCGGAAGGCGGAATGCGTTACTGGAACGGTTATATCAATCGCTTTGTGCAGGGGGTGTCAACCAGCGTTCAGTTTGCTCAATACCGGGCAACAATGGTGCCCTGGTTATGGTTCCTTACCCAGACTTCCGATTGCCGTATTTTTCAGGAAAAAACGGTGCCGGACATCATCAAACAAGTATTCAATGATCTCGGGTTCAGCGACATCGAAGATCGGCTTTCCGGTGGGTATCGGACCTGGACCTACTGTGTACAGTACCGGGAAACAGATTTCAATTTCGTCAGCCGTCTGATGGAGCAGGAGGGCATCTACCATTATTTCCTTCACGAGCAGGGAAAATGCACCATTGTTCTTTGTGATTCCCGGAGCAAGCATGACCCATATGGAGATTATGGTGAGATAGATTTTATTGCCGATGCGCAAGGCTCGGCAATTTTAGAGCGAATCAGTGAATGGACGGTTGAGAAACGTGTCCGGTCAGGGAAATTTGCCCATGTCGATTATAATTTTGAAAAACCCAGCACCTCTTTGATGAGTATTGAAAAGCTGAAAATGCCCCATGCCGAGGCGGATTATGAAATCTATGATTACCCCGGTGAATATTCGGAGAAGACGGATGGGGATAAATATGCAAAACTGCGAATGGAAGAGCTGGCTCAATCCCATGAAGTTTGCACAGGCCAGTCGGATTCCCGGGGTATTTGTTCGGGATATCTTTTCACCCTGGCTAAGCATTCCCGAATAAACCAGAACAGGGAGTACCTGGTTGTATCAACCGGTTATCAGGCGGCCGCCGAAGCCTATGAGACTTCGGACCAGATGAACGAGACGTGTGTTTGTTCTTTTACGGTAATTCATAGTTCCGTTCAGTTCCGGCCTGAGCGCTCAACTCCCAAGCCGATCATCCAGGGCAGCCAGACCGCCATGGTCACCGGTCCATCCGGAAAAGAGATCTATACGGACAAACACGGGCGGGTGAAAGTACAGTTTCACTGGGACCGGGAGGGGGAATACGACCAGAACACTTCCTGCTGGATCCGTGTATCCCAGGTCCACGCCGGAAAAAGCTTTGGGGGTATTGACATCCCCCGTATCGGTGAAGAGGTGATTGTCAGCTTTATTGAGGGCGACCCTGACCGCCCCATTATTACCGGCCGGGTCTACAACGCCGAATCGATGCCACCCTTTGGACTGCCCGGCCAGAAGGTGGTCAGCGGGATGAAATCCAATTCGACACCCGGCGGCGGCGGGTATAATGAAATGTCCATGGATGATTCCAAGGGTAAGGAGAACATCACCATCCATGCCCAGAAGGATATGGCCACGACGGTGGAGAACAACCGCACGGCGACCATCAAATCTGGCAATGATGCGACTACTGTCCAGTCCGGCACACGTTCGGTCACCGTCAAAGGCGACACCAGTTTGACCGTACAAGCCGGAAAACGAACTGTGTCTGTCACCGGCGGTGATTATAGCACCACAGCTTCTGCGGCCGTGAAGCTTCATGGGAAGGGTAAGGGCGTTGAGATTACAGGGAATGGTGGGCCCGGCATCAAATCGATTGGCACTCCCAACTTCGATGCTACTGGGACATCCAAGGCAACGATCACAAGTCCAGCAGTAGAGGTCAAAGGTACCACAACAACAAAAATAATCAGTCCTGACATAGATATTGGAAGCGGCGTCATTAAGATACACGGAACTACGATTACCATTGACTCATCGGGAAAAGTCTCAATTGGTGGCGTTTCAGAAGTAAAGATTAAAGGAGGTGGTGGAACGGTCAAATTGGATGGCGGTGGTGTCACAGTTTCCGGACCTTCTATCAAACTGAACGCTTAAATCATATGGTTACGGTCGATTATCCATATTTAAGTAAGCACATGGGGAATATGAATGATTAAAAGCGAGAGTAAAGAAACCGACAGTTACAATCAAGTCTGTTGTGATGATGAAAATATCGAAACCGCATTGACGCAAAGCACGACTAAAAAAGCTATTGATGAAATTCTAGAGAAATCGATGCGCACTATCTACACCCATAATTCTGATAAAAACGCTAAAAACCTTGTGGGAGAATGTATCGATGCGCGCCATCCGACGCTGGCAGGCAGGGTTTTGGTTAAATGGACAGATTCAGCCGGGAGGGAGTATGAACAGTGGGTGCCGACATTGCAGAATTTACCGGTTCGGGCTAAGGACAGAGTTCTTTTGGTTAAACCCGGCAACTGGGATGAAATGGTCGTTACCGGTGTGATCGACGGTTTCTCTCGTCGCCCTGAGATAAAGCGAAAGACCGGCAGCCTATTGGAGCTTGCAAGGGATGAGGCGATTCGGGTTACCGGCAGTGATGGACAGGAACTGATGGAAATTTTCCAGACAGATTCCGGACCTGTTGTACGACTTCTGCACAAGGACGTTGATGTCGAACTACCGGGCAGATTACGTTTACAGGCCGACAGCATCGACCTGGAAGCAGGTGCGGGACCGATCAATATCAAGGCTACCGATGATGTTTGTATCAATGGTGAAATGATTCATTTGAATTGATTCTGCTATGGAACTTGTCAACAAAACCTTTCTTGCAACTAACCTTGGAATAGGGGAAATTCCTGATTCTGAACGGCGCATGGGGATACTCGCTGCAAAAGGAACCTTTCGTATTTTGCCCAATGGTCAATGTGAGCCTGACCTTGACAACCCCTATCCCATGTTTAAGGAAGACGAGGAAACTCCGTTGGGGCTTTTACCACGAGACGACTTCCCCAAGGAGGATAATCTCGATGTCATTGTCCTCGGCAATGCCTACCCGCCAGGAGGACGTCCTGCCTCACGGATGACGGTCTCGATCCAGGTCAGCTCCATTAAACGCAGTCTGGCTATCTTTGGCGACCGCTATTGGCATAATGACAAAATCACTGAACCGCTGCCCTTTGAAAAAATGCCGATCTCCTATGGCAATGCCCATGGCGGCAAGGTGGAAGTGGAGATTGATGACGGCTCTTTCGTCTCGGTGGCTGACCCCAGAAATCAGGAGGGGAAGGGGTTACCGGTAGAGCAAATGATACCCGGAATAAATGCACAATTCAAACCTCCCAAGGGATTTCCAAGATTCGACAAAATACGACCACTCCCCAATATAGAAGATCCGGACCAGCTCATATCTTCTCCAACAGACAGTCCTGATCCGGCCTATTGGGCCACCGTCCCTCTGTCGACTGCTGTGCACGCTTACAGATCCATGGGCCTTGGTCCGGAAGATTTGAAGAATCCTCATCTTTTGGATGAAGAAAGGTCAATAACTACTACTCCAACTTTATATCACCGTGCTCATCCCGGTTTGGATCTGGATATTGAAGAACTTGAGCCAAACACGGAAATAGTATTGAAGGGCCTCTCACCTGCCGGAGAAATTAAAATTTTATTGCCGGCTTTGGAAATATGGGCGGACATCCTTTTGAAAGATAAAATGGTGGAAAAGAAACTCCGTGCCGACACCATTGTCATTTTGCCGGAAGAAATGCGTTTTTACATGGTCTACCGTTATTGTTTTTCTTATGAATACGAAATAGGCGCCGAGCGGACAGTCCGTCTTGCCGTGCGCCTGGCTGACCAACTTACAACAAAAGGATCTTGCCATGCTGGGCCTTAGCTCCTGTCCTGTCAACATACCATGGGATATTACTGCTGGTGCGGGAACTCATGGTCTGGTTCTTCCTCCACCTGCCGTGCCGATACCTCCTGCGCCTACCGCTGCAATTGAAATGATAACCACTATGCTTTGGACGGCAGGATTTGTTCTGGGAAAAAATAAATTCACCGATACTGTTTTCCATAAAGGTGGGTTTATTATGCTGGAAGGGCACGATATCGGTCCTCTGATCCCGGACGTGACTATCCCGCCGGCCAATATCTGGTATCTTAAGATGTGGCCCCTTTCTAGTCGGAAAGTTATGTTCAGCGCATCCACAGTCAAGATGCGATCAAAGGCTACAGGCTGTGCAGCTATTTGGCCTCCCTATACTATTCTCATCAGTTGCGGAGAACCTGTTAGTCTGCCGGCTTCCCGTTCTTTGCTCAGCAACCTGAACACGGTTAAGGTCGGACTGACTTGGGGTGATTTTTTTGCAGGGCTTCTGACGATTGTAGTTTCAATAGGCATAGACTTGCTTTTCAATAAACTGGGCAACATGATTGGAGCCAAAGACGCAGCAAGAGCAGCTTTCCAGGCAACATGGGGAGGAGCCCTAAGATCTGTTGGGAATAGCCTCTCAAGTAATTTCATAAGAGGTCAGGCGTTGAATTTGGCCAAGAATACCCTGAGCGGACTTGCCGGCGCCGGTATCAGCGCGTTGACCGGCACTGGTCCCCCGCAAATCAAGATTGGTATCGGTAATTCCTGGGTTGGTGGAGAAGGTGTTATTGATGTCAGCGGTGGCGGACAACACGGAGCTGAAGGACACGCCTTTGGCTGGCAGCGAGGCGCTGGTTCATCTGCCTCGGGGGATCAAGATCCAACAAGTTTTTTAGATAATTTATGATGAATTGCAAAAAATAATGCTGTAGAAAATTTCCTCATTGACTAGAGACATGGCAAAAAGTAAACAAGGTACCGCTCAACAGGATTTTGATATTTATTTGGGAGTCACTCCTAATCAGACTAGTGACACTCATGTGTTCGCCTTGATGAAAATGACTTTTTCATACAAAGAATCGGACAGAGTGCAACTTGTTGAGCCAATCCCGCTTTATAATAATTTTTTTGACCCTGCTGAAGACCCTAGGATAAAGGCCGGCACCGATTTCTGGCCCATCAAGCAGGGTACTGATATTGCCCTTAAAGGCCTGGCCATTCCGCCCGGAGGCAGGCCTGCCACCTCCATTACCACTTCGTTGCAGGTTGGAAAGTTTAAAAAAAGTGTAGCTGTTTTCGGTAAGAGAATAGTGTCTTGCAAAGAGGCCGGCCGGATTCATTTTTCCAGGCCGGAGCCTTTCGAGCAGATGGAACTTACCTATAATAATGCCTATGGCGGCATCGACTGGCGTGTTCCCGTGGAAGAGCCTTTGACCATGGACATTAAGATGCGCTTGCAAACCGACCATCCCGGCCTCTGTCCGCGGAATCATTTTGGAAAAGGATATGTGATCCTGCCGGACCCGGAGGATATTGACGGGATCGAACTCCCAAACCTTGAAAATCCAGCCGACCTGCTTACCGAAGAAAGATTGATAATCGGAGATCCTAAAGCCTGGCACAAACAGCCATTACCATGGTGTTTTGACTGGAATCCCATCTTCTTTTTTCATCGCTGTGCTTTCTTCGGCGGCTGCGATGGCTGGTACCCTGCCCCGGAAGACTCTGTCACCGAGGTACGATTGGGACTGCTACCCAAGAATTACCGCACCAAATTTGAAAAAGAATTTCTGGATTCAATGGATTTTGATGCAAGATTTTTCAGCGAGGCTTCAACCGGTCTTGCGGTTCCTTTTCTCAAAGGGAATGAACCGGTCATTCTTCAGGGGGTAGATCCGGATGGGGATAATAAATTCAACCTACCGGGCAGACCTAAAATAGAACTTTTCATCGAAGGGAAAAAAGTAGCAAATAATCCAAGCCTCATGTCATTTCTCTTGCTGACCGAAGAAAAGAAATTCTGTATGGTTTGGGGGCTGACAGCCACTTCCCCCAGACCATTTATTCCAGGAATACACAAAAAAATCCCCTTGGCCTGCCGGGTGAATGATGGCCCACCAGTGCATTTCGAAGCTCCCCCGCCAGTGGAACAGACAATAAAGGACTTATTGGCCAAACAAACCAAAGAAGGGTGAAATGGCTGATTCAGAAACGGCGCAATTGAGTTTTGTTGATAAAAATGGAGAGGAAATTAATGCGCCTGTGTATTTCCACCAGTTTATCGAGCGGGCGGATAGACATGGCCTGCAATACCTTGGCGAAGCTGATTTTTCCACCATGCTGACCAGCGGCTTCCCCAAGGAGGTTAACGAGACGCTGGGACGAATCAGCCAAAATATCATTCATACCGAACAGTACATGGATTTTATCCGCAACCGATTTTTTCGTCAGACCCTCCTGTGCCACAAGTGGGAAGTCCGGGACGTCCATAAATAAGTAAATAACTTGGGACGGGAATGCGGGACATCCTATAATCCTTCGAGCGGGAGAAGGACACAGAGTCGCATCTTAATTATCAACTGTTGTGGGTATTGGGTATAAATAAGTTGTATTCTATATATCACAGCATAGGGAATTGTCTTTCAAATTGATCAAAATAACTCAAAGTTTTTATGATAAAAAAAGACGAATTGAATTTAGAAAATATCAAGTTATATTGGATCACTGAAGCAGAAGAAGCTCTCACTGAAGCTGATCATTTATTGGAACATAAGTCTGGTCTTGATCTGTGCATGACAAGTGCGATAGAGAATGGAGTCTGGTTTTCGGAGAAAAATAAGGGACAGACCATGGTTTCCAAGTCTCGACGAGACGCCGTTTTATCACTGTATTTCCCTCTATGTTTTCCAGCCCGATTTTGTGCACTGATAATCAGTTGTCAAGAAAATTTACAATGGTCATACAGCATGAATCGGATTAAATTAAATGCGCTGGCTGCAGCATTTTTGAAACTGCTTTCATTTCGGTGATAGGATCCGGTTTCGCAACCAATGGCGCCATCAAGTCCACCCCACTAAGCTATAGCGTTGAAGAAACGAATACGTATGCTCTCTTCCTGGATTTGGGTTGGGTTTGAACACTCGATTTTATTGAAACGGTGAACCTTGTCTTCTTATAAAATCGCTATCGACCAAACAACGCAAATGATCGACCGCCGAGCAAAACATTTTCGCAATCTGATTGTTGCCGTCACAATCGTTGGTCTGGGTTCTATTTTCTGGGCGGGAATCGCTTGGTCTTGGTTACCGCTCGCCGGCATCTTCCTTCTTGTACCCTTTTGCGGTCTATATTTGTTTAACGACGAAAAGCTTCTAAACCAATGGCAACATGAACTCTTTGCGCACTGGGAAAAGGGCGAATTGGATTTCCGAGCCCTCGATGAAGCTGTTTCCTAAATTTCGACTTTGCTCCAAAATACCGTTGAGAGCATGTTGGAGACGCTGCCATCGGCTGGGATCTCGTTACGGAGCAGAGCATCTCATCAAGTACCCGTAAGGCGATTGCCGCTGTTGTGTTACCGCAATACACGCTTGTCGATCCGATCACATCGCCTTTAAGGCGGCAGGATACTCAATTGCAGGAGGTGTTCTTATTGCCGCAGTGGTATTTTGGATGTGGCAACCATTATTAGGGCTATTTGCAGTCAGCCTAGTGCTTTTGCTGCGAAGATGGGTAAAAACACGAAGATTAAAAGGTGCACGAGAGAGAATAATCAATGCTCAGCAGAAACCCAACTTTAATTTGGAAAATTTCCTGAAAATCGTCAGTAAAATTCACTGGTCACCGATTTCAACTTTAGAGAAAGAAACATTCTTGACAACTCTATGCGGCGCATCGTAAACGGGTTGAAGTGGTTAATCAACCAGCAGCTGCAGACGCCTTCCGTGTTTTTGCATACTGTCATGATTCGTATGGCCGACAGCCAGGTTGATTGGGTCTGGCGGGCGGCCATGCCCTTTCCCGGTGCGGATTGGCCGCCGGAGATGAAAGAGATGGAGGTCTGGATAGAATGACAGCCCCGAAACCCGCCCCACAAGTGCAGCAGCCGACAAGCATCATGTTCTACGTGAGCGGTCTTGTGATTGCCGGATTGCTGGTATTCTTTTCTCTAATGGTCATCAACAGCCTTGGCCTAAGAGAACAAACCGCTATGGCCACCGTGACCGGCAAAGGATATCGTGCCGCCGGCAAAACCTATACCACCCAAAAGATCGGCAAACGCATGATGACCATCCCTCGCACGGCGCCGGAAGCGTACTATTTGTGGCTGGATATCGATGGCAAAAAGGCAGCCTATGTGGTTTCCAGGGAGATGTACGATCGCATCGATAGCGGTGACCGATTCAACGCCAGATATGTGCGAAAACGCCTCACCAGAGGCATACAGGTGATTGCCATTTCGTACTGACAAAAGAATGAATGGGGTCACATCTTCAACCCCACACCACCTCGTCTGCTGTTCCCGTCGGCACCCGTTACTTCACTCTTTTGGGGGCATAGCAATCGGGGTCGTACCAAATTAAACAAATGAATTTTAAAGTATACATCCCAAAGTCTGCTGTTGTCGGAAGACACCGGGGGCAGGTCTTCATTCTTGACAAACAATTTGGTAAAAGGCTATAAAATTCGCTATCACCTTAGCCTAATATATAAAGGATAGATAATGGCTCGTCCCTTGAGAATAACCTATCCCGGCGCCTTTTATCATGTGACTTCCCGGGGTAATGAACGGAAAAATGTATTCAAGAACAAGCGTGACAGGGAAAAGTTTCTTGAATATTTTGAATCGGCTACAAAAAGATATGATGCAGTGATTCATGTATTCTGTTTGAAGGACAATCATTACCATCTGTTGCTTGAAACCCCTTCCGGAAATCTGCCTCAGATCATGCAGCATATTAACGGTGCATACACAACTTATTTTAATGTGAAACGCGGACGATCCGGGCATTTGTTTCAGGGGCGTTACAAAGCGATACTTGTTGATATTGATGAATACGCAAAAGAGCTTTCACGATATATTCATTTAAACCCGGTCAGGGCGAAACTGGTTAAAACTCCGGAGGAATATGAGTGGTCGAGTTATCAATCTATTAGGAAGCGAGATCATGTGCGGAATCGGCTTTTCACCTACCGCCACAATCAGTGGGCCAACCACCTGTCGGCCTTCGCCTTCCTACTAAGCTTGGGATTATCGTACAATCGAAACCGTGGCCCTGCGGTAAATTTCAAAGTCTAATTGAGCCGGGACCGAACATGTCTTCGTCTGATAACGAAACACCAGCGGTTGATGTCGGAGGATCGCTCCGTGGATGGGAGCTGGGCATTGTCCCGCCCGACCGAAGGAGGCGAACTGTCCTCCTGCCTGGCAAAATGCGTTGCGCGGTTTGCGGGTGCGGCATCTCGGACCGCCAGTGGCGGTTGTTTCAGACCTGCGAGTTCTGGAAATGTAAGGCTCAGCATCGTAGGCAGCGGCGCGAGCTGAAAAAGGAAATCGACGAACGCCAGCACCGCCAGCAGGAAAATTTCAAGAGACGGGTTCGCCTGTTGCGGGACAAGGCGGCTGGATTGTTGGGGGTCGACGGGCCCGAGCGCTTTGTATGTGCGGTGGTTCCGGCTCTCAAGCGCCCTGTCACCTGCCTTCCAGAAGAGCGGCGGTCGGTGCTGGGCGACCACCTGAGGGGACTGATCGCCGAAACACACGAAAAGCGGATCGCTTACCTGGACGACCATCCGTATGAATCGGAGCTGGCGGCTGTGCACAACGGGAACTCGGAGCCCCTGCCCGTTTTGGCACAGGCATGTGTAACGTGCCAAGGGAATTGCTGTGTTCAAGGAGGCGATCGAGCATATCTTGACGTGGAGACCATCCTGCGCTTTTTGAAAAAACATCCCGAGCTTGAAGCGGATGACCTGGTTGAATTTTTCCTTTCACATGTCGAGGCGCATACCTACGAAAACTCCTGCATCTATCACGGCGTAAACGGATGCAGCCTGCCGCGTGACGCCCGATCCACCACACTTGCAACGGATTTGAGTGCACCGGCGTGAGGCGGCTGATGAAGAGACTCACGGGCCAGGGGCCCCATCGGGCGTTTCTGATTGCCGCAGAAAAAAATCAGGTTGTCCGATATGACTTTGTGCACGTTTAGAGAGCGCTTACGCAACAAGAAGCGCGGCGTTCGCCAGTTTTTTGAGCGTTTGAGTCAGGACCTGATCCAGTGCTTCCTGGGCAAGATTTTGGTCCGACATCGGCTGATTGTCCAACCTTAAAATGAATGCGCCGTCATTCATGCGCTTCATTAGATATTCCCTTAATCTTGCGTGATCCCGGCTGCCATCCAGTGTGCAAAGCAGCTCATTGCCGAAGACATCCAGGGTGACAGGCTCATGGCGTTGGTTGACGATGGCCTGGCCATTGGTGAATTGGTAAACGGACAGAGGGTTTGCCTTGGGCTGGGCACTGACGTTTTGACTGATCGCCGCCTGCCAGGTATGAAATTCGACAATATTCAATGTGTAACAATGCAACAGGTCGCCTTGGACGGTCTGCCATGCTTTGCAAATTCTTTCCGTTGTACTGTCCATGTTTAGCCGGTCACAAACCTCGCGCATCATAGACGGTTGGTCGATGGCCTTGGGCCATTGTTCGCTCAATACCGTCAGTGCGGCCTTGGTCATAGGAAAATCGGTATGGAATATCAAAGCCGGCTGATGAACGAAAGGACTGTTTTATGCCCGGTGCCAGGTCGATGGGGCTGATCTCTGGTCTATCGGAGGATGCTACCAAAAGTCCATCGAGGCTCTCTCCGTTCAGGTTGCGATTCAACGCCAATTCCTTTTTGCAGAGCAGCGTTTGGCGGAAGAATCGATTTCTTAAAAAGTCCATATACTGTTCAGTTCGAATAATCGTTGGGCTGATGCGCTTTAAGTTGTCGGCCACCTTTTTAGGGAAACCGCTGCTCAACATGGTGGATATATCCGCTTCGGCAAGGTACTGCAGACCGTGTTTGGCGCAGCGGTCAACAAACTGATAAAAATAAATGGGTGTATTGATTTCTTCAAGATGATCATGAAACAGATACCAATCTTTAACATGCTCAATGAGATCAAGCTCGCTTTTCAACATGAGGCCGTAATAACTGTCCGTGGACACGGATTCCGCCAGAAAATTCACTAACGCCCGGGCCTGCTCGATGCGCTTTGCCGTATCAGTAAACTGTTCAATGTGGTAATTCATATGGCGGATCATCTGCCGCAGATGCCAGCCAGGGTAGGTATTGTAGCTGATATAGGCGATGCCTTGAGGGGCCAGGTTACATGATGATACGGCCAGAATTTTATCTTGGACCACATTGGAGACCCAAGAATAGACCCCGTGACAGATAATATAGTCAAAAGTGCCCCAGGACGGATCGATATCCATGATAGAAACATTCTCGATACGAATGTTTTTCAACTTTAGACCGGTAATTGTCTTTTGGGCCTCTTTCACTTGACGTAGGGAAAGATCTACACCAATGAATTCACTGTCAGGCAGGTTATATGCCATTGGCAGGAGATTGGCCGGCACATCCAAGCTCAAGTACCCGGCACCGGGTGACCGGTGCGGGCGTTAAACCAAATATATGGGCAAGTGTCGCAAGACGGTCCGGATGGGTTTGGGGATAGGCGTGACTTTGATAAGGAATCAGATCGTAACTGGTTTCCGTCTGCAATAAATGCTTTTGAATTTCCATCCGTATATTCCCGGGATTCGATTCTGCCGGAGTCTAAAGGTATACAAGAAGCTCCCTCATAAAGATGAAATTTGGTAAAATTTTGATTTTTTCATCAATGACACATGAATGCTACTATGTCAATTAGTTTCAATGATCTAATTGCTTGGTGTTGAATGGGATTAAAATGTTTTATACTGGTAAGTTTGTTTTAACTTGACCATTAAGCAAAGGCCAAGTAGAATTGGAAAAAAATTTTTATAAATACTGGATTCTCATTCTCTAAGAGAGGACCTATGAGTATCACAAATGGCAGGGAAGGAAGGCTTAATTTCGGTTTTGAGTTTCAGTCCAAAGCCGAAAGCTCAACAAAAATCCGTCGTACCTCAGATGGACCCTTTCGAATCTTTTTGCTTGCGGATCTGAGTGGGAGAACTCAACGCCATATTGCAAATATCGATGATCTGCATTTGCGCCCCTGTCTTCGGGTAGATGTGGACGAATACGATTCCATTTTAATGAAATACGCTCCTCGCATTGATTGGCCGATCGGTCAAATCAATTTCAAGGAACTCGATGATTTCCATCCGGACCATTTATTCAATGAATTAGAGATATTCAAATCTCTGCGTGAAACAAGAGAGAGACTAAAAGATCCGAGCACTTTTTCAGATACGGCTCGACAACTGCGATCCGAAAAACCAATGGACTTGCCACTGGAAAAAAGAACAGAGGATGTGAAGACTGAAGAGGATGTTTTTAGTCGCCTGCTTGGAAAACCTTCCGAACCATCTGAACAGTCGAAATCATCCCGGCCGCCCGATGCTATTTCCTCAATGATTCGGAAAATTGTCGAGCCTTACATTGTGCCGGAAGCCGATCCCCGATTCGAGCAATACATTTCATCTGTGGACATGGCCATTGCCGATCAAATGCGTGCGATTCTTCATCACCAAGACTTCCAGGTTCTGGAAGCGACCTGGCGGGGAATTTGGGATTTGGTGACGAGTTTGGAACTTGATGAGAATTTAGAATTGTATTTGCTCGATGTTACGAAACAAGAACTCTACCTTGACCTTCGTACTCATATGACGGATTTATCAGCAAGCGGTCTTTGTAAACAAATGGTAGACAAAGCGATCGGTGCTTTAGACGGTGGTTTTTGGTCGGTAATTGTCGGGCACTATGATTTTGAATACAGCGAACAAGACATTGGACTTTTGGCAGGATTAGGGTTTTTATCCTCTAATATCGGTGCACCGTTTCTCGCTGACGCCAACCCTTCCCTGGTTGGCTGTAAATCCTTTGCCCAATACCCGGAACCATCGGAATGGGTATCGGATTTTCCCTTATTCAACAAATTGCGAAAGAGTTCTGTTTCCCCTTGGATCGGCCTCGCAGCACCCCGCGTTTTGATGAGATTGCCCTATGGAAAGAGGAGCGATGAGATCGAGGCCTTTAACTTTGAAGAATTATATGGGGAGCCGGATCACGAACACTTCCTATGGGGCAATTCAGCCGTTGCAATTGCCAAGCAGCTGGGTATGGCCTTCAAGAGACGAGGATGGTCCTTCACCCTGGAAGATTGTCTCGATCTTGTAAATTTACCATCCTACACAATTTATACTGAATATGGAGGCGAGTTGAAGCCTTGTGCTGAGGTTTTTATGAGTGACCGGGTGGGCGATGAAATCTCTCGACGGGGGCTAATTGCGCTAATGAGTTATAGAAACCGAAATGCCGTGAGAATACGAAACGTTCAATCTATTTCCGATCCGCCAATATCATTACCTGGGCCATGGAAATGAGCGAAATAAACCATTTACAAAAATTGGGGTCCAGAATAAGACCTGAGCTGAGGGATTTTCAAGTTTGCCGCAGATACCAGGAAGATGTCGTACCGCTATAGTGCCCTTCGTATGCAGCACTCGACGCCTTACCGACGTATGCCGACTCGTTTCCGGAGCCGCAAATCCACAGACCGACAGGGCAAAGCAGCCAGAGAGTGTTTGCAAACTGTCTTCGATTTATTGTTTACGATGCTCGAACACCTCGTTACAGAGATGGGCACGTCCGACGCAGCGGGAAAGGCAATGACAGTAACGATTTGAGTTCACATCCACCAATTGACTTCGTGCTTGTAATGCTCACGCCTGCTGCAGCAAACCTTGCTCCGCGAGCCACTCCAACTGGTCGCGAACGAGGGAATCCCATTGAGCGGCGCTGAGGGGCTTATCGGGTTTCACTCGCTGTTGCAGCAAGGAAGTCAACTCACCAACGGTGTGGGTTCCGTCCAGCAACTGCGCGAGTTGCTGCTGGAAAGCGTTCTCCAGCCGAACGGGGCGATGCGCGGCCGTGGTGACCAGCCCCGTGGTCGATAGCTGACGACAGAGGGGGGACAGGCAAGGACGAGGATCGATCGTCCGCGTGCAACGGCGTGGTTCGAACGTCACCTCCAGAGCGCCGCCCAGCATCATGCACTCCACCATGTCGGCCGCCTCGTCGTCCGTGACATCCTCTCCGAGAGTGTCGCGAAACTGAGCGACAGGCATTGAGGCGGGACGATCCGCGGCGAGAAGGTCTAAAGCCATCTGCAAAACTGAATGCTCGACGCAGAACTTCCGTCCTGCATCCGTTCGGAAGTGAATCACGCCATCTTGCGACTCCTCGCAACGGCACGTTGCCACGGCGTGCAGCGACTGCAGACGCCTGAAATCGGTCTTACGATCGACGTGCAAATGCCCGTGACACAGCAGGCTGCGCCGGAAGGCGACGTTGGCCAGAAAATCGACGTACTGCTGTTGTTCCTTGTAGTTGTCATAACGCTCGACAACCCACTGACGCAATTCCGGAACCAAGCGGTCCGGCGCCGTACTCGCGGGAAACGCATCATCCACGTACTGCAACGCAAAGGCTTCGATTCGATCGAGAAATTCCTTGAAATACAAGGGTTGGTTGGTGTCGATGAGGTACTCGTGAACCAGGTAGGTAATCGGGTCGTCGGACTTTTCCAGATCCTGCTGCAGCCGGTGAACGAGCAGGGCGGCCGGATCATCCGGCAACCGGGGCTGGTTCGCCAACCGGTGAATCAAGTCTTGGGCCGCGACCGCCTTGTCGCGCAGATCGCTGATCTGGTTCGTGTGGTAGCGCATCAATTCACCAAGGGCCTGTTTCCCGTGCCAGCCAGGGTAGGTGTTGTAGCTGACGAATGCGATTCCCGTCTCTTCGAGATGATCCCGGCAAATCGATAGGATCCTTTCCTGCACTGCGGACGGCACCCAGGAGAAGACACCATGGACAATGATGTAGTCGAAACGCTCCAGATCGTCGGCACCCAGCTCGAGAATATCGCCCGTCCGCAACTCGAAGTTGTCCAGACTCAAGTCACGGATCGCTTGCCGACCCATATCCACTTGAACCGGGGAGAGATCGATTCCCACAAATTGGCTGCCGGGGTAGTCCGCGGCCATGGGAAGCAGGTTGCCGCCATCCGCACACCCCAATTCCAGCACACGACAACTTCTTGGCGGCGCTGGAGTCAGGCCTCGCCAGGCAGCAATGGCGGATATCCGTGAGATGTGTGTGAACGGTTTTGGGAGGTTGTGGTAGGGAACTGTATCGTACGACTTGCGCAAAGCGGCAGAGGAAGGTACGCTGCAGAGCTTTTCGATGCTCCGCGTCTCGTTCATCATTCGTCTCCCCGCCAAATGATAAGAACTCGCTTTTTGAAAGCGGGTAAAGTGAAGTAGACTGAAAAATTATTATTGTGTATGGAACTCATACAAACCTCAACATATGGAAGCCCATTGTTTGCGGTGACAATCAAAACCTTCATACTAAAGGCCAACCCGGCTGTCAATCGGTTCTTTTTACCAATTTTTGCCCAACCTCATAAAATTACAGGTGTTTTAGGTAAAGCTTTTCCGTTGATCTCTCCATGGCCTGACTGCTAAAAGTAGGCTTCGACCGGGGTGTCGGGCCGGTGGGGCACTGCCTTTACTACCTCCTGACACAGCCACTCACCGAATTCTACCACCCGTTTCTGACCTGCCCGATAATGCCGTCCCCAATCTGTTACAAATTTTTTCTCTTTGCTGTTGCCGAATGGTTATATCCATTTCACTTCAAAATCAGGCAAGGCAGGCGGGTGACAGGACGGACAAAAATGCCGACATTTGTATGAAAAGGCCAAGAGATATTCATGACCGCAATCCTCACATCGTACGCGAGCAAACCCGTTATGTAGGATTCCGCAGTCCAGGTAACGGTAAATCACCTGCCGGACATAAGGACGATAAAAGTCATACTGCCGTTCAAACCGGTCTTCGTAAATCTGCTCGAACGTCTCAAAATGGTCCTCAATGCATTGGTAATATGGAGTCCTTTGGGGATCGCGCTACCGGTAAACAGGTGCCGGCATGAATATCGCCGCCTTTCTGAAATAATGCCCAAAGCCTTATGTCATCGCGATACTCATGCCAGACTGACCAAACTTAAAGCATATCCAGAGCAAACACCATATGTTGGATGATGATTGTCGACCGGATACTAATTGTCACATCGGCGGCATCAACCCCCTTTGCGATAACCGGTGAAGTTGCACAACAGCCTGTGCATCGATGCACAGTTTTTTGGGCATTTAAAATCGTCAAACCCAATCAATATACATACACAAATTGACAAAGAACACGTTGATAGGGGTCGGAAAGGGCCACGGCCCTCCCTCACCCTCCAAACCGTGCATGCGGTTGTCCCGCCCGCACACGGCTCTCCAGTCGGTGGTTTTCTCATCGGGATTGGCGCGCAATAACGTAGGCTTTATACATGGTGAAAAGACCTCGTTCAGCGAAGAAGGCGTTTGGCCATTGTCTGTGATCGCATTCGGTCCTGCCAAATCCGGGTCGTTTTTGTTGTTTTCGCAATATCGCTCTTAGCCGGCGGCGTATAAAACCATCAAGGGAACCAAACGTGTAATTATGCGCATGCTTGAAGTACTCGAACCAACCTCTAATGGACGGATTGAGATCGGATATGAGCATACATTAAAGCCTTATTTTTTGAAAATGAGAGATGGATTAAGTGTATCGAGGCCAAGGAAGACGGAAGAATTATAAACTCGATTGTGATTGTAAGGATAAACACCGGAAAGACCGGGATCTTGAATTACAGGCGGATTTAAAGGACCAAGTTTATAATAACCTGGAATATCGAAAAGGGTATTATGAAGCTGTCCGGGACGGAAAGCCCACAACGAAGTTTAATAAATATCTGCATCCTGACGTAAGGCGATTCATTCAAAAATATGATCGATATAAAAACGCAACGGAGGCTTTACATGGCAAAGATAGAAAGTTTTCTGACAGAAGAATTTTTAATGGAACTGTTCAGCATGAACAAAGAGCAAATAGGCGTATTAAGAAACCAAAGAAATTTTCCATACGTCAAGCTGTCTCAGAGAAAAAGAGTATATTACGAAGACAACCTGTCGCAATGGTTACTCAATAACCGGGTAAATGTTCCAAAAACAGGGGATGAGACATAAAAAACCCTACCGATAGAACAGCGTAACACATGCTTTCATTCATTCGGATTGGCCTTGGATTAGCTCGGAAAGAATGTCGATAATTATCGAATAGGATGGAATAGCACTAAAGGTCAAGATATAGTGGACCCCAAAAACGAGACAATGTGTTAAGGTGTGTTTCCAAGAAAAAGGAGGCATAGAATGGGCAGAAAAAAACATAGCAATGAATTAAAGGCGAGAATTGCTCTTGATGCAATAAGGGGTCAAAAAACAATGTCTGAATTGGCCTCAGAATATCGGGTACACGCTAATCAAATAGGCAGATGGAAGAAGCAGTTGCTTGAGGCAGCCCCTGATATTTTTACTCGGGGAAAAAACAAAGAGGCTGAGAAGAATGAGGTTGAGCGAGACCATTTATATAAAAAGGTTGGACAATTGCAGATCGAAGTGGACTGGTTAAAAAAAAAGACAGGTTATCTGGAATGAGCGTAGGTGAGAAGATAAAATGCATAGATCCCAAAGATTCAGCTCTCAGTATCAGCAGACAGTGCTACTTGCTTAGATTACCCCGGTCATCTTACTACCGGCCCAGGGTGTTCACTTTTGAAAGTAATGGGAATTTAGAATTAATGAAGCTTATCGACGAAGAATTTCTCAAGCATCCTTTTTTTGGGAGTCGAAAGATGAGGGACTTTTTGAACCGCCAGGGTTTTCCTGTAAACCGCAAACGTGTTCAACGACTGATGCGCTTAATGGGTATTGAATCAGTGGCCCCAAAGCCGAACACAAGCAGGCCACGCAAAGAGAATAAGGTGAACCCATATCTTCTGAAAAAATTGTCGATAACAAAGCCTGATCATGTCTGGTGTTCCGACATTACCTATATCCGCATGGCCCATGGATTTGTGTATCTGACGGCAGTTATGGATTGGGCAAGCCGCTATGTTTTGTCCTGGGAGGTATCTGTGACCATGGATGACGATTTCTGTGTGAATGCTCTGAAGAGTGCTCTTCGCAAGCATAACAGCCCTGAGATATTCAATACCGATCAAGGTTCACAATATACCGGTAGTGCCTTTACTGATGCACTGAAAGAAAGAGGTATCAAGATCAGCATGGATGGCAAAGGACGTTGCATGGATAATATTTTCATAGAACGTTTATGGCGGTCAGTGAAGTACGAAAAGATATTTCTCGAAGAGTTTGAAACAGTAAAGGAATTGATTACTGGGTTGAAAGAATATTTTGAGTTTTACAACTTTGAACGACCCCATCAGTCGTTCTCAGGAAAAACACCTGCTGAGGTGTATTGGGGAAAGGAAGTTGCCAAAAAGGCAGCATGAACAATTCGGTTAAAAACAAAAAGAAGCGTACCTTAATTTAAGAAAAAATTGTCCTTGACTTGGGGTCCACTTCACTATTGGGGGAGGCGAAAGCTTGGGATGACTGCGGTCGTGATATCAAAAAAACTGAACATCGCCTCCTCAACGGCAAACGAGTCCGCGGCGCGAGGCCAACGAATTGTTGAAGAGCAAGGGCTGAAACTTATCAATGACGAGGTAGGCTAATCCGAGCAACCGAGGAACGTCACATAGTACCCGCTAATTAAACACCACCAATATAATTTCCTTTTAAAAAAGCGAAGAAAGCACTACATAGATGGGCCGCTCCACCTACAGCGCTTGTTGCGGGTAATACAGCTTTTTCACGTCGGTCTGCAGACCTTTTTTCCGGGCATTCTCGACAGCCTGTGCGTTCTTGAACATAAGTACCATCAGCTGGTAGCGGTAGTAGCTCATTTTCGACCAGTGCGACTCCTTTGCCGCTGTTGACTCAGATTGGTTGCGACTCCACCAATGACGGCTCTTGCATGCTGCCGTATATTTAGGCCACTGTTTGCCTTTAAAGAGAATATTTCCTTGCTTATCTTTGCTGGGCCATAAAGCCCACGAATGGACCAACATAACCAGCTGTGCGTCTGCCGGATACGCGAGGTATTCAGAAAAAAGATCACTCAGAACACGATCTCGTAGCTTGGCATATTGGTCAAATTTCCGTTTGACTTCATTCGCGGTCAGAAAAAGCATTGTTTTGCCTCGAAATTGGCTGCTACCACCGGTCAAGGGTACTTTCCCCTTTGAGTGCTCGAATAGTCTTGATAGCGTCATCAATGTCCTTCCTATTGACCTTGGTGCTGCCTTTTTTCGACCACTTGAAGCTGTAGATTTCAGTCGAGTTCATCTCCAGATTGAATCCAACGCCGGTGTGCAGAACCCCGTTACGGTCCAGATATAAATAAGTCGCGTACCCTTCACATCTTTTATCCTTGAGAAAATCAAAGAGCCTATTGAGTACGTTCAAATTCATAGCGGTCTTTCCGCTACCGAAGTAGCTCGGTTTACCTATCAATATGATGGAGGAATACCAATGAAAACGATATCACCTGAGTGGCTGGATTAATTAGATAAAATTAGTTAAGAATTTGCTTTCTGTCAAGAAAAATTTATCAATCGATATGGGCAGCCACGGGCGGTGCCTATAAACAGCATACAGGTGTTTTTGATTCTATTTCTTATGAGGCCGCTTGTACTTGATGGTACCGCTCCCGGAATAAGAAACCTTGATGGTAAACACGTACTTCTGGGGTGAGTCACACCACAGTTTCAGGGTTTTCCAATCCACTGATTTCTTTAATGCCTGATCGGCTTTTTCTACGGTGAATTCACAGCGGATGAGGGCCGTGAGTTCGTTTTTGAACCGGGTGTAGGGGGTGCTGGCAGGAAATTTCCGGCTGTAAGAAACCTGGTTCCTGGTATTGACAGGAGATTCGGTCACCTTCTTGGATTTGCCCACATTCTGTTCCAAGAGAAATATTTTCCCGTTGGCATCCGGCCCTTTGGAGACAATGCCGATGTGATTGCCTCTGGCAAAGTCGGCATCAAAGTCCAGGACACTCAAATTTTCTTTAGGCTTGCTGGAAGCTAACACTTCAAATGTCACTGTCCCTTTGTGGTTTGAAAATATGGCTATATCGCCCAGCTTCCCACCGATCACATTGAGACCCATGTCGGCTTTGGCCTCGTCCAGCACTTTATACACCAATTCCTCGCACTTACCTTTCGGTTTTTTACCATATTTCACAATGGTTCCGATTTTACTTCGGGCGAATCTGACGATTTCAGTGGCCACGCTCATGGAATCAACCTCCTTCTTTTCTTTATCGGGCAGTGTCAGCAACACCATATGAAAAAAATGATAAGAACTCGCTTTTTGAGAGCGGGTAAAGTGAAGTAGACTGAAAAATTATTATTGTGTATGGAACTCATACAAACCTCAACATATGGAAGCCCATTGTTTGCGGTGACAATCAAAACCTTCATACTAAAGGCCAACCCGGTTGTCAATCGCTTGTTTTTACCAATTTTTGCCCAACCTCAGAAAATTACAGGTGTTTTAAGTAAAGCTTTTCCGTTGATTTCTCGACGGGCTGGCTGCTAAAAGTAGGCTTCGACCGGGGTGTCGGGCCGGTGGGGCACTGCCTTTACTACCTCCTGACACAGCCACTCACCGAATTCTACCACTCGTTTTTGACCTGCCCGACAATGCCGTCCCCAATCTGTTACAAATTTTCTCTCTTTGCTGTTGCGAATGATTATATCCATTTCACCTCAAAATCAGGCAAGGCAGGCGGGTGGCAGGATGGACAAAAATGCCGACGTTTGTATGAAAAGGCCAAGAGAAATTCATGACCGCAATCCTCACATCGTACGCGAGCAAACCCGTTATGTAGGATTCCGCAGTCCAGATACCGGTAAATCACCTGCCGGACATAAGGACGATAAAAGCCATACTGCCGTTCAAACCGGTCTTCGTAAACCTGCTCGAACGTCTCAAAATTGTCCTTGTACTTGCCATTTACCTGGACCGTGTTATCCAGGCCCTGGCAAAAAGCGCTTCAGGTCGATAACCCGAAATGAAAGATGTTAATGTATCATGAAAGTAAGGAGTCGAGGATGCGACAAAAACTATTTTCAAAAAAAATAACATACTTCTTCATATTCGTATTAGCGATATTCATCACAGGTATTGTCGCTCCGTCTTTTGCTGCGGACAAAGAGGCCAACCTCGTGTATGTCAATTGGGCGGAGGGGGTTGCCTATACCCATTTGGCGAAGGTGTTGCTGGAAGAAAAAATGGGGTACGATGTGAAAATCACGGCGGCGGATGTCGGGCCGGCCTATACGTCGATTGCTCAGGGCGACATGGATGCGTTTATGGAAACCTGGCTGCCGGTACTGCACAAGGACTATGTCGAAGAAGTACAAGGAAAAGATTGTCGATCTGGGGCATGTTTACGAGGGAACCATCAATGGTTGGGTGGTGCCGGACTACGTCCCCATTACGAAAATATCTGAACTCAATGACCATAAAAAAGAATTTAAGGGCCGCATTGTGGGAATCGACGCCGGTGCCGGCATTATGAAGACCTCTGAAAAGGTGATCGAAGCGTATAACCTTGATTTCAAACTGCTCGCATCCAGCGAACCGGCAATGACAGCCTCCCTGAAGGATGCCATCAAGTGGAGAAAATGGATTGTTGTTACCGGTTGGCGCCCCCACTGGATGTTTGGCCGGTGGCGCCTTTTTTCATTGTTTAGAGCAGACTTTGAAGTACAGCGCCTCCATATGCCTGCAAAGGGCCCCCGTGTCGCACACCAGGCTGTCCGCCAAGCGCTTTCGCAGATGCCGGCGCAGCTTGCCGAGGCGGTCGGGAATGGCCGGGTCCTCGGCCATTGCCACGGCCCGCTCGACCATTTCCCGACAATTCACAGCGACAAAGTCCCTTACCGGACTCTGCGCCAACAGGCTGAAGGTGGTGCGCGAGGCCCAGCGGTCCCCGTCGTGGCTCAATACCGGCACCCCCTGCCACAGGGCCTCCATGGTGGTGGTCCCTCCGTTGTAAGGGAATGCATCCAGGGCGATATCAATTTGATCGTAGTACTGAAGGTACGCGTAATGGTCCCGGGGGCCGTCCAACGTGATGCGCCCGATGTCCGCCCCGCGCCGTTGAAACTCTTCCAGCAGATAGTGGCGGTTCCATTTGGACTTCAGCGTCCGGTTTGCCAGAAACAGGCGGGTATTGTGGGTTCTTCTCAATATCTCGGCCCAGGCATCCAGAACCGCCGGGGTGATTTTATATTGGGTTACCAGGCTGCCAAAGGTCAATTCACCGGTGTGAGTGCAGGGTGGGGTCGCCACCTCCGGGGCGTCGTGGTAGACGGCGAAGGTCAGGTAACTGACCGGAAGGGTTAAAAGGGTTTCCGAAAAAAAGCCCGCTTCTTCCGGTCGAACCACCCATGGATCGCCCACGAGATAGTCAATACCCGGCAGTCCCGAGGTCGCGTACATGTTGAACCAGGCCAGCGTCACCGGGGCGGGGTGTTCGAGGAACAGCCCCAGCCGCCGGGGTTCGCTGTATGCGTTCAAATCCACAAGGATATCGATGCCTCGGCTTTCAATAAGCATTCCCAGGGCGGCATTGTCCAAGGCGTCGACTTCATGGACCTGATCGTCTGGATGCCGGAGGTAACCGGGCCAGTCACTATCCCTGGGGCTGTCACTGAACAGATGAATCTCGAATGCATCCCGATTGTGTGAATTGATCAATCCCCACACCGGTTTCATGTAGTTGGCACAATGGAAGAACGCCGACAGATATGCCACCCGCAGTTTTGACTTCGCAGAAGCTTTCGGTCGTTTGGACCGGATTGCTTTGGAGGCCGGTTCAATATGCGTCAATCGATCGGCGAACTGCCGCCTTGCCGAGAGGATGTCTTGCTGGGTGGCGTGGCTGCAGCCGGGCAGGATCGTGGCCAGGCTCAACCAGGGATCGATTTGGTCGCACAGCCTCGCGCATTGCTTCAAATGACGTGCTGCCGAATCCGTTTGCCCCAGCCGATAAAGAACCCGTGCAAGGTTGTGGTGGTTTCGGGGATCGTCAGGCATCAAATTCAGACTTCGACGATAGGTGTCGACGGCCTGGGCATATTCACCGACATCGGTCAATGCATCTCCGGTATCCGTGTAGTCTGCAGCGTCGGCCTGGCCGGATCCAATGAGACGATCGAAGGTCCGTAAGGCGGGAAGGTACTCATGGCGGTGAAGCTGGACACGGGCGAGGTTTCGCAGAATATCCGCATGCCCTGGGTTGGCCTCCAGGGCGGCCATCAGGATGCGGGATGCTTCGTCCCACTGCCCCTTGTCGATCCATTCACGCGCCGAAGCCAGAAGGGCATCGGCATCGGCCCGTCCGGTTTGATGCGGCTTGTTCGTCTTATCGCTCAAGATGAGCCAATCCTCTTTGCGGGGTATGCGCCCGACTGCTGGGTTAAAATCGTATCTATTTTATTTCGCTTTGTTATGACGTTCTGTAGATTTCCTTTAATACTTTGCTCCTCTCCATACCAATGGACAAAAGGAAAAAGAGAAATTACCACGACCACAAAGAAAATGATAAGAACTCGTTTTTTGAGAGCGGGTAAAGTGAAGTAGACTGAAAAATTATTATTGTGTATGGAACTCATACAAACCTCAACATATGGAAACCCATTGTTTGCGGTGACAATCAAAACCTTCATACTAAAGGCCAACCCGGCTGTCAATCGCTTGTTTTTACCAATTTTTGCCCAACTTCAGAAAATTACAGGTTTTTTAGGTAAAGCTTTCCCGTTGATCTCTCGACGGGCTGGCTGCTAAAAGTAGGCTTCGACCGGGGTGTCGGGCCGGTGGGGCAATGCCTTTACTACCTTCTGACACAGCCACTCACCGAATTCTACCACCCATTTCTGACCTGCCCGACAATGCCGCCCCAATCTGTTACAAATTTTCTCTCTTTGCTGTTGCCGAATGATTATATCCATTTCACCTCAAAATCAGGCAAGGCAGGCGGGTGACAGGACGGACAAAAATGCCGACGTTTGCATGAAAAGACTCTCTTAGAATAGGTGTAATCGGAGCCAAGAAGAAGGATGAGAGTTGTGACTCGCATTCGGAAATAAACAGAGGTGCTGTAAGCTCAGAATTGATCATCATAGTCGTTAATATAAAAAAGAATTCGATCATGAACAGAACAATTCCTAAACCTTTTAATTGCAAATCACGTCCACTAGTGCACATGCGAAGTCCTACTGCCGAAGAACAGCGAATCGGTGAGATTATTGATGCTTGGTTGGGAACATACAACTTCTCCAAGAAAGACTAAGATAAGTACAAAGAGGCCTTCAAGTCGACGTTGAAAGCTTATATCAAGAAAACCCAAGGGAAAAGACTCAAAGATCTACTGCTAAGTCGGGACGTGCTGCCGATGACCCTAATGGTTGGTGGTGCGGCACTTGCCGCTCTGCTCGCGAATGAGGGTGACATCCCATCCATTCCAGATATTGAGTTGACCAAGAAACTTAAAGTGAGTGCTGAAGTTAAGGGAAGTATCGGTAAATTCACCAGTGTTGTGATCACTGAAGCCCCTTCCTAAAGGCCTTGTGGCCCTGGTATTCTACCGACAACACGGCCAACGCCTGTGAAGACGGCGGTGGACGGACGTCTTCCTAAAGACAAACCTGATTTCACATTGACATTGGACCCATGCATGGAGAAACGACGGATCACGCCGACGATCTGTTGCGTGTGGGTGCGGAAAACTGTTTCAATGTCGTTCTTCGAAACCTTGTCTTCCTTTGTAGACAGGTGCAAATCTTTCATCTGCAGATTCGCCATATGAATTATCGTGACCGTCGTCTTGATGTCTTCATCGTTGAACAGTGTCTGTTTAAAATAAACCCGCACATCCATTTTTTCCAAAGGAAGGTCGCGGACCGCGGTTCGCGGGTCGACATAACCTTTTCTCCCTAATTCAATTTCATGCTTGTGAAAGGCCAAAAAGGCCTTGGATCGTTCATAGAACACAGCATCCGGCATAATTTCTTGAGCCATTGTCGAGAACATTCCATTCAACGCGCCTTTGCCATAAAGTCCTATTTTGATTTTTTGTGTTGTCATTCTATCCTCCTTCCCACACCCCCGGACATAGGAGGTGCGTATGCGGTGGTTCGGCTGCTTAAAACAGACGACTCAGGGACCCGGCAAGAAAGATGTGGAATTATTTTTTCCCGGGACCCTCAGCTGTTGACCTGGTGGTCATGGAAATGATAAGAAAATGATAAGAACTCGCTTTTTGAGAGCGGATAAAGTGAAGTAGACTGAAAAATTATTATTGTGTATGGAACTCATACAAACCTCAACATATGGAAGCCCATTGTTTGCGGTGACAATCAAAACCTTCATACTAAAGGCCAACCCGGTTGTCAATCGTTTCTTTTTACTAATTTTTGCCCAACCCCAGAAAATTACAGGTATTTTATGCAAAGCTTTCCCGTTGATCTCTCGACGGGCTGACTGCTAAAAGTAGGCTTCGACCGGGGTGTCGGAACCGATCACGTAATCATCAACCGCCGAACCGGGGAGGCCTGGTCGATCAGCCGGTGGACTTTGGCGAAGAGGTGCCTGTACACATCGTCCGCCTGCCCGGTCGCTAGGTCCTCTGGCCGGACAAAGTGTTCGATCGAACCGTTGGCGATCACCCCATCGAACGTTCGATCCCAATCCCGGGGGACCCGATAATCAATGAGGTGGACGTCGAAGCAGTTACGGCGGCAGTGTCGGACCTGCTCGGGGGTGTGACAGTGATGCCAACGCCGACGACTCCGCGGTGCAGGGCCGGTGAAGGAGCGTCCCGTACCCGCAACCGATGTCCAACAATCGGTGGCCGGACTCAATACAGCACCTGTCCAGCAGGTAATCGTACTGATTCGCCTGGGCCTGCTTAAACGGCAACAATTTCTGACATATTGACATTATAGCATATTTATATATGATAGAAGCATATGGTCTCAGCCATGTTGAAGGTGTCTCAAGATTTTTTAAAGATTGTTTGCCTAACGGAGTTTCAGATTTCAGTAAATCTAATGCCTTACTAACACCTGGGCGGGACGGCAGATGATTACCTCGCCCAAATGTGACGTTCTTGAATCTTGAAGCAGACTTGATACTTGCATAATTTAGGAGAGATGCAAAGATGATAGATCCATTAACACCGCCTGCCATTACGGTGACAATAGAGGAAGGCAAGGCTGATAAAACCGAGTTTCGTTTTACGGATTCTTTTCAAATTGGGCGGGGAACCCAATGCGATATCTGCATAAAGGATGAGATGGTAAGTCGGTACCACGCTGAAATAAGATTTGAGCAAGGCCGGTGGCGAATATATGATCTTCAAAGCGCCAATGGCATTTTGGTTGATGGCGAAAAAGTAGAACATGCGCTGCTGAATAACAATACCCAAATAAGACTGGGGCAGATCGGACTCGTGCTTTCCGTCACCATTTTAGAGATCAGACTCCCAGAAAAACCAAAAGTCGACTGCCACTCAACGGACAGCTATAGCGCTCATTATTTTGGTGATGCCGATGACGCTCATATTGGCGAACATACCATGATGGTTCGCCGTGCATTTAAGAAAATACAAAAGAAACAAAAAAAGAAATATGCCGGGATCATAGCGATTTTTGCCTTTCTGTTTTTGGTTGCAGGAACATATGCCATCTATAAGCATATACAAGTCAATAAGCAGAAAGCTCTGGCTGAAGAAATTTTTTATGCCATGAAAAAGGTGGAGCTTGAGTTTGCCGATTCTTTAAAGGAAATAAAACTGAAAAAGGATGCCGAATCCCAAAAACTTATCGAGACTTATAGGTTCCAACGCAAAGAAATGAAAGAAAAATACGACCAGTTTGTGAATACCCTGAATGTATATGGAAAAGGTATTGGTGAAAAAGAACGGATAATATTGAGGGTTGCCCGCACTTTTGGTGAATGTGAAATTAGTATGCCAAAGGGCTTTGCAAAAGAAGTTTTGTCCTATATCAAAAAGTGGAAAACAACGACCCGGTTGGAAAAGGCCATCAAGCGGGCAAAAAGGAAAGGCTACATACCCAAAATTGTCGAAATTATGGAATCCAATGATTTACCGCCCCAATTTTTCTATCTTGGATTGCAGGAAAGCTCATTTGACATCAATGCCTGCGGACCGAAAACCAGGTTTGGTATCGCAAAAGGAATATGGCAATTTATTCCTTCAACAGCTGACAGATATGGGCTCCAGATTGGGCCATTGTTTAAAGTCAAGAAGCCCGATCCACAGGACGACCGTCACGATTTTGAACGGTCTACCATGGCTGCCGCAAAATACATACGGGATATTTACGATACAGAGGCACAGGCTTCCGGACTTCTAGTGATGGCCTCGTATAATTGGGGTGAGCGACGTGTGATCAAGATTATCCAAACCATGCATAAAAATCCGAGGGAAAGAAATTTCTGGCGTATGCTGGAAGAACATAAAGAACAGATTCCCAAACAGACCTATGACTATGTGTTTTATATTGTTTCTGCCGCTGTTATTGGCGAGAATCCTCGTGTGTTTGGTTTTGAATTTGATAATCCCTTAGCTTCGGTAATGCAAAAATAAATTCACATTGTCGCATCTCAGGTTCAGGTCGTTTCAGTAAATATATTCTGAGTTGAGCAAATTTTGGGAAGAGATGTCCTGAGATCTGAGAGTTTGATGCATAAGAATACGACCATCATTTAAGCCCTTGTATTTTTTCCTGTGCAGAGAGGTTTTTGGTTTCAGTATCGGTCAGGTAGTTTTTGGCGTCCAAAAGATGGCATAAAAAGGAATTGTTTTGAACAAGAGCATCCGGATGGAAATCCTTTAATTTTAAAAACTTAATGTCCAGTGCTCCTGCCGGACATAGATCCGCTGAAATCGGCAAATAAAAGGAAATTCCAAATTCGTCCGTAGCCGAATCCAACTCCATGTTATCAATTGAAATTGGTGGTTGTGTTCATATTTCGTCATCTAGTCGAAAAGGTGCCAGGGCCAGAATTTTGAATGGTATGGGGGTAGATTGCATAATTTTTTCCAATTCTAAAAGAAAAGTTTTTTAAAAACAGATCCCGGCTTTTTAGGGTCAGTTTCATTAGGATCTGTCTGTTCTGATGCTTTTTCTTTGGCCAGAGGTTTATCCAACGGAACCTCGGGAATAGGCTCTTCGATTTCAGCCAACCGACCCCCCCCTAGAAACCGAAACCTTGGCCCTTGGAGGCTCAACGCCAGTTGGTTGTCGGGATTCAGGGGCGCTTTAATATTGATGGGCTGGCCGTTTATGGATACAGACTGCCGGCCGGTAAGGTCTTTTACCCAGTATTGATTCTGGCTGAAAAATAGTTGGGCATGTTGATCGAAAACTGAAGGGTGATCCAGAATAAAATCACAGCCCGGGCCTTTTCCGATGGTAACGGGCAGTTCATTAAAGGACCGGAGCGTGGGGCCGTATTGTATGATCAGCGGAACCTTTGTGTTTTGAATGGAAATTTCCGGAACAGGGCGTGGTTTGGCTTGAACCGGCGGCGCCGGAGGCCTTTGTGTAGATGGGATGATCGGCGGCGCCTGGGGCGGTTCAGGGCTAACGGGTGTGGAAATATTTACAGCCGACCGACCTGCTTCAATTTGGGTTAAAAAACTAACCTTTGGCCCGCCTTGGGCAAACATTAGGACATCCCCGTCTTTCAAATACGCTTCCGGGATTCTTTTCCCGTTCAAATAGGTTCCGTTTTTACTCAAGTTCATCAATTTAAATCGATTTCCCTCCCTGATGATCCGGGCATGCTCCCGGGAAACAGTCCTTAAGTCTTTGGGGAACTGGACATGACAGGACGAATGCCGGCCGATGGAAATTTCAGGATCTGAAAAATCCTGGATTTCGCCTCTCAAAGGTCCTTCAATATGAATAAGCTGGATAACAATAACCGGTATGTTTGCCATTATAACGCCTTATTTTCTATTAAATTTCGAATTCATCACGGGTAATGTACGGGCAGCCGTACGGAAGTGTTTGGAAAATTATACTCTTCCAACATTCCAATTGTGATAAGTTCTCTTTGTAAACCATTTGCTTGTTAGTGATACACATAGCATAGCATAATCATGAATTCAAGAATAATGGTTTTTAGAATCAGGGCAAGCGCATTTGAATCTCAATACAGGGAGAAGGCCGTCGCTACGCTTCACCGAAATTAATTTTGTTTATCCGGTTCTAAGACCCCTGATCCACACCATAACCGGTTGTATGGATTATGTTCGGGATAAACAATCCCATAAGTTTCTTGACAGCAGTCTGATATTATAATATTTTTTTAGAAAATTTTTAACTTTTCACATATAACTGAAACCATCCATTTCTAATATGAGATACAGATAAATCACTTGGTGGAGAGAACATCATGAGTGTTAGTGAAAAAGTTTCAACGACTATGTTATGGGTAAAGCAATTTTCAACAAGGACCTTTTTCACCATTTTCAATAAACTGCTTAATATTCAATTTGTTAAACGAAACAAAAAAGGTGTCTCCATATGTCTTATCTTTGGGTCGTCATTAATTTAGGCGGCTTTTTGATATATCGCCATACTGCGACAGGTCTGAGAGATGATTTTTATCAAAAAGGGATATCCGCGACCCAAAGCCTGTCTGTAAAGACCGGTTCATCTTTGCTGGGGAAAGATATACTTGCGTTAAATGTTGCCATTGGTGAGTTTTTACAATATGCACTGGGACTCGTCTTTTATGAAATACTTTCCTATAACTAAGGTGTATCGATTCAACAATCATATGGAGGCCATCCAGTCCATTCCAAAGAAAGAGATTTCTCCTCTGATCAGTATAAGACCGGACATCCCGGATGAGCTTAATAGAATTGTGATGAAATGTTTGGAAAAAGATAAAAAATTAAGGTATCAAAGTGCCCAGGAAATCCATGATGATCTGATGAATTTGAAAAACAAATTGAATATAACTTACGATGCATCCAGTCTTGCAAATTTCATGAAGAAGAATTTCAGAAAAGCTGAAAAAACGACTTAAAAAATGGAGTGCGTGTTTTTAAAAGAATATGATGAAAATAAATTATTTTGGAAAGACAGATGTTGGGCTTGTACGCCCAAATAACGAAGATACGTTTCTCATCAAACCTGATATGGGATTCTGTTTGGTGTCAGATGGGATGGGCGGCGCTGCCGCCGGTGAATTGGCCAGCCAAATTTTTACTGAAACCGCACTCAAGGTTTTCTCGGCAGATAGGGATCAATCTGAAAATAGAACTGTTGAGAAGGTTAAAAAGGCGTTCCGCTCCGCCCATGAAAGGATTTTAAAATACGTAGAGGGTAATCCCCACCACCAAGGCATGGGGTGTACCGCTGAACTCATCGCTTTCCATGAGCAAGGCTTTGTCATCGGTCATATTGGAGACAGCCGAATCTACCGTATCCGGAATGGACAATTCAAGCAGCTTACCAAGGATCATTCTCTTATCCAGGATCAGATAGATCGGGGGGTGATTACACCCACTGAAGCTAAAAACCATTCTCTTCGCAACGTCATCCTTCGAGCCGTGGGCATAAATGAAAGTCTGGCTCTGGATATTTTAATGGGAAAAACGTACGCCGGCGACCTGTTTCTTCTTTGTTCAGACGGCCTGACCGATATGATTGATGACCCTCTTATCAGCCAGGTCCTTTATTCAGACACAGCTTTGTCTCAAAAGACTGAAAAACTCGTTGAAATGGTCCTATCCGCCGGAGGAAAGGATAATATCACCGTGGTTCTGGCTGAAATACTGTGATCAAAAAAATAAATTTGAAGACAATGGTCTTTTTTCTTAACTTCTTATGAAATACGGGCGATATGAAATTATAAAAGAATTGGGCAAAGGGGGAATGGGTGTGGTTTACCAGGCCCACGATCCTCAGATTGACCGGTCGGTTGCTTTAAAGGTATTGCGGGTGGACCGCGTGGTCAACGAAGAGTTTGTGTTACGGTTCTTTAAAGAGGCAAAATTCATCGGTCGACTTTCCCATCCCAATATCGTCACAGTATATGACGTGGGGCGAGACCATGGGACCATCTACATCGCCATGGAATATCTTCAGGGGCAACCCTTAAATGAAGTGGTTCGCAGCGGACGATTGAGCGTGGAGAAAACCATGGATATTGCGTTACAGGTTTCAAGTGCTCTTGGCTATGCCCATGATAAGGGGATTGTTCACAGGGATATTAAACCCTCCAACATTATTTTGACCGATGAAGGGAGCGTCAAACTCACCGATTTCGGGATTGCTCGTGCAGATGACCAGAATGCAGCGCAACAAACCCAGACCGGGGTGATTTTAGGAACCCCTTTCTATATGTCACCGGAGCAGGTCATGGGGAGAAGGGTGGACGGGCGATCCGATCTGTTTTCCCTCGGAGTAATCCTTTATGAATTAATTGTGGGTTGTAAGCCGTTTAAAGGGGATCATTTTACGGCCATCTTCAGAGCCATCACAGAAGATATTCCCGTGGCACCATTACAAATTGACGCTTCCATTCTCCAGTCGATCTCTGATCTAATTATCAAAACCTTATCTAAGAATCCGGACGAACGCTTCCAAACCGGGCAAGAGATGAGCCATGCCCTTAAAACCTGTCTCCAGGTAAAAGAATTTCCTTTACGGTCTGAAAAACCCATGCGCTCGAAACAAAAGTCTATGGGATCTTTTTTAATTATGGGTCTAATTGCGGCAGTCGTTCTTGGAGGGGCGATCTATTTTTTTTGGCCACATATTAATGAACATATTCGTAAAGAGAATAAGGGGGGATCTACAGTAACGGAATTGTCTCAACAAGGCAAATTACAGAATAAATCAGGCAGCTTGGAATCCCTTTCATCCACCCGGATGGATGAAAGCAAACCTGCAGATGCGATGTTAATGGTAACCAGTTCACCTTCCCAAGCTCAAGTTTATTTAGACGATTCGTTTAAAGGAAAAACTCCCATAACCCTTGAGCTTCCGTTCGGGAAATACGAGGTTCGGGTCAACCTTCCGGATTATTATGAATGGGAAGCTCAGTTGCAGATTAACACGCCGGGCAAAACTCCGCTATACGTGCGTTTGATACCTATTGGATAATAATATTTAAAACTTTAGGAGGAAGTGTCATGAAACCGGTACAAAGACTATTTTGTTCTTTTTTCATTGCCGCCATGCTTGGAATTGCGACAGCCGGTATTTGTTACAGCCAGCTTCCGGCAGGGCAAAATGTTCCCTTGTTTTCGCTGAAAGATGTGAAGGGAAAAATTTATGATTTGTCCAATATGAAATATCAGCCCATGGTCATCATCTATTTTTTTGATGTTGACTCAAGACCCAGCCAGGAAGGCCTGTTGAATATCGATCAACTGTCAAAACAATACAAAGATGCCGACTTGATGGTATGGGGGGTGACACGGTCTTCAACAAAGAAGGTCAATAAATTTATAGCCGCCGTTCAGCCGTCTTTTCCGGTTCTAATCGATTCATCCGGAGTAAGCGATCTTTATCATGCCCGGCTGATTCTTCCGACGATTTGCATTCTAGGGCCTGATTTAAAGCTGCTTGATTATTTTCAAGGCGGCGGGAAAACTACTGAGATTATGCTGGTAAAGCTGGCCGAACGTAAGCTGCAGCGAAAACAGACGAAGATAGCCCGGGTTATCAGCGAACAAGTGGTGAAAAAGAATCCGAAAAACGTAAAGGCCAAAACCGTCCAGGGATATGCAGCCCTTAAAGAGGGGAGGTTGGATGAGGCGGAAAAAACGTTCTATAATCTTTCCAGAAAAAAAGGAGAGGCGGAGGTTCTGGGAAAAGAAGGGCTGTCCACGGTTTATGCTAAAAAAGGACAGAGTGAAAAAGCCCTTAAGATGGCAAGGGAGATCGAAAAAAAGGGTGCTGACAGGGCACAGGTCCATGTGGTTAAAGGTGATCTTTTATACCGTCAGGACAAGGTCGCGGAGGCCGAGGGCGAATATAATAAAGCCATTCGGAAAAAAGGATCGGAACCCTACCATCGTGCGGTGGCATACAATCAGCTGGGAAGGATCTACGCGAGTCGCGGCAGTTATAAAAAATCTCGGGAGTTGTATGATCAGGCGGTTGCCATGGATCCGTATTATATCGAAGCCACTTCAAACAAGGGGCTGAGCTATGAAAGGGAGGGAAATTGGGAAAAGGCGCTGGAAACCTATCGCAGGGCCCAGGCCGTTAATCCGGATGATCCTTTTGCAGCAGTGCTTGCCGAAAAGGCCCGGAAAAGGCTTCTTGTGGAAAAGGACCTGGAAAAAAAGAGAATGTTGGACGATAAAGTAAAAGAACTGGTTGCCAGATATAATGATGGGACCGGTGAAGAGGTTTCCGGTGGAGATTTATGGACATCCCGGGCCGTAATCCTGTCATTTTTTGATTTTATGGAAACCGGCGGACTGTCCGAAAGAGACGGATTTGTTGCGGTAATATCTGCCCTGCTTTCCACTCAGCTTGAGGCCTCCGGCAGGGTTCAAATCGTTGACAGCATCCTGGTTGAACACCTGATTAAAGCGCTGGGACTTAATAAAAAGGATCTGGCGGACACGGAAACCGGTTTAAAACTGGCCAGAGCACTCAGCGCAACCCTTCTTGTCAAGGGGACTGTTTATTATCTGCCCGGAGGGCCGCTTTTAAAAATAAATATGATGGACACCCATACGTCAGAGAAATCCAACGTAATTACCCGGCATTTTTCTTCCGAGATAACGGTAAAAAAAGATTTGCACTGGCTAAATCGTGAGATGATTACCGGCATTATGTTGCACTATCCGCTTCAGGCATATGTGGTCGAGGTTTCCGGTCACCAGGTTCTGGTTAATCTGGGGTCTCGTGAAGGGGTGGTCACCGGTACCCTGTTTAATATTATCGAGGAAAGTGCTCCTGTGGTATACAAGGGAAAAAGTTTCCAGCCCGAACCCTCGGTCATTGCTCAGGTCCATGTGGTTAAGGTGGAGCCTGAATTCAGCTATGCACACATTAAAGACCAGAGACGGCCGATTCAGCCGGACGATAAATTAAGAGAAAACCTTGATAGTCTGTCAATGTCAGGAGAAAAAACCCATATCTGGTAGATTATAACTGGGGTGGTGAAAATTGCCGTGTATACCGATGGAATTTTAATCCCATTTTTGTTCCATATCTTAAGGTTTCAGGTGTCAGGTGTCAGGTGTCAGGAATGATGAACAGAGGCGCTGACACCTGACACCTTTTCCCCAAAGCTAAATACGTAGTGCAGACGAACATGAATTTTCATATTGCCAACAGCCGTGATTCACACCCGTTAATACAGAGTGTCAGTGCTGTCCATCATTAATGAATGTTATTAAGGTTTCAAAAGGTATGACAAACCCGATGTTTTCGGTGTTGCGATACTTACCCTTTACAATGCCGATCAGACTCCCGTTTTCGTCAAAAACAGGGCTGCCGCTGCTTCCGTGATGAACCGGCATGTTTACCTGCCACAAGACCTGATCTCCTACTCGTCTGGGTGGACTGTCAATGATTCCGGAGTAAATGGTTTTTGGCAAGGTCAGGGGGCATATGGCGGCATAAAGCCGTTCTCCCATTTGAAGCATATTTCTACCTTTTCCCAGCGGCACGGCGTTTTCCAGTCTAACCCCCACATCAATTAACGTAAGGTCCATATGGTGATCAATCTTGACCACACGTCCAGACAGCTCTTTACGATCATACAGAACAACGGTAATGATCTGAAGCGGTTTTAAATCATGGGCCGTACAGATAATCAGGCCGCTGTCATCCACAATAAATCCTGAAAGCTGAATATCCTTGCCGCCGGTATCCGCATAAATACATACCACGGTATCAATTTGCTGTAAAACGGCGTCCGGTAAGGTTTGATGGGAAGATTTAATTTTTGTATCACCGGAAGGTTCCTTGATGTAGCTTGAAATATGTTTCCACAGGTGCTCGGCTCGACCCTTGTAAGACTGTCCGTTGACGGTGCATCCGGCATTTATCCAGGTTGCCAGTGAAGAGTGGTGCCATAAGACGATTCGCCATTTTTCATATCCTTTTTCGGCGTATATCTCAAGTTCTCCTCTCTCAATCGGCTCAAAATTAACCTGAAAGCCGCTTTGCCGAAACCAGTCTTCCACAACATCTTTAAGTTCAATTATCGGCAGGTCGTATAACTTGCTTTCCCCCTGCCCGGCGGCAAAAACAGGAAAATAAAACCACAAGCACGAAGCAAGAAATACCAGCGCAATTTTTATATGTTTACAAAGCATATTTCCATGATGAAAACAATAAAATGCTTAGAAATGAAAGATAAATGCGGCCCAAATAATACTAAAGGTCGCGGCGGTAACTGCAACCCCTTGAATTTTGACGGCAGGCATGATCGAATTTGAACCAACGACCTCTACCGTGCTAATATTCTTGAAATTATTATAAATATTCACTACTACATACTAAATACAAGAATATATAATAAAAATCAAGTTTTCATTTTACCATGTTTTTTAATCCAGGGACTCCGGCAAGCATGATTCGCTGGCTGACTAAATTAACATCTCGGAAATTCTACAATTACTGAAATCAATAGTCTTTTAATGGCAATTTGTTCATGCTACCGGTAGGGGCGAATGGAATGTTGGAATGCTGGAATATTGTAAGTGAGAGCGGAAACAACCTATTTAAATTTTCAGAAAACTCCTTTCCTTCAATTTCGTTCAGGACAAGCTCACCCATGATTCCATTTCCGGTGCCCCTTAAATTATAAGTTTCTATTTTATCTGATTTATGATATAGCCCTGACGTGCCGCGTAAAGCCCTTATCGATATTCCCGGTGCCCTTCATCATATTATTTTAAGAGGCATTGAGCGAAGAAAAATATTTAAAGATGACACCGACAGGATTAATTTCCTGGATCGGCGGGGAAAGGTGCTCTCAGAAACCGGCACAAAATGTTTTGCATGGGCTCTGATCCCCAACCACTTTTTACTGCGCACGGGTGCTTGTCCGCTTTCCACTGTTATGCGAAAGTATCCGGGAGGCCAAGCGGCCCGAGCTCACCGGAGGCGGACTCATCCGCAGCAGCAGATGGTTTGTGATCAAGTCCCTTAGGCGGTCAAACCTCCAATTAAAAAGTGATGCGCGCGTGCTTGGCGATTTTGATTTCGTTGAGAGGGTTTTAATGGCTCCTGATGAGTCTCTTGAACGCAAATACCAGCTTAATTCACAAGGATATAATATAGATGAGTTTATTTACAGCCAGAAATTCCTCAGCCCTAAAAAAACTTTGGCCTTCAACAATGGGGGTTTTACGATGAAAGAAAAATTGTTCAGCAAGATTTTAATTTTTGTGTTGATTTGGGTTGGACTAACATCTTCGTCATGGGCCGGCCAGGTAGTGACTGAAAGCTTAAAATTATGGGCAAAACAGGCCATAGAGCAAGAACAGACCCTCAAGACTATCAGCACGCCTAATACCGTGGCGGTCCTTTATTTCAACAATAGGACAGGATGGTCGAAACTAGATCTCCTTCAGAAGGGCCTTACCTTGATGCTAATGACCGACATTTCCAATGTAAAAAAGTTTAAAGTCATAGAAAGGACGAGAGTCCAGGCCCTCGTACAAGAATTAGGCTTAGGGAAACTAGGACTGGTTGAATCTGGAACCGCCCCCCGAGTGGGAAGATTGCTGAAGGCTGAGTACCTGATTGGAGGGGATATTCTCAAAAGTAAGATCAATGAATTTCAGCTAAAATCCGATCTCTTGAAGGTGTCTACCAAAGAAATAGCCGGCCAGTCCGGAGCTGAAGGTAAGCTTCTTGAAGAATTGTTTCAAATGGAAAAAGATCTTCTCTTTGAAATCATCAAACTGTTAAAAATCGAACTTTCAGTTGAGGAAAAGGAATTGTTGAAAAAACCGCTTTCAATGAGTATCGAGGCCCTCCTCAACTTTTTCAAAGGGATTTACAATAGTGATAGGGAAAATTATAGAAAAGCAGTCATTTTTTATGAAAAGGCATTAAAAGAAGATCCAGGCCTTGGGATAGCAAGAGATGCCTTGCAGGAGTTACAGGAACTGGGTTTAATATCAAAAAAGAAAAAGCGTTCATTGTTAAAATCCCTGAGAAATAGGACTTCATTAACAGATCAACTCACTCCTGAAGAGGCTATCAAGAGGGCAAGAACTCCAAAAGACGTAATTAAAAGACAAAGCTTATATGATAGTGACAATGATGGAATGCCGAACCACCTCGACGGATGTCCCGATGATCCGAACAAGACTGCCCCCGGGATATGCGGCTGCGGTGTGCCGGATACTGACAGTGACGGTGATGGAACGCCGGAGTGCAACGACGGATGTCCCGATGATCCGAACAAGACTGCCCCCGGGATATGCGGCTGCGGTGTGCCGGATACCGACAGTGACGGTGATGGAGATCTGGACTGCAATGATAGATGTCCTGATGATCCGAACAAGACTGCCCCCGGGATATGCGGTTGCGGCGTGCCGGATACTGACAGTGACGGTGATGGAGATCTGGACTGCAACGACGGATGCCCGAATGATCCGAACAAGACGGCTCCTGGGATATGCGGCTGCGGCGTGCCGGATACTGACAGTGATGGTGATGGAGATCTGGACTGCAACGATGGATGCCCGAATGATCCGAACAAGACGGCTCCTGGGATATGCGGCTGCGGCGTGCCGGATATCGACAGTGACGGTGATGGAACACCGGACTGCAGAGACGGATGCTCGAATGACCCGAACAAGACGTCTTCCGGGATATGCGGCTGCGGCGTGCCGGATACTGACAGTGACGGTGATGGAACACCGGACTGCAGAGACGGATGCCCTACCGATCCTAATTTGACCGAACCGGATCCGGAGTGTGGGTGCAATAACGAATTTTGCGGGTAAAATATTGAATAGGCTCTAACGTTCCAAAAGTCGGAGGGCTTCAGAGCCAAGGCGCCAAGGGTAAAGCCGTAGTAAATCTACTGCGAACCCTTGGCAACGCCGGATCTGGAGTCCTCCGGCTTTCCCGCAGGGTAAACAACATGGCATCAAATAGACCCCATCCTTTGAATTCACCAAGGGTTGGAAATTAAAAAGGTAAGCATTTTTATGAATTTTGTTTGAAACTCGAATAGTTGATCCCTCTTTAGCCATGTTGTTTATGCAACGTTAGAGTAGGATTTCGAGGAAATAAATTTCTGAAAAAATCACACCGTAAATTTGGGAAGGATAGAAGTTATGAAAAGACTCATAATAGCCATATCTATGGTCTCTATTTTCTTTAGTGGTGGTATTAGTTACGCAGTCGATATACGGATCCAAACCGGTACCAACTTTGACTGGTGGGAAAGTGACAAAGACGAACGGGGTTACCAAATTTACGTCCCTGTACAGATCGAGACGGAATATAAGGATTTCTCCTTTCTGATGCTAACTGCATTTACACACACAAACTCTAACCTAACAGGGATAAAAGATCATTCTTTATCTTGTGTTGTCGATACAAAAGTCAACTTTTCTTACGAAATATTGGATAAATTCCCTGCCGACATAATCCTTGGGGTGGATTTTAACCTCCCCACAGGCCGAACGGATTTGGATAATGATGATCTGATGCTTTTTATGGACCCTGATCTGGTTTCAATAACCAGTCTTGGAGAAGGTTATAACCTTAACCCGACCCTTACCCTGGCTAAAGAATGGGAAAATTGGGCGGCCGGCGTGGGTTTGGGATACTTATGGCGAGGCGAATATGATTTCAGCAAAGAGACAGGGGATTATAATCCGGGTGATCTTTTTAATTTCACCGGAGAGATTGCTTATTCTTTTTCACCAGACTGGCAAGTCAGGCTTTTTGGTGAGTACGCCTATTTTGACAAAGACGAGGTGCGTAACGCGGATTTTTACCAGGAAGGTGAGTTTCTGCTTGTAGGCCTCGGATTTAATCACTATCGAACAAAATGGGATGCGTCCTTTATCGTTAAAGGTATATTCAGGGGCAAGAGTAAATTCCAGGAAGGGGCCTCGGCCCAAGACCTTCGCACGGAAGATAGAAACAGTTACGGGGATGAATGGTCCACCCACCTTTCCTGTAATTATTACTTAAATAAAAAGACAACTTTAAAGTCTCTAATTCAGTTTCTCCGGGTTAACGAGAACGATTATTCTTCCGACTCTCCTTTGTTTATCGGCAAAAGGCAGATGGCTTCTCTCGCATTCGGGATAGCCAGAATCTTTAGTCCGCGCTTTGAAGGCGAGTTAAATTTAGCAGGTCGTATTTTGGACGATGATAAGAACTGGTATCATGATGATGACCGCACTTACAAAGGTTTTTCCATGGGTTTTAAGTTGAAAAGTAATTTTTAAAAACCTGGCTAAAACAGTTGTGCTGCCGTCTCTTTCGCTGCGTTCAGCCATCCGGGAAGATCGGCCGCTGAAACGGTTTTTTGAGCAGCTTTTCTAATTCTGCCGGTTTCCACTTCCACCAGCCTTAGATCGATGCGCATTTGATCTTCAATGACCTGGTACCCCCCGAATACCATCAGTTGCGCCCCCACCAGCTTGCCTATCTTTAATCGGGTGGTTTCATCCACCAGTGATGTTGTTCCCAGATTCAGCTCTTCGAGAACAAGGAGTAAACGTTCCCTTTCAATAACTGTATAGAGATCTGTTTCCTTGAAGGTTTCAATAACCCCGGCTGAAAGAAGTTCTCCTAGGTCAGGTCGGGCAACGTCTGAAGGACTTAGGTCCTCTAAATCCCAAATGGCGATGGTGGCACCCCTTTTATACAAGTCCGGCTCGGTTGCACAGGCGGCAATAAAAAATATGGATATGACAAGACCGCACGCAAGACTTTTACAGAACAAAATTGTTTCCTCCCGGAGTTTATAGGTTTTCAAGCTTTTCCCTTACCTTGTCATCACTTTTAAGCGGCCTTTCCTGCTGGAGAATGCGCGCATAACATAGATCCGGCTCAACTCGTACTATCTCAATCTGTGCAAAGGCTTTTGGCGAACTGTGGAGCAGCTTTCCCTTATATTTGACAGGCTTTTGTTCTTCCAGCACTTCAAATTTGGTGCCCAAAACCACCCCCTGTTTTGAACCGAGATTAATCATGGTCTGATCTTTGGTTGTCTGAACCACATATCCTTGCAACGGGTATTTTAGTATGATGGTCTTGAGGATCTCCCGATTCAGCCGGTTCAGTTCCGTTTTCAATGATGCCCCTGAATTCAATTGTTTGGTGACAACCTTGGGGATTGACGAGGTTTCCGTATCTATAAGCCTCAGGCTGAGAAGCGTTCCATTGGGTAGATAATAAAGAGATCCTGTGCCGATGATTTTCGCCGCCAGTACTTTGCCAAGCTTCAAGGCTGTTTCCGAATCCGCCAGATCCGAGGAACCGAGATTCAACTCTTCCAAAAGCCGTTCCATAAGGATCCGTTCAACCACCTGTAGCCTGCCGGAGGCATTGAGCTGTTGGGCAAGCCGTGTGGTTATAACCGTAGAAAAACCATCTCTTTGTGCCAACCCCCCTTTTTCCTGAAAATCGACAAATGACAAAATCATCGGCCGTGATGTCCAGGTATCTTCGGTCCTGTGCCAAAGTTTTTTCTGACTGCGGTATCGGGCTGCCAATTCCTTGACCAAGTTATCCATTCGTTTTTTTTGTGCAACGTTTTTTTGGAGGTCAAGCATCTCCTGGGCCTTGTCCGCCAACACGGCGGCAAAGGTATCTTTTTTGTCAAGAATCAGGGCCTGGCGATAAGCTTCCAAAGCTTTGTCCCATTTGCCCTGTTTTTCGTACGTAATTCCCTTATTTGACGTGGCTTCAATGTAATATGGATCTATATCAATCGCTTGGTCATAAAGCTCTCGAGCTCTTTGGTACTTTCCCAAGCTGGCATGAAACCGACCGTATTGATTATACGCTACCGCTTTTTGGTACGGCTCTGCGGACTTTTTCTGAACCGCTTTTCGGTATTCTGCCTCAGCTTCTTTTTTCTTGCCTTGACCATAAAGGATATCTCCTTTGAGTACATGGACGTAAGCTCTGTCAGGGGCCTTTTGTTCCACCTCTTTAGCCAATGCAAAAGTTTTTTCGGCTTGTCCTTTTTGTGCATAAACAGCAGCCAGTCCTTCCTTCCCTAATACTTCTCCTTTCCCCTTTATTTTGGATAGATCGCTGAAGGTTTTTTCAGCTTCGCTCAGGTTCCCTTCTTTCAAAGCCGCATACCCTTTGATTGTTTTGGCTTTCAGGTTTTGGGGATTTTTATTTTCAATATTTTGGCTGATGGTTTTTGCCAATATTATTTGATTTCGCTGTAATTCCCTTTCTGCCAGTCTCAATAGCATGACTTCAGTGGTCTTTCCCCCTCCCTGGAAATAATCAAGCAGTTTTAAATCCGGGCCCAGAATGCAGATGGTGGGAAGAATCAGCCGGGCATGATAAAGATCGCTGACTCCGGACGTGTCCATGAGAACCGGAAAAGAGGGCTGGACGGTTGTTATAAATTTATTGACCTTGTCTGCTGAAGATCGTGTCACCCCCCATACCATCAGGTTGGCATCTTTGTATTGTTTTGACAGTTGATCGATATTCAATAATCCCTGCTGACTCGGCCTTGATTCCACGTCAAAAAAATAGAGTATGATCATGGGATGATCTTTCATCCGGGATAAATCATAGGTGTTGCCCTTAAAGTCTTTCAAGGAGAAGACAGGGGCTGTTTGGCCGGAGGTTAGTTGAGCATGGCAGAAACCTATCCCATTCGTTGTTACAGCCATTAATATTGCGGCTGAAATGAACAATTTTGAAACAAGTCTCATTTTAACTCCTCCATATTATTATGGTTTTCTTTCATCCTCCTGCCATACATATCAAAACGAGGAGGACAATTCGGAAAAGACCCGGGCGTTTCGAACGTTTCTTGTTGAATTGTTTTGGTAGAACATAAAAATTAACACAGATTTTATCTGTTTACAAATCATATCCCCATGATGAAAACAATAAAATGCTTAAAAATAAAAGATAAATGCGGCCCAAATAATGAGAAAGGCCTCGGCGGTAACCGCAACCCGTTGAATGTTGACGGCAAATATGACCGGATGGGAATCAACACCCTTGACCGTGTTAATCTGCCTGAAATTATTGCCAATATTTACCATTGCATAGTAACATACAAGAATATATACTGAAAATCAAGTTTTGATTTTACCATTATTCCATGGTTCCAACTGGGGTTCTAAAAACTTACGTACCATGCTATGTTATGGAGGCATTCGAATGGCAAATAGTAAAGCGGTAAAGCTCTGGTTTGTTAATATCATATCCTGTATTCTTTTTTTTGTATTAACAGTTACGGGATTGTTAAACTGGCTGGTCCTTCCCCACGGATATCGGGGCCAGGGGGGTATGTTGATTTCCTTGAGACATTTTTTTCGGGAAGTACACGAATGGACGGCATTGCTGTTCATCATAATCATATGTGTTCATTTAATATTGCATTGGGGTTATATAAAAACCAATTTAAAAAAATATGGTATAATGAAATAACCCTCCGGGATTTGATTTTTTGGACAGTGTTTGTTCTCAAAGCGCAACATACGACGTTGCGGAATACGCTTATTTTTTTATAATCTTTTTTAACGCCTCAATCAGGTCTTCTTTTTTATTTGGCTTGATAAGGCTTCCTGTAAAACCATATGCCCTAAAATCAGTCATTACAGGATCATTCGAATAACCGCTTGAGACAATGGCGTTGACCTGAGGATCTATTTTCAGCAATGCTTTGACAGCATCTTTTCCTCCCATTCCTCGTTTTACAGTCAAATCCAGGATCACCGCATCAAACGGCCGGCCGGAATCCATCGCTTTTTTATACAGTTCAACGGCCTGGGAACCGTCTTTGGCTAATTCAGCTTCATAACCCAATTGATTCAGTCTTTGTTCCGAGAGCTTCCGGATACCTTCTTCATCGTCCATTAACAGAATTCTCCGGGTACGGATTTCAGTTTTTTCCGGTTTGTGTCTCTCTAAAAGGGGCAACTCACGGATGTCTTTTTTGCCTGCAGGAAGAAATAATGTAAAAGTGGTTCCAACGCCAACCTGGGACTCCACGTTTATGTTGCCGTTATGTCTGTTGATAATGGAATAAGCGGTTGAAAGCCCCAATCCCATTCCTTTCTGTGTTCCCATGTCCTTGGTAGAAAAATAAGGATCAAATATCTTCGACAGATGTTTTTCAGGGATACCAACTCCGTGATCCTGAATGGATATTTTTACGTAGTTGCCTTCTGAAACAAATAAAACCTGATCCGCGATTTCCGAGCTAAAAATACAATTTTCAGCCCTGACTTTAATTGGTCCTCCATCAGGCATGGATTCAACGGCGTTAACAATCAGATTCTTGATGGCATGTTTCATCTGAGCCTGGTCAAATTCAACCCGCCAAAGATCATTCGAAATGAGAAAATCGCATGTTACATTTGAATTGGCTATAATAGAATTTATTGTTGTTGTAAGTATGTCTTCAATTGAGCCGATTTCCTTAACCGGCGTCCCCCCCTTTGAGAATGTGATCAGCTGTGTGGTCAGTGCTTTGGCCTGAATGCACGCTTTTTCTGCTTCTTCCAAACATTCGGAAACGCCAATTTCAGGTTTTATGTCATCTTCTGCCAGTTCAATATTACCTATGATTATGGTTAATAAATTGTTAAAATCATGGGCAATACCGCCGGCAAGGATACCAACCGTATCAAGTTTTTTGGCTTTCAGGAGTTCTTCTTGCATTTGTTTGCGATCGCTGATATCAAAAAAGATTCCATTCACATATTCAATATCTCCTTTGTTATCACAGACTATTTGCCCCCTTTCTTGTATCCAATGGATGTCTCCGGTCTTGGATATGATCCTGTATTCCCTAACGTATGATTTATCTGTTTTTAAGGCCTGGATAAAGATTTTCCTTGCAGCTTCAATATCTTCCTCAACAATAATATCGATCCATTTCATTCTCCCGGAATTAAATTCATCAACATCATAGCCGGTTGGTGATTTAATTTTTTCATCAAAAAAATCAACAGACCAGTCTTTATATCCTTTGTAAACAATACTTGGGATAGTGTTTACTAACAATCTGTACTTCTTTTCACTCTCTTGCAGCGTCTTTTCGGCCTGCCTGCGGATAGCCACCTCTTTTTTGAGATCATTTACCATCTTAAATAGGAAATATCCAATAAACGAAGTGAAAATAACACTCCCTATAATCACAATTAGAATATTAAATTGTAAACGCTTTGCGTTTGCCATGACCGTCAGTCTTATATTGTCTTCTAATCTTATTTTAATACCTGCCAGCGCAACCGAGAATGCTCTTGTTGTCGAGACAGCATTATGTAGTTTTATTACAGTTTCTTGATACTTTTCGATATCGAATCTACCTGTCTTTTCTATGGCCCTGTCATGGGAATCTATTAATGCATTGCCAAGAGGAAGAATCTCACCGGCGCTCAATTTGATTTTGTCTAAAGTCGATTTGGCTTCGGGATTTCTAACTTGACTATCGAGAATTGATATTTGCTCATATAGTGATGCAACTCTCTTTGGAAATTTCTGCTTATCTGTTTCTTTATGTAATGCCAAATATAGCATGAGATGACCTTCTGCTCTTTTGACATAACTACTTAATTCGGTTGCAGATGTGGCAAAAGATCTAAAATGATTCTTTTCACCCTCAAAAGATTTTGTTATCCGTTTGCTTACGGAAAAAGCATAAAATCCAACAATGGCTATTATAAAAGCAATCGTTAGAAACCCACCGATAATCACTTTAAATTTTATTTCCCATCTTTCCCATAAAGAAGATGAGGGAGCGTATTTTCTTTGAATATCATTTTCCATTACAACCCTTTTCTCTATTTATTGGCTACGCAGTTATCGTACCATAATTCCAGCTTAATGCCTCTATTACATTGGCTACAAGTTTCTTTGTTGTTGCCGGTTATAAAGTTATTTTCCCCTATGTTTGCCATACGTTCAGTTCCCCCCCCTCATCTTTAGTTATAAGCGCTGTTAGAAATATTCTTGGTATTTTCTTTGTTTCGGATCTGTTACGCAGGCTTTGAGCATTTTTGTTGCCGGACATTTCAGGCACAATCAAATCCGGCAAGATTAAATCCGGTTTTCCTCAACAAGCCAATTAACCTCTGAACCCGTGAATGGTTACTATTGAAGATGCCCGGTCTATTGTTCTTTGTTCTTTAGAATATAGCAATAATCGTGCCACAGTCGGGGATTGGAAATAATATATTGTATTATCAAATAGTTAAAATGTATCTCCGGTGCTTGCTACGGAAAACGGTCTGTTCCGTTATTGAATTAGGGTTGATTGTGTTCAAAACACGGCACCAGCGCGGGTGTTTTTGTGGGATTATTTTGGACAACTTATTGATATTGTAATGATAAGAGATGAATCAGAGGGGTGTTCAATAATCGACATGGGCATAGGGGTTAATTCCTGCCCTGGTGCGATATGATTTTTAAAATGTCAATCCAAATTAATTCGTTGTGATGATCAGAGCGTCCTCATATTATGGCTATTATTATGACTATGCTTAAGAAAAAAAATTCCTTTAAACGTCAATATTTCATCATCGCGGATATCCTAAAATTTTCAATAGTGGGCCGGACCTAATCCCCGTCATACTCCTGGTAAATAATATGCCCGCAGGACTTGCAATGTGAGGCATTCTCGTCATGGTAGCGAAGGCCGCACCCCGGGCAAAGGATCTCTTTTTTTGTGGCAATGTGTATCCATTCCTTGGCGATACGGCTCACCTGCCAGGGGATGAGGATGATGCCTGAAAGTATCATCAGCACGGTCACCCATTTTCCTGCCTCGGACAGGGGAGTGATGTCTCCGAATCCCACGGTTGTGAGCGTTACCACGGTGAAATAGAATGCATCCCCGAAAGTTTGCACCCCTGGGTTTGAAACGCTTTCAACATAGAAAAAAAGGCCGGAAGAAATAAAAAAAATCATGAGTATGGTTAAAAAAAGTCTGATCAAATTCAAAAATGAGACGGTAATATCGCCAAAGAAGAAGTGAGGATCTGCGGTAAATCGCAGAAACCTGAATATCCTGAACACCCGGATCACCCGGATTATTTTTATGAATCCGAAATTGGGCGTTAAACCGAACACAGGGAGCACAAGCAGAGACAGGGTCGGCAAAATGGCGATAAAATCAACGATGCTATAAACATCAAGCAACTGCTTGAGTCTGTTTTTTGCACCGTAAAGTCTTGCGACATACTCGGCGATGAAAAACAGGACGATGATTACTTCTGTGTTCCATAGCAGGCGTCTGGTAGCCTCGGACACGGGATAGGTCTCGATCACAAAAATGGAGCAGATTGCAAGATTTAAGAGTATGATGAAAATATCAATGAATTTGCCCAATGGCGTCTTGCAGTCAATTAAATAAAACTGGAGGGTTTCGCGGAAGGCAGATGACGCTGACTTTTTTTCCTTTGCGTGATTATTTGGCATGGGTTTTCTAAATGCCGTGGTTGTCTGATCATTTTTTCCCTTTGGCGCTCATGAAAGAAGAAAAAACAATTAAAATAGGAACGAACGGCACCATTGGTCGGTCGGAATAAACGCTTTTGTTCTCCGTGGAATAAAAGAATCTATGTAAGATTCAGGGAACGCATCTTGTCCCCTTTGTATTTCTTTGTTCTTACTCGGAATTAATTCTATCCCTTAATTTCCCGGAACATTTAAATGTCACAACCTTTCTCGGTTCCAGCATCATGGCATCACCGGTAGCCGGATTCCTGCCTTTTCGTTCCTTCTTTTCATTTACACTAAACTTGCCGAATCCGCTGATCATAACATCCTCACCGGATTGCAGCGTGCTTTTGATAAGTTCTAAAAGGCTTTCTAAAACCTCATAAGATTTATTCCTGGGAAAACCGATTTTGTTCTGAATTGATTCAACGATTTGAACTTTAGTCAGTGTCATGGCAGGGTCTCCTTCGTGTCTTTGTGCCTTGGTGGCAACCATTTCTTGGTTATTGAGTAGGAATATATAATACACTATCCATAAAAAGTAAAGTTTTATTTAAAATTTAGTACGTTATGTTTCAACAATTCTATATTTTTAATATATGTTAGATAATAAAACATTGTATTGACATAAAATCTAACATATGATAAATTGCCTATAAAAAAAGGGAGAATATAATCATGGATAGGTTTTATAAAAATCTAGGTGTAAAAATTAAAAAGATAAGAGAAAAAATAGGCTTATCTCAAGAAGCATTGGCTATAAAATTGAGAATAAGCAGGGTTGCTATTTCACAAATAGAAACCGGGAGTAGAAAAATTAGTGCGGAAGAGCTATTTAAGTTTGCTAAAATATTTAATATTCCCACCGATGTTCTGTTAGATGTTAAAAAGGATATTGAAATTGTTTTTGAAAAAGCCATGAAGAAAACAGAAAAAAAACAGGAAATTAGAATTAGTGTTCCTCAAAAGAATCTGCAAAAATTCAAGGAGGTATTAATTTATATTCTTGAACAAGTTGGATCTAAACCAAATGTAGGGGAAACAGTTCTGTATAAACTTCTTTATTTCATAGATTTTAATTTTTATGAGAAGTATGAAGAGCAATTAATAGGAGCAACCTATATAAAAAACCATCATGGACCCACACCTAAAGAATTCATAAAGGTTGTAGAGGAAATGGAGGGTAAAGAATTAGTAAAGGTTAAGGAAAAATATTTTCAATATCCTCAGACTAAATATTTACCTTTAAGAAAATCCGATCTTACTCAGCTCAGAGCACACGAAAAAGAAATGATTGATGATGTTTTAAATAAGTTGTCAAATATGAATGCTTCCGAGATCAGTGAGTACTCCCATAACGATGTTCCTTGGCAAACTACCGAGGATGGAGAAGTTATTGAATATGAAGCAGTGTTTTATCGGACTTTGCCTTATTCGGTGAGGAACTATAGTGAAGAAAATATTTAACGAGGTACGGAGACTCACCGAATTTAGCAAAGATTTCAAGAAGCTGGCAAAAAGGTTTAAAACCCACGCTCAATTGAGGCATTAGAAAATCTAGTACCATAAAATACAAAAACTAATACTAAAGCATTAGAAAATATTATAAAAAATCATACCTTTGGCGTATTGACTGGGTGATGTAAAAGTTGTATAAACCTGTTAATAAAATTCAAGAAAGATATTTCCGAAATTTAACTCAATTGAGTGAAAATCGAGGCTTGCCCGCCTCTGGCGTGGATGCCCCAGCTCCCCCGATAACGGGATCTTCGTTTCACTGCGACAAGGCGTCATTGGCAAAGCCGGAAAAACACAGGGGTCTTCATTCTTGACTGTTTTTATTTTGCACAATGTGAAGAATGAAGATTTGACTCTTCGGCGGTTTTATTTTTGGCAAGAATCCAGATAATACCGCAGCCACTTTCGATAATAAGGATGATATTTATGAGTCTGTTGATTAATGAGGATTTTCGTTCAAGATCAAGGCATGCGAAAAAAATAACCACCCCAGTACGATCTGCCGACCTACGGGGCAGGCAGGCATATATTTGATATTCCGAGGATTATTTTTTGAGCATAACGCAGAGATTGTGCGAAAAGACCATTAATCAACAGACTCATTTATCTGGAAACGCTTTTTAAAAAGCAGAGCGCTATAGAGGGTGTTTATATTTTGGGGAATAGGTATCATTGTGACATAATAGTTTTCTATATAACATCTTTATTGTGGAGTTATGTAGTTAGAAAATACATATAATGCCTTTTTTTTCTTGTCGATTGATATTTTTTTCGAATATTATGCAGAAAACAATAGAATAACTGGTTGGACACAATGGAGTAGTATGAAATGGGACATGCGTTTATTTCGTATGTGCGTGAAAACGAAGACGACATAAACCGCTTACATAAGTTGCTAAAAGCTGAAGGTATTTCATGCTGGCTTGACAAGAAAGATATAAAGCCGGGTGAGTTTTGGCCGGTAGCTATTGTTGAAGCTATTCAATCTGGTGCATGTTTTCTCGCCTGCTTCTCTAAAGAATCAGAAGGGAAGCCCCGCTCCCATATGCGTGAAGAAATATATATGGCAATCGAGGCAGGAAAACTTCTCCCGCCGGATAAAAAGTGGATAATTCCTATAAGATTATCGGAATGCTCTATTCCACATTACAATCTTGGAGGCGGTCGTGACCTTTCACAGGTGCAATATATAGATTTATTTTCCGACTGGGATGAAGGGATCCGTAAACTTTTAGACAGTCTTAATTCTATTTTTGAGAAACCGCCGATGACGTTATCAGCAGCAACAGACCAAACATTAGAACAGCGAGTAGATTTCTTAAGCGCTGTTGTCCATGATCTTAACAACTTTAATATGGCTATCATAGGATACTTGCAAATATTAGAAATAAGGCAAAAGTCAGGTTCTGGCAATGATTCTGGTACTCAGAGTTATTTTGAAGGTCTTAAAAAAGTTGCACAAATGTCAGAAGAGCTTCTAAAAAGGGCGTTACCTGAATTATGACATATTAACATAGAAGAGATGTTGGGAGACAGGGACTCTGGTGATTTATTGAGAAAATAGAATCGTCCAACCACTCCGTTTCAGGCGACGAGCGCCTGAACGGGCGTTATGTGCTTCCCACTTAAAAAACATGGTGTGAGCTAATTATGAAAAATATGAACATAAAATTTATTAAAGCATTAAAAGGAGATTGTATATTAATTGCATTTGAGGATAGCAACCATGTACCTAAAAACATATTAATCGATGGTGGAATGGATGAAGCGTACTACGATTCTTCTTCTAATTTACACGGAGAGCTAAAGAATGAAATTGATCAGATTAGAAACAAGCGAGAGAATATTGATTTATTAGTATTAACACATATAGACAACGATCATATTTGCGGTTTGTTGAAATGGTTCGAAATGGATAATAAAGCACATTTATTAATTAAGAATGTTTGGTTCAATTCCGGTAAGTTAATTGCTGAATATTTTAATGAACCTGAGAACCAGGATTTAAGTGTAGGTTTGAATATTTTCAAAGATTCAAACACTGGTGTACATGAAGCTATTGAATTTGAAAAATATTTAATTGACAAGAAGATATGGGAAAGAACAATCGTTACTCAAAATACCATTTTAGAAGAAGATGGCATTAAAATACAGGTTTTATCTCCAAGTGAAGCGCAATTAAAAAAACTTTTAAGGGAGTATAAAGCAAAAACTGGAGATGATGCTTACACTTCAGGACATGTAAAAGATTGGAGTGAAGATTTAGAATCCTTCATTCAAGAAGAGAAGAAAGGGGACTTTAGCTTTAAACAAGACTCCAGTGTTAAAAATGGTAGCTCTATTACATTCATTTTAACCATACAAGAAAAGAACTTTTTGTTTTTGGCAGATTCACCTCCCAAAGAGATTGTGAAGTCCTTGAAGAAATTGGGTTATAGCGAAGAAATTCCGCTTAAAGTCGAGTTATTTAAGGTATCTCATCATGGTAGCAAGGGCAATACCCATAAAGGATTACTGCAAATAATCAAAACTGACAATTATGTTATTAGTACAGATAGTTCGAGTTACGGACATCCAGATAAAAGAGTTTTAGCTAGAATAATCAGCGTTAACCCAAGGGCGACCTTTCATTTCAATTACAAACATGTAAGAGATGGTGTTTTTTCTAAAAAAGATTTTTCATATTTCATGACTTTCGGCCATTCAGATTAATAGTTGACTTTAGTTAGGATATAGTGTATATTGTTGCGTATGCTGAACGAAGCCATGTGCAACCATAAGATGAAGATTGTTGTCGATACGGGTGACGACCGC